>Ga0187776_10000241_pt1 | contig 26667 bp, 22 predicted proteins | sample 0216_BV02_MP12_2_FD_132426 | JGI IMG/M metagenome (GOLD analysis project Ga0187776, IMG submission 132426) | Tropical peat soil microbial communities from peatlands in Department of Meta, Colombia - 0216_BV02_MP12_20_MG | ecosystem: Environmental > Terrestrial > Soil > Wetlands > Peat | place...
CAACAGCTCATGGATGCATTTGATAAGTTCACTGTGGCTGCGCGTCAACGCCCGGAAATTGCATCGCTCGTAACCACTTTCCGCCCTTCCGTCCCCCAGCTTTTCGTGGACGTCGACTAAGAGCGCGTACTGAAGCAAGGTCTGCAGTTCAGTGACGTTTACCTGACGCTTCAAGCTTTCTTGGGAGGAGCCTATGTAAACCAGTTCAACCGTTTCGGGCGTCAGTGGAAGGTCTACCTTCAGGCAGAACCGGACTACCGCACCAGTATAGACAAGATCAACAATTTTTATGTCCGAAATTCAAAGGGTGACATGGCGCCTCTGGCCTCCCTGGTCACTGTGAGGCGTGTCTCTGGACCGGAGTACACCAACCGCTTTCAAATGTTCCGAAGTATCCAAATCAACGGTTCCCCCTCTCCTGGATTCAGTTCCGGACAAGCCATGGCCGCCATGGAGCAGGTGGCGAAAGCAGTCCTACCTTCCGGATTTGGTTATTCCTGGATGGACATGTCTTATCAGGAGGATAAGGCCGCTGGCGGACAAGCGATTGTCTTCGGGATGTGCTTTCTGATGGTCTTTCTGATCCTGGCTGCACTCTATGAGAGTTGGTCGTTGCCCTTCAGCGTACTCTTGTCTGTTCCTGTAGCAGTTCTCGGAGCGAATGCGGGACTGCTGTTGCGCAAGTTTGACAACAATGTCTACGCCCAAATCGGGCTCATTATGTTGATTGGACTGACCGCCAAGAATGCCATCCTCATCGTCGAGTTCGCCATCTTGGAACATGCCAAAGGAAAAGACTTCGTGGAAGCGGCACTGGAAAGCGGCAGGGCCCGTTTGCGACCTATTCTCATGACCTCGTTCGCATTCATCCTCGGATGCGTTCCACTGTGGACAGCAAAGGGAGCGGGCGCCATTGGACGAAAGGTACTCGGAAGTTCGGTAATCACAGGGATGACAGCCGCCAGCATCTTGGGGATTTTCTTCGTGCCTGTGTTGTACGTATTGTTCGAGCGCATCGGCAAAAAGAAGGCTCATGTGGAAGTGGCCCAGCGAGCGGCGTTGGAAGGGGGACACGACTAATGAGCAAGCTTCCCACAATCACTCTTCTTCCGCTGCTGATGCTGACGAGTTGCACTGTCGGCCCGAGGTATAAGCGGCCGGAATTCCAACCACCGGCCACGTTTTACACCGAACAACAGGCCTCGGCGATCTCCGCTGCCGATCAAGCCTGGTGGGAATTGTTTAAAGATCCTGTTCTCCAAGACCTAATCCGCGAAGCTCTGAAGAATAACTATGATTATCAATTGGCCGTGGCCCGCGTTGAGGAACAGCAGGCATTGCTTGGGGTTACCCGCTCTCAGTATTACCCGCAAGTCACATATGACTCAAGCATTGCCGGAACAGATTCTCGCATATTTCCCAATCATACATACTACTCCTATAGTGTCAGCACTTTTTGGGAAATTGACCTCTTTGGACGCATCCGCAAAATGAATGAGGCCCAGCGAGCCGTGTATTTCTCCAGTGAAGAAGCCCGGCGTGATGTGCGACTTTTGATCATGTCAGAAGTCGCTCAGGGATATTTCCAATTGCGTGCGTTAGACGCACAGTTAGAGATCTCCCGCCGAACGGTCGGGAGCTTTCAAGACACGCTGTATATCTTTCAGCGCAGGTTGGAAGGCGGCTACGCCTCAGAACTCGAAACTTCGAGGGCTCAAGCTGCTCTTTCGAATGTAGCGGCGACCATCCCTGATTTTGAACGCCAGATTGTCGCTCAGGAGAACGCACTCGATCTGCTTCTTGGACGCAACCCAGGTCCGGTCAACCGCGGGGCCGCCCTTGCCGACCAATATGATCCACCCGACGTTCCCGCCGGTTTGCCGGCATCTTTGTTAGAGAGGCGTCCGGATTTGCGGGAAGCAGAGCAGAACCTGATTACGGCGAACGCAAATGTCGGCGTGGCCAAGGCTAATTTTTTCCCAACAATCTCTTTGTCTGGATTGTTTGGCGGCGTGAGTCCTCAATTGTCTCAACTGACAGGGGCTGGCAAAGCTTGGAGTCTCGCTGGCGACTTTACCGGACCAATCTTCACTGGTGGTCGCTTGAAAAATCAATACCGTGCCTCGCTCGCTCAGCGCAACCAAGCCAAAATCGCCTTCGAAAAGGCTGTTACTCAAGCCTTCGGAGAAGTCTCCACTTCGCTTTCCGCTCATCAACAGCTTGCCAAGGCTTATCGCGAACAGCTCGCCTCCGTGAACGCGTATCGCGATGCGGTTCGCCTTTCCATGATTCGCTTCGATAACGGACTCTCCAACTATCTAGAGGTTATCGATGCCCAAATTCAAGCCTATCCCGCTGAGAGCGCTGCAATCACGTATGATCTCGTCCGGAAATTGGCCCTTGTCAACCTTTATCAGGCTCTCGGGGGAGGATGGAACCTCAGCGATGCACAGTGGACCAGCACGAGTGCAACACCAGGTGCCACTCCGTCTCCATCTCCCTGACATCAGCACGGATTGGGCCCGAGCTCCCGGGTGTCGCTACTAAATGAGCCGACGAACGCTACTTGGGTCTCCCCAGCCAGCTGTACTGCCAGCCGACTACTAGGCTGTGATAGTTACCCCCCACGCGAACCAGAGCACCGTAGCTATAACTAAACTTCAAGGACTGATGTTTGCTTACGGGAACGGAGGCTGTGGCTCCGATCCGGGAATTGGCTTGAAGTGAGCCTGGACTTTCCGCACCATTAACACTTCGGCGCCCGCCATACCAGTAGTTTGCATCGAGAGATGCCCACAGGCGCGGCCTCACATCATAACTCAGGTGCAATTCCAGTGAACCCATTGGTTGCTGCGATAGTTGATTGATTCCAGGCGAGAACTGATTATGTGAGAAGAAGTCAGAGTTCGTCGTGAACAACCACACTCCTCCGTAAGTATCGAGGATCCAGTTGTGCCATCGTTTCGACAGACCCAGCTCGGGCTTGAACGACCATCGATTACTCCCGGGCGTAATCAGTACGGTCGGGTCATACTGACCTGTCGGGGCCACCACCTTAAGGCTCGCGCCCACGATCCACTTCTGAAGCCACGACGAGAATTCCTCAGCGGTCATCGTCGGCCCACCCTTTAGGTTAACAGCCAAGCGAAACACGGAATCCATCAGCCCGGACCGATAGACTTTTTGGGGCGTTCCATTCACATTTCCCTGGAAATTCCCAACCGTGTACGGCAGGGTGGCCGTGAAATTGGCGGAACGGCCGAAGAAGTTGAAAGAGTGATAGTAGCTGACTGCCGGAATGTTGAGTTTTCCTGAAGAGTCAGTAATGGGAAGCGTGGGGTCAAAGAGAATGCTCCCATTGTTGAAGGAATACGACAAAATCACGGCATTCGAGTGAACCGGAGTGATTACGTAGGCCCGGGGTGTAAGATCCTGCGCGTGGCACATGCGGGCGGAAAGGAAACCGCACGTGACCAGAATGATCCTGCGCGCCTTTGCGGAGTAAACCTTCATTTTAGCTACTCTAGGCCCAAAGCCCTAAACAAGCCCCTGTAAGAACTGACAGTTCCATTGAATTTCGACTTCATGGCAAAGAGATACTTGGCTTACCCGGATGGAAAAAGCTCACGGCATGACCGAACGCAAATCAACCAGAACCGCACATCTATATAGTCATTCACTTTTTGGTGTGAGCGATCCCTTTTGCTTGTGCTTCGCGTCACTGGAGCCTCGTATGTGGAGGTTTACTGACATTAACCGAAGAGCGTCCCAAAGGGCGGAAAGTGAAGCGATGTTGTCTCACGGGGTTCGATATCCGACGATATATGAAATCAACACTTGGGTGTGGCTTTCGGAACTCAGCACAAAGACTAAGAGCTCAGTCAACCTGAGTTCGGTTCCTTCAGCCGAGTGGGACGCGATTGCTGCTCTTGGCTTCGATGCAGTATGGCTGATGGGTGTCTGGGAACGTAGTCCCGCAGGGATTGCTATCGCCAACCAGAATGCCAATCTGCTCGCCGATTTTCGGCGAGCACTCCCTGACTATCGGACTGAAGACAATGTGGGGTCGCCTTATTGCGTGCGGCAATATGTCGTTGACCAGCACATGGGGGGACCGAAAGGCCTGGCCATCGCTCGCAAAGAGCTGGCTAAGCGCGGCTTGCGCCTCATTCTGGACTATGTGCCCAACCATGTAGCACCCGATCACCCCTGGGTCACAAGGCACCCGGAATTCTTTATTCAAGGAATTTCGGACGACCTTCGGGCTGATCCAGCTTCCTACACAAAGATTGGAGCAACAGTTTTCGCCCGCGGGCGAGACCCTTATTTCCCGGCCTGGCCTGACGTATTGCAGCTCAATGCTTTCCAACCGGGACTTCGAAGCGCGGTGATCGAAACCCTTTCTGACATTGCCAGCCAAAGTGACGGCGTGCGTTGCGACATGTCCATGCTGGTAATCAATGCGATTTTTGAACGTACCTGGGGCAGCCGCGCGGGGCAGAGACCGGCGACAGAATATTGGACCGATATAATTCCGGCCGTCAAGAAAACGCATCCCGACTTTATCTTCATCGCGGAGGCTTATTGGGATCTCGAATGGGAACTGCAACAACAGGAGTTCGACTTCTGCTATGACAAGAGACTCTACGATCGTCTGGAGCATGACAACGCTGAGAGCATCCGCCGCCATCTCTGCGCCGACGCAGCCTACCAGCAAAAGCTATTGCGCTTTATCGAGAATCACGACGAGCCGCGCGCGGCGTCAATATTCTCTGCTGCAAAGGAGAAAGCCGCCGCAATAACCACATTCACGCTCCTCGGCGCAAGACTCTTTCACGAAGGACAATTTGAAGGTCGCAAAGTGCGTCTACCTGTGTTTCTAGGCAGGCGTCCGGAAGAGCCGACTGACAAGGATTTGCGCGATTTCTACGTCAAGCTCCTGGCCGCAATCAATGACCCGGTCTTTCGCGGGGGCCAGTGGAGTCTATGCGAGCGTACGGGCTGGCCGGACAATCTGAGTTATCAAAACGTGCTGGCTTGGAGTTTGAACAAGGACGACGACCGCTACTTGGTTGTGGTGAATCTGAGCGACAGCGCTGCTCAAGCTCGGGTCAAGGTGAATTGGGAAAACCTTGGCGGAGGCACGTGGCGGCTCGCCGACCCATTTTCCGGTGCGGAATATGAGCGCTCTGGTGACGATGTGATGTCTTCCGGCCTTTACGTGGATTTAGGCCCCTGGGGCTACCACTTTTTCCGTTGCTCTCACATGAAGGCTTCACAGAAAACGGTTGCGACAGCAACGGGGCGATCGTGATGCTATCCGGTACGGAATTCGGTGTTTCCTTGCGTAAGCTTGTTCGACCAGGTCGAGGGGAAAGACCATGACTCTGAAAATTCAGGAAAACCAGACTTTGTTGTACGCCGAAGTGACCGAGCAGAAGCGCCTGAACGAGGCACGTGAGCGCGGCATCCCGTGGAAAAAGTGGGGACCCTATCTCAGCGAACGCCAGTGGGGCACGGTCCGCGAGGACTACAGCGAGAACGGGGATGCGTGGAACTACTTTAGTCATGACCAAGCGCGTTCCCGCGCCTACCGCTGGGGAGAAGACGGTCTGGCTGGAATCTCCGATGACAAGCAACAGCTATGTTTTGCCATTGCCCTGTGGAACGGCAGAGACCCGATCCTGAAAGAACGCCTGTTCGGCCTCACCAACAACGAAGGCAATCATGGCGAAGATGTGAAGGAATATTACTTCTACCTCGACAGCACCCCGACGCACTCCTACATGAAGTACCTTTACAAGTATCCGCAGCAGGAATTTCCCTATCGTGATTTGGTGGAAACAAACCGGCGCCGGTCGCGCGACGAGTTCGAATACGAACTGCTTGATACCGGCGTGTTTGATGCCGATCGTTATTTCGACGTCTTTGTCGAATATGCCAAGGCCGATCCGGAAGACATTCTCATCCGAATCTCAGTTCACAATCGCGGCCCGGAGGTAGCAGAGATTCATGTGCTTCCGACGCTTTGGTTTCGCAACACTTGGTCCTGGGAGAAGGGCAAGACCCGACCCATGCTACGCAAGTCTGCGGAAGGAACCATCGTTGCCCACCACCCCGAACTTGGTGATTGGGTACTGTATTGCGAAAGCGGCCCCGAGCTCCTGTTCACGGAAAACGAATCCAATGCCACTCGCCTATGGGGACAACCGAATCCGTCGCCCTATCTAAAGGATGCGTTCCATAATTATGTGATCTTAGACAAACAGGATGCGGTAAACCCATCCCGAACGGGGACGAAAGCTGCGGCACATTATCGCCTCGAAATTCCGGCTGGTGGAAGCAAAGTCATACGGCTGCGATTGAGCGCAAAACCCGTGGCCGAACTATTCGGCCCCTTTGAAAAAATAATCGACACTCGTCTCGCGGAAGCAGATGAGTTCTACAACCGGATCACCCCCACGTCGTTGAGCGAGGATGAACGCCGCATCCACCGGCAGGCGCTGGCTGGAATGCTGTGGACCAAGCAGTATTACTACTTCGATTTGGAGAAATGGTTGGACGAGCACGAAGCTCATCCCCTGATGGGAAAGTCTCACCCCAGCATCCGCAACGCAGAATGGTTCCACATGCTCAACAGCGACGTTATTTCCATGCCGGACAAGTGGGAATATCCCTGGTACGCGGCTTGGGATCTAGCCTTCCATGCGCTGGCGCTGTCGTTAGTAGACTTCGATTTTGCCAAGGACCAGCTCCTTCTCATGCTGCGGAATCTGTATTCGCATCCGAACGGACAGATACCGGCCTACGAGTGGAATTTCAGCGATGTAAATCCGCCGGTGCATGCCTGGGCAACGTTGTTCCTTTTCAACATGGAAAGACAGCTCGGCCGGGCGGATTTGCGCTTCCTGGAGCGGTCTTTCCAGGGCCTGATGTTGAACTTCAACTGGTGGGTCAACCGCAAGGACCCAGAGGGGAAGAATGTCTTCGCCGGGGGGTTCCTCGGCCTCGACAATATAGGAGTATTCGATCGCAGCGCCCAGCTCCCCACCGGTGGATACCTCGATCAAGCGGATGGTACGGCGTGGATGGCCTTTTATTGCCAATGCATGCTGGAGATCGCACTCATTTTGACGGACTACGACCCCATGTATGAAGAGATTGCCTTCCGGTTCCTTGAGCATTTCCTGTGGATCACCTATGCCATGGACCGGATCGGCGTGAATCATGACGAAATGTGGGATACGAAAGAAGGGTTCTTCTACGATCTCCTCCATTTACCGAATGGCCATGCCATGCGGCTGAAAGTCCGCTCCATGGTGGGTTTGCTTCCTCTGTGCGCTTCCACAGTCTTCGAAGCAGGGGTCGCGAAAAAGCATCCGCGACTCATGGAATTAATCGAGTTATTCACGAAACGGCATCCGGAGTTAGTAAAGCATATTGCCCCGGCCGATCAGAGTTTTGTCGGATATGCCGAGCGTAAGCTTTTGTCAGTTTGCAACAAGAAGAAGATTGAGCAGATTTTGGGCTACCTGCTCGACGAAAACGAGTTCTTCGGCCCCTATGGTATACGGTCCCTGTCAAAATACCACCTGGAGCATCCGTTTGTGTTCAATCTGAGCGGGCAGGAGTACAAAGTCCAATATCTGCCCGCGGAATCGAACACCGGAATGTTTGGCGGAAACTCCAATTGGCGCGGGCCTGTGTGGATGCCGGTGAATGGTCTATTGATCCGGGGTCTGCTGAATCTTTACCAGTTCTACGGAGACGACTTCAAGGTCGAATGTCCTACGGGATCCGGAAAATACATGAGCCTCTTTGAAGTGGCCAAAGAGCTTGCGCGAAGACTCTCTAGCATCTTCCTCCGTGATGCCAGCGGCCGACGCCCCGTCTATGGGGAAACCAAGAAGTTTCAGGAAGATCCACACTGGAGGGATTACATTCTGTTCTATGAGTATTTCCACGGGGACAACGGCGCGGGACTTGGCGCGAGCCACCAAACCGGATGGACAGGGATCATCGCACGAACGCTCGACCTGTTTGCACGCACGGAGGCAGCCGATTGGCTTCAGGTCTCGAAGGGCGAACTAGCAGCGCGATTGACTCGCCAGCAAGTGGCTGGAGCTTGACGGGAGCCGGAAAAACGCACTCGTCGGAAGAAGTAACCGCAATTAGTTCCGGGAAGCCTTTTGCGAGGACGTAAACACTTTGTTTGGGCTAACTTCCAGATTTGAACGGAGATCGGTCTTCTCAACCATACTACCACGCACAAGTTAGACGGTTTTTCTAACCGTGGTGATCTCGAAAGGAACACAGTCGTTATTAAAACGGAGATCTCACACCGAGTGCCGTGTGATTTCTTTTGCGGAGGTGCATATGGGCCGGTCCAACCAAGTGACGCTCGCTGTTCTCTTGCTATCCGGGATCATGCTCTGCGGTTGTAAGGAATTAGTGCGAGACACGCAGAGCCTACTCATTCCTCAGTACAAACGGTCCGACGTCTTTGGTTTGGTCGCCGGTTTTGGAACGACCTTTGCCGCCATGCCGGACTTGATCGCGATGCTCAAGCGTCGATCTTCCGCAGGAATGAACCCAAGGATGGCGTCAATCATGGGCGCCTTTCAGATCCTCTGGGTCTACTACGGCTTACTGATCGTTTCGCGGCCGGTGGTCCTATGGAACGTGATCGCTGTGCTGGTCAACTCCCTCAGCGTCGGCGCGTACTTCTATTTCGTCCGTAAAGAAAAGAAACAGACAAGAGAGTAACCGAACCGCGTCCGCCCATTGCTGCTATCCGAGCAGGATTTTAACAACTTGCTGCAAACATTTATTCGAATTTGATCGAAAGTACCATGGAATCGGCATCATAAAAGATTTCATGGGCTTGCTCTCTCTGGACGGCGACGCGTGTCTATGATCGGCCAAGTGTAGAACCGCGTGGTTCAACACGAATCAGCGATAAGAGGACCGCCTATGAACATAAGATCGCTTCTAATTTTTGCGGCTGTCTTTCTCGCCTCACCGCTCTTCGGTCGGGAAAAATCCGACGTCATTGTCATGAAGAATGGCGACCGCATCACCTGTGAAATCAAGGGGCTCCGTTCCAACACGCTCTATATCAGTGTGGACTATATTCTGACCACCTTGTCTGTGGATTGGACCAAAGTCGACCATCTTCAAAGCAAGCAGCTGTTCCTCGTTAGGACGCAAGACGGAACCGTCTATACAGGAGCGCTCTCAACTCCGGAAACTTCAGGCGGACGTCCTATGCAAATTGAAATTTTGGAGGCTCCCGACGAGAAGGTGGCTCTTGACAGAAAGCAAGTCGTGCTTATGAACGAAACCGCCAGCAATTTCTGGCAGCGGCTGAACGGGCATATAGGTACAGGCTTTACCTATTCGAAAGGGAATGACTCCACTCAGTACAACTTGAATTCCGACATAAACTACCCCCGGGAACGATGGTCCGCCGAAGCGAGATACAGTTCTAACCTTACTTCCAACTCGGGGGCGAGTACGTCGACTCGGAATGAAGTTGCGTTTTCTGCGCAACGGCTTTTGCGGTGGAACAATTGGTACTACACCGGAGTCATTGACATCTTACAAAGCTCAGTCCAGGGCATCCAATTGCAGAGCACTTTCGGGGCAGGCATCGGACGAATTATCAAGAACACGGGCAGCACTTCGCTGACGGTCTATGGTGGTTTCGCCTGGCAGCGCATCAGTTACAATCAAGCGGTCCTCCCTTCTTTAACGCAACAGGTCACTTCGGGTTTGATCGGATCAAGCTTGAAGCTCTTCAGATTTGACCGAACCACACTGACATTCAATGCTACCTTCCTTCCGGCCGTTTCCGACCCTGGCCGAATGCACTTCAATCTCGACACTTCTTACTACGTCAAGCTTTGGGGCAAACTGGACTGGAATTTCACGTTTTACGGTAATTGGGACAATCGCCCACCGCCTGGTTTTTCCAGCAGTGACTACGGAACCACCTCAGGCCTGAGCTTGACCTTTGGCAATCGCTAATAGTTTTTTACAATGCCGACGGAAGGAAACCTTGAATTGATACTTGCCAACAACAATCCAGCGTGTCCCCTGAGGGGAGTTACAGACTTGGGGGGGTAGGAACAAGGACGTCGTTCGATCCACCCAACCCGCTCCACTTATGATTCCGACTGTTCTTGTCCTTCCTTTTGCGCAAGAGCAGCCACAATTTCTCAGTGATTCCGGCTAATCGGAGATCCCCTGCTGTTAGGGGACCGGATTCCAGGAGCGATCGGGATCAAAGCGCTCCATCCTTATGAATTTATTGAGGGTGGCAGGCCCGAAATCCTTCTCGTAAACAACGCCGTCGTTGCTGACCATGAAGGTCTTCAAACCAGTGACGCCGTACTCGGCTGGCGCCGCCACGAGGGCGAAGCCCCCGATCATCACGCCTTTCACTACATAGTCCAGTTGACCGAGGGGTGCCGCGGGCCCCTGTCCTTTCAGAATCTTGAAGAAATAGCCGTGGTATGGTTCCGCGCCGATGGCATAGCCCTGTTCGATCGCGTGGGCAACCTTTTCCCCCACCGGACCGCCCCAGCTTCCATCCGAGTTTTGCCACGCCAGGCCATCCTGTTGGCCTGGAGTGCTGATGATGCGTTGGGCGTATTCGTTCACGCCGTAGCCTTCGCGTTTCTGAAGTGCGTATTGGTGCTGTGCCTCCACGTAGCCGCGGCAAATGTCAATGGCGTCCAGTTCGTTGCTGCCGACGCGGCGGTGGAGCAGCTCTTGACGTCCGGCTTTGGCATCGAAGTACCATTTGTTACCCAACTTCACAAGCGGCACGGGGAACGGCCATTCCTCGTTGCCGACGATCAAAAACGCTCGGGTCCCTCTCTTTGGATCCACGGAAACGCTTTTCTTTTCGCGGGCCTCCGCGGCAAAATCAAGGGCTCGCTTCCTGTCTTGCGGGAACTCACCGGAAAGAACAATATCGCTATTGTCGGGACCGAAAATTTCTTCGAGAGCGTCCACATCAAACTTCGCAGCGGCCTCGACGAGCGCATCGGCAGCTTGCTCTGGCGTGTCGAATTTCTTGGCGCTTACACCGGGCGAAACTGCAGGTGTTTTTTCGGCAGATTGTTGCCCGGCGAGGTGCACGGGCCCCATCAAAAGCGCCCACGCCACTACGCCCACGACCCACAGAAGCCGAAAAGGATTTCGATTTGCAGATGTTGATTCCATATGGTTGCTCCCATAAAACTTTCTCTCTGAAAGCCGCAGCGATTATCTGCGTCGCCCACCGCCGCCCCGGCCGCCGCCAAATCCGCCTCCGCCTCGAGATCCCATGCTGGAGGCACCACGGCTACTACTGGCGCGCGCGCTCGATCCGTTGTATCCCTTGGAACCCCTAGACCCCCCTCCGAAGGCGTCCCGGTTCCCCCCGCCTCCGCGCGAAACGTCCCGACTTCCAATACTGTTGGATCCCCCTGCGCCGGGCCTAGTGCCGGCACCGACTCCCCCGCCTGCCCGGTTGCTGACGCCAGCACCACCTGCCCGATTGCTGGGGAGATTCCCGCCCTGCCGGCCAATCTGTTGTCGAGCGCTGGCCTGACGGTTGGCTAATGAGTCTCCACGCGCGGCGCCACCGAACCTGTCCGCGGTAGCTCGGTCCCGATATGGGGCGCCGCCGCGATGCTGCGGATTGTGTTTCCAGTTGCTTTCTCCGCGTCCTCCGCCAAGGCCTCCCCTGTCAGCGCCCCCGCGGGCTGGCAACTGCGAGGCGCGGTCGCGATTTGAGTTGCGAATGAAATTGTTGTTGTTGTTGATGTTGATGTTGTTGTTGCCCCAGCCACAGCCCCATCCACCGCCCCACCATGCGCCCATGGCCAGTCCAATGCCAAAGGAGATGGCCAGCCCTGCGGCATAGTACCCCGGGGGATAATAAGGATAGTAGGGATAGGGATAGACTGGTGGGCCGTACACCAGCATCGGATCATACGAGGGCACATACAAAATTTCCGGATTGGCCTGCTGAATTATGACCACACTCTTATTCTCAATGACCTTCGTTTCCACGGTCTGTTGCTCGGTCGACTTCAACGTGCCTTTGTCCTGTGCTTTTTTACGCATTCGCTGCACCGCATCCATCACATCGCTTTGCTGAGACAGGAAAGCGTTGCCCAAATCCGCGGTCCACTGGATGTCGTCTGCCAATCGTTTGACCACATCGGGCAGCCCAGCCAAGGCCTGGATGCTAGGGTCCCAAGGTTCTTTTGAGACAGCATCGGCGAGCGCTTGATCCTTCAACCCCGGATTTCTGGCAAGCCACTGTTGGAGCTGGATAATCTCGAGAGGATACGTGGATGCCGCCAAGACCTGGGCCAGCAACGAATCGGGATAGAGCGCAATCGGCGCCACGAGAGAGTCCAGTTGGTCGGGTGAGATCTTCGCGACCTGGTCCTGTGGCGAGGTCGCCTGCGCAAGGCGCGAGGACGATGCGTAGGCCAGAGTATCCCCTGGCAAGAGGGCAATCGTACAGATCATTACTAGCAGGTATCGAAAGCTATCACTTAAAAACTTCTTTTTAGGATTCATGGCTACCCCATCCCCTCGACTGCGTTGTGGAAACGGGCGATGCCAAGCCCTGCGAATTCGCTCATCCACTTCTTCATCGCCCACAACGAGCAGATCGTTCTCTTTTCAGACACGGTCCACTTCGCGCGCTTCCCAGCCGGCCCAAGCATTGCTATTCGCGAGTGCCGGCCTTGTGCCAATCAATGATGTTTATGAGCTTCCAAGGGTTTTGATAGAGCTGAAACTCGAGCTGTCCCTCCTTATTGATGATCAACTGGGCAGCCGGTAGAAGGACACCGGAACTCTTGTCCTTGTCGGCATCGTTGATCTCAATCTCGCCGGCGGTCAGATCGTAGTCCCGCGTCCGCGTATTGTAATAAGCTTCTCCAAACCGGATCATCCGGTTGGCGGCGAAACGGATCTTGCGACCGGTAGGGGTTTGAATGAGACGAATATAGCTGAGGTCGTAGCCGACGGTGCCGGTGATTGCAATGCGGCCGACGGCTCTCATTTTGCTAAGGGCGTTCACCAACCCCTGGTGCTGGCCCTTCTTGTAGGCCTCAATGAGGATGGCCCGGTCCTCATCCGTAGAGAACTCATAGATAGTTACCTTCACGCTGATTTGGCGGCCCATTTGCGTGCTGGTGCCCCTGGCGGTGGCGTCGATTACTTCTTCACCTCTGTTTTGTGCCGGAACAGGCAACGCGCCCGCGGCCACCAGAAGCGCTGCGACAAAAAAACCGGCGAATCCCAATTTGTGGAATCTGGAATTGCGAGAGTTATCTTGAATCACTGCATTTCTCCTCAACCGCGGCTGGCCAGGCTTCAAATGCCGGCGATGCCTTTGTTCTGGAGAAGGCGGACCACGACGCGACGATTTTCCGCCTGTCCTTTCTCTGTCTTGTCGTTGCCGATTTGATGAGTCTCTCCCATTGCACCCGGTGCCAGCATTCGGGTGAGGGGAATGTGCCCCTGCTGAACCATGATATTTGTCACTGCGTCGGCGCGGTCTTCGCTGAGCTGTTGGTTCAGTGCAACGCTGCCGACGGACGAAGCATAGCCTTTCACTTCAATAACGTAGCCCTCGACGGACTTGGCTTTTTCCGCCAAACCCAGCAGTTGCGGGACATACTTCGGATCCACCTTGGTCTTCCCGTTAGCGAAATTGACAGTGACCTCATCAAAGATGTAGTAGTCGTCAAGCTGGCCGAAGCGAGCAATGGCGGCATCGATAGCGGCTTTGTTGGCCGCGATCTTGGCCTCGTGCTCGGCCAACTGAGCCTGCTGCTGTTGCAAGGCTTCGTTTTGGGCTTTCAATTCCACATTCTGTCTTTCCAATTCTGCCTGGTGCTGCTGCACCTGCTCCTTTGTTTCGTGCATGCCCGCTTCGATTTTTTGAGCATCTTCCAAATCGTTGCCTTTGAAGGAGACGGAACTCGCGACCAACTGGCCTTGCTCGTTGTAGGTCCCTTCAACTTTTACCTGGAGCCCTGGAATGAGGGCCGCCATGGACATTTGCTTTCTACGCGCCTGGAATACGCCCTGGACCTGACCCACCTGGGTGCTATCGGTGAGGTAAACGGGAACACTCGGAGAGGCGGAGGTGCTGAGAATCATAATGTCGCCACGGCGTGCCTTGATCAGGCCCTCGATCTTGACAGTCTGGGCGGAAACGGTTGGGGCGAGCAAAGCGAGCGCAATGAGCAACGGAGTCAACATATGTGCGGCTCTATGGAGATTGAAGCGGTTCATACTTTTTCGTCCTTTCTAAGTGTCATGGTCGGGATCGCGCCAAGACAGAGCTGTAGCGGCAGCCGCTTGAGAAACCTGCCCAACCAAATCCACTATGAGACACGCAAGGGTCTCCAGCTACTGTCAAAACTGACAGTTTGCTACTTACGGCAGAGGAAATGCGGCACACCACCGCGCGGCAATTTGTAGGCGAATTTGATTTGTCCGCCCAATCGTCGCTTTTGGGCGAGAGCACCGCTATACCTGGATATGCGCGGTTCGTTGGCCCTGTCAACTTTGACAGTGTTTTTGCTCGGCTCGAGGATTGGATCATTAGAATGTAGGGGACGTGTCTCTCCGATTCGAACTGGAGGTAGAGTCTTGGAGAAAACTACGTATGTGTGTGGGCCAATGTGCCGGCTCATTTTTGCCGCGTCCAATTTCTGATGCGCGTGCTGACGGCACGTGTTTGGAACATATCGGGTTCGAAAAGAGTTCATCCTAGGGGTGACATATGAGCCTTACGCGGAAGCTGTCTATTTCCTGCAGCGCACTTCTCGTTCTGTTTCTCTTCGGCGCCAAATTTGCCGCGCAGGGTCAGAAGGGTGATAAGAACTCGATTTGTTCGGCCGCGAATCCCCAATCTCTATGCAATGCGGACACGATTTGTGGATCCAGCTCCACTCCTTGCGTGATAAACGTCAAGCGGGGCAGTTACTCCGCGTCGGCCACACCCAAGATTCCAGGTGCAAAGGGGAACACGCCCTTTTGTGTGAAATCGGGCACGACCATAATGTGGCAGACCAGCTCCAAGAGCACAGGTTTCATCCTCGATTTTGGTCAGATAACGCCCTTCGAATCCCAGACGACAATCACCGGTGGTTCAAAACGCCCCGTTTCCCTGGTAGCAAAGAATCCAGGGTGTTTTAAATTCTCGGTAAGCGCATGCAGGGAAGCAGCGGTTTCCGGGATGTGTGAATCTGGGAATGCGGAAATGGTGGTAATAGAGGACGGCCATTGAGCCGAACTCTTTCATTCTCGCACTGAAAACGCTACTCGGGTGAAAGCAGAGTCCTCTCGATAAACTAGACTGTGCGAAAGGGTTTTAGGATACTCTTCGGAATAACGCAAGAGATTCGCGACTCGATGCTAGTAGGCTCTCTCCTTTCGGAACGAAATGCGAAACTCGGATCGAGTGGTTCGCAAATCGTACAGCCCATGGAGCATGGGCAACTATTGTTCACAGGCGTTGCCTTCCGAAATCGAAGTTTGCCGAGAGAATGGCCTCTCTCCTGCTTTCTTGGACTCTGTTAAATTTGACAGGTTTCAAAAGGTTTAGCCCTTTCGATCATTGATCGTTGTCTAGCGACCGAGGACCCGGCTGGAGGGTCCACACCCCCCGCTCATACGGAGGGGAAACCCCTGCCTCTCCGAAGCCATTCAGCCGGGCCCTCGAACTCGCACGATGGCTAACCGGGACCTTCCATGTCGTATCGAATGACGGCTTCACGATGGCGAGAACGAATAACTCTGCTGATTGCCCGAGGGCAACGACGGAATGATTTCCGGATGCCATCTTGTTACACTGGCAGCCAGTTCAAAGCCATTTCTGTGTTGCCGTGGTGTTGAACTCTAAACTGGAGAAGATTATTAGCAGCGGGGCACTAGTTCATATTCTGGTGGTGGATGATTTTGACCCGTGGCGGCGATTCATCTCTACCAAGCTACAGGAACAGCGTCATTTTCAAATTATCGGCGTTGCATTGGACGGGTTAGATGCAATTCAAAAGGCGGAAGAGCTGCAGCCGGACTTGATATTGATGGACTTCGGCCTCCCAAAGCTGAATGGTATCGAAGCCGCCCGACAAATCTTCAAGCTTGTCCCGAATTCCAAAATACTCTTCACGAGCCAACACCTCGATCCCGATCTGGCATTAGCTGCACTCGGTACGGGCGCTGGGGGTTTCGTTACAAAGTCAGACGCCGGCAAGGAGCTGTTAACTGCTGTAGCGGCGGTCATGTCGGGCAAGCAGTATGTAAGTCGCAGATTGGCGGGACACTTTTTCGCGCAATTCGGGGATGCGCAGGGTCCCAACCACCTGCATCGCAAAGAATCGACCATACCGCTTCCGGCGCGAGGAGCGGAGAGAGAGCTCCGTCACAAACTTCAATTCTATTCTGATGACGCGGGCTTTCTGGATAGCTTTGTCCGTTTTGTCGAAACCGCTCTGAGGGCTAACAATGCCGTGATCGTGGTCGCGACCGAGTTGCGTCGGGAGAGGCTCTTCCAGAGACTGCTCGTGCAGGGTATAGATGTCTGGGCCGCCGTTGAAAGGGGTAGTTACATTTCACTCGACGCTGCCGAGACGCTCTCGACATTCATGGTCAATGACATGCCAGATGCAGGTCGATTCTTGAGAGTTGTCGGCGATCTCGTTGCGACGGCAGCCAAACGCACGAATGGAGAGCCCCGCCGCGTTGCAGCCTGCGGGGAGTGCGCGCCTCTCTTGTGGGCATCCAAGAACGGGGTCGCTGCAGTTCGTCTTGAACAACTGTGGAATGAGGTAGCCAAGTCGTACGACGTGGATATTTTGTGCGGGTACCCGTTGAGTGGGTTTGACCGCGAGGAACACGGTCTTATCTGCCACAGAATCTGCGCAGAACACTCAACCGTTTGTTCTTGCTGAAATAACCTACCATCCCTTATGGATTATTCGGAATAACGAGTCTGTTTAGTTTTCAGCAATTGGGTTTGTCAGTGAGATGCCCACGTAACGCCATGGAAGTGTTGATTTTTAGTTCCCAGAGCCATGTATGTCTGCAGAGGGCCGAGCATGGCTGCAATCAGCTTACCCCCGCGCCCTTCCTCAGCTTTTCCAATTCGGGTGCTAATATGAAAAGCTCCGTAAGACCACAATCCAAACAGAGCAGGATTTGTTGGCAGACATAAACGGGAGATTCGTTTATTCGATGTGTGCCCGGAAAACTTGCGACCAGTTCGCAGTCAAGTTCTTGCTGGCTCGGGGACAGGCAATGTTTACAAGCCATACCGTTCTCCAGGAAGCTGCATCAGAGAGGTAAGAACGGTGATGAGTCGGCCGGTGCGCGAGGAGATGCAACCGCCCACCAAAATCTATCATAATTTATACGTATACAGCACGACAAAGCGTTCAATCCTAGCTGGGGGCCTCAGGATTAGTACCCTGCGAGCGCGGACTGCCAAGGAGTACCTGCTCATCGCTGCAAGAGCTGGATTGCATCCAAACCTCGGCCACTTGTTACCGCGTTTCAAACGAGCACCTGCTGGATGTCCGACATCTATGGTCGGTGGGAGTAACTCGCGAGAACAGGCCTTCTCTCAAGTAACCCCGATCTCTGGCGAGAAGGTGGTCTATCAACACCAACTCGAGCCGAGGAAATGGAAATTCAAATGTAGGATGGATCGGTGTGGAGGTGCGCTGCCGAAGATCAGACGCACTGAGTTGGTGACGTGAGATCTACGCTGCTCCAGGGGGTTGGGGTCTCCGCGGCACGCCCAGTCCCTGTCGGTCTTCAATCGAAGCGTCCCGTTGCTCTTCTTCATCCGCAAAGGATCTCGTAATCGTCTCGTCCAGCCTCTCCTGATAATGCCGAAGTGGCGCGTGTCGCTCAGGCGGCAACGCCGCGATCAAGTCGCTGGCTAGGGCCTTCATTCGGCGCATGACTTGAACACTTTTCGCACCGCAATAGCGAATCTCATCGAAGGCCAGGATAATGAAGTCTTCCCAAGTCGGGCCTGGGATCACTAGTTTGAGTCCGCCGTTGGCGTCGCGCACGGCGCCGACCTCCAGCCTCCTTCGCCCTAATCTCAGCAAGAGATCCTCGATCTGGTCGAGCGCTTGCACTGCGGTGGTCGGATCGTTAATGGCCGGCGAAAGCGCTTTGATCGCCACATCAACCAGCAATCGGATCGCATATTTTGGATCCTGTTCGAATGTGCGCTCCGTCCCCACCTCAAAAACCTTTCTTAGATCGCGCTCATTTATTTTTTCTCTTCCGCCACGGATCCGAAGCAGCACAGTTCCCTCTACCACTGTGTCGCCGACGGAGGAAACCACTTCGACGATTCCTCCTGAATAAGACACTATCTGTAGCAGGGCCGGTATATCAAGAGTTTGTATGACACGTGGACGACCCGCGTGCAGCAAGGTCAGCGTCACGGGAAATCTTTGGAACTCTTCGGGTTCAGCCCTCGCAATGGGCGTTTCAATAGGAGGATACATTTTCTCAATTACGCCTCGCCCGTGGTCCCCGGTAAAAGCAAGCATTCCATTTATCTGGAGTACAGTTATCCTTTCGACTAGGGCAATAAACATGCCTACGCTTGCCAGCAGCAGAACAACTACCAGCCATCCGCTGAAAAACAGCACAGTTCCAGAATGATCGCGATCCAACCAGGCGATTGCCGCCATGGAATAGATAAAAGTTGCTGTAAACACTCCAAGTGAGTGCCAAATTACGCGGTCACGCGCGATCCACAGCGACAAACGCGGTGAGTATGCGACCGTACTGAACTGTACCATCACAAACACAAGAGAAAAGACAATACCGGTTAATGCCAACATGCCAGTTCCAACCGATGTATATATCGCCACCGCCGCCAGAGTGCTCAAGCCGGAATCAACTCGAGGCAGAAACTTCGGTTCGAATCTTGGAAATGTAAGCCCTATTGCAGTGGCTGCTCCGGCGTAGAGCGATGGTATGGCCCAGTTGGGAAGTCTAGGGCGACGCCGTTGAGTGATCATACTCCTTCATTTCCTCTTGCCGCCCCCTCCCAGGCGAAGGCTCGGGAAAGCAGCTGAAAGCGTATTAGCAATGTCAGTGTGCCCCGCTGCGAACTAAAAATGACCTGTCACTATTGACAGTTCCCCTTCGCGAACCCTTGTCGTCAATCTTACGCGGCGTGGAGACGACCGTATGAGCCGGCCTATAGGCTAGGAGCGGCAGACCATAGCATCATGACGGTTGTCTCCACCGTTTGATTGCGACCAGATCAAGGTATCTTCAATTTCCAGCAGGACCTGCCGGTTGGTCGTCCGACGATCGAGGAAGCAAACGAAATAGCGTTATACCGCCCTCTGCCAATTCACCGCAGTCTTTGACCTTGCGTTGGGCGCCCGGTCGACAATTTCTCACGAGAAGAGCCCGCCTACCAGAGGGTAACCCTGCATTTTAGGCACCATCTGTTAATTCTGACAGTTTACGCCCCTCCCGGCACGAGGTAAGGGTCAATGTTGTCCTGGTTGGAAGTCTTGCCGGGGAAGGGGTGGGAAACATTGACCCGAATCGGGTTATTTCGACGCTTGTTTCCGGGAGGCGGTGCGAGGTGTGCCCTCACGTCTGTTCTCGGCCCATGCGGACTGCTCGTGGCCCTTTCTGTCGCCCTTCTTCTGCCACTTGTCTCAATAGCTCAATCTCAGACAGTCCCAACCCTTGTGCCGACAACAAACCCGAACCCTCAGCTCTCGCAAGAAGCGCCGTCTGTTCCAGCCATCACTACACCTGTAGATCGCGCGATACCCTTGCCGCAGATTGCTGATCGCGCAGACGAGCTCGATCGCTGGCTGCGGGAGATCACCGGTGAGCTGACTCCTGAGTCAGACTTGCTCCAATGGGAAGAGGAAACGAAGAACCAGTCTCAGGGACTTCGCCAAGTCGTCAAGCATGTGGATGAACTCCTGGCCACCAAGCCTACTACTCTGGAGCTTCAGAATGAGCAAAGATTTTGGCGCATTCTCAGTCAAAAATACGCCGGAGAGCGCGAGCAGTTGACTCCGCGTGCCGCCAAATTGGAGAAGCAGATTCATCAGCTTGACGAGAAACAGATCGATTGGCAGGCCACCTGGGATCAAATCCACCAAAGAAGTGAGATCAAAGCGGTAGTGGATCGTACCAGTCAAGAGCTGGACCTCATTCGAAATGCTCGCGCGGCGTTGCAGAAGCAGCTAAACCTCATCCTCACGCTTCAGAGCGAAGTTTCGCAAATGGACCGTCAAATTTCGGACGTTCTCTCTAGCGTTCGAGAAGCTCAAGACCGGTCGCGAAGCCGCCTGTTTGAGCAGGACAGCCTTCCTCTCTGGAAAGTTCACCAACTCCGTGCGTTCGACCTGGCTATGCAGACCGGGGTCCGCCGGTCTTTCAACCGCTCATTTCTAACTACTGCGGAATTCTTTCGTGCGCACAAGTTTGGCATCTTGAGTATCGTGGCCATCTACTTTTTAGCCTTAATCGGAGTTATCAAGGTCCGGCGGCATCTCGAACGCGACGTGAGTGGGGAAGTTTCCGACACAGCAAAGAAGATTTTCACCCGGCCATTCTCGATTGCGCTTCTTATGGCCCTCGTTGGGACGATTGTCTATCTCGGCTCGGCTCCCTTCGACATCGTGTTCGTCTTTTACATCCTCTACTTGATCCCGGTACTGCGATTGTTGTCGCCCATGCTTGAGCCTCGTCCGCGGGCGCTTCTCCGCGCGCTGGCAGTTTTCTACATTCTCGAAGCTTTGTATGTGCTAATCCGCTTCCCGCCACTGATAAGGCGGGAAGTCCATAGCCTGATCATTCTAGCCGCGCTGCTCTGCTTCGGCTGGTTTGCTCGCCCCTCCCAATTGCGTGAGATTTCAGTACCCGGACGCCAACTGCGGATTGTAAAGCTTGGAATTGGGCTTGGTCTGGTTCTGCTGGCCTTCTCTCTGGCTGCTAACATTCTCGGATTCGTCTCGCTGGCGCAGCTCCTGGGGCTGACCGCTTTGCTTGGCGCCTTCGCGGGCGTCGCTTTGTATTGTGCAAGTCGAGTTGTGACGTTGGTTCTAATCGCCGTGCTGCGGATCGGATGGACTCAGGGTGTACTTGAAGTCCGCACAGAAGAGGTCGAGCGTTGGGCCAGCCGTGTCCTGGTTTTATGTTCCTTGTTCTTATGGGTTGACGCAGTGACGCGATTGTTGATGGTCCATGACAAAGTCGTGGGGGCCGTCTCCGACGCTCTCTCCTACCCGATTGGTTTCCAGAGAGTGCACATCACGCTGGGGAGTATCCTCAGTTTCCTTTTCATACTTTTCGTCGGCTTCACTTTCGCGAAGATAATCACTTTCGCGCTGAGACAATTTCTGCTGTCCAGATTCCCTCTTCAGCGTGGACTCCCGTTCGCCATCTCAAGAGTCACTTACTATGTCCTGTTCGTGGTGGTCTTTGTGGTTGCTCTTACGAATGCAGGAATAGAGCTGAATAAGTTTACGCTGATTACCGGGGCGTTAGGCGTTGGCGTGGGATTCGGACTCCAAAACATCGTCAACAATTTCGTTTCGGGCTTGATCTTGTTGATTGAGCGGCCCATTCGAGTCGGTGATACGGTAGAAATCAGTGGATTGGCCGGCAGAGTCAGGCGAATTGGAGCACGTTCGAGCACGATCCACACGTTTCAAGATGCGGAGGTGATTGTCCCCAACAGCGATCTGATCGCCAAGGAGGTCGTCAATTGGACTCTCTCGTCCCAACGACGCCGCGTGGATATCCCCGTCGGCGTAGCTTACGGTACAGACCCGGAGCGTGTGCTTTCGCTGCTGCTTGAATTAGCATCATCGCATCCTGATGTCATACACAATCCGAAGCCGGAGGCTTTTTTCCTGGGATTTGGCGAGAGTGCTTTGAATTTTGAGCTTCGCTTCTGGACTTATCATGAAGCATGGTTTCAACTCAAGAGTGACGTGGCTGTGAAGCTCGTGAAAGCCTTGCGGGAAGCCAATATTGAAATCCCGTTGCCCCAACGTGACCTGCATATTCGCAGTATCGGCGCGCCAGCAGGTCAAGCAACATTTGGCACCGACCCCTCCGTTGCTTCTTCCGTGGGTACCGACAAGGGCGAAGACATGCAAGGGCCTGCGCCGCAGGCTGTCAAGCGAGAGCAAAAATCGCAGTCGGCGTGAATCTGTTTATTCTCGTTTTCCTCTGCGCTTTTCTGTTCCCATGATTGCAAGGCAAACCTCCGGCGAAACATTGAAATGACAGGGGCCGGTCGCTGTTTCGACTAGAAAAAGCCAAAGGGATGTTCATAAGGCGGCTTTGTCGCAATCTAACAAAACCGACCGTCGGAACTTCATCGTGTTCGGCGCTATTCGTTAAAGGAATGCTCCCATCAGCCACCGAACAACCTATCTCTCCCCTGTCAGTATTGACAGTTCTGCCCGATGCGTGCCGGGAGTAGGTTTGCAGTAGGAAGAGGTTTCTGCGAACGGCCGAGGGACGAAGATGGTTGCACTAATTTTGCTGGAGCCATTGTCAATCGCATCCAAGATCTTTATCGCCAAGGAAATCTTTGCAGGCCTTCTATTGATCACAACCCTTCTTTCACTCTTTCTGGTTCTGCTCATCGCCTTGGTCTTTGTTCAGGAAGCCAGCCATCGTCTGAGGGATTGGATGAAAGAGCGCGCCGCGCAGCAATCCAAGATTCATCAAGCCCGTGCAGGATGGCCCGGGAAGTTTGCCCAGCAATCTCCACGTCGGTAGAGAAATTCCTAGGACCAAGAGATTAACAGGGAATACGACTCCAGGTTATCTTCAGACGGAAACAACAGCACAAATCGAGACAAAGTCTTACTCGACTGGAAAACCTGACGAGGAACTACTCTGGACGGGCACGAGCAGTATCGTAAACCCCCGCTCCGTGAATAAGGCGATTGCAAGCGTGGTCAAATTGGTTGTGGAGCAGTTAGAAACAGTTAAGATCACCTGACCTTCGGCCTGCCTCTCGCTGCTTCCAGATCAGCACTGTCAGTTTTGACAGTATGCGCCGGGACATACATTTCCTAGCGTTGCGGATGGAAGAACTATCTTCAAAATGTCGGGCCTCCGGTTGCGAGGCGATGTCTGGGAAGAGAATGAAAAAGAGAGGTGCAAACGCCATGAAGTGCATAGCCTCCCAGTCACCTTTGTTAAGACAATTGTTCCGTGGAAGCGTAGCGATGTTTTGTGCAGCGCTGCTGGCTTGCGGAGACCCAGTGCTGCTAGCACAACCCGCAAGAACCCTGCAAGATGAAGAACAGGCTCCAAAGATTCCAGCCGAGCAGTTGGATTCCTTGGTCGCCCCTATCGCACTTTACCCGGACCCACTACTCGCCCAGGTGCTAGCCGCGTCCACGTACCCTTTGGAAATCATCCAACTTCAACAGTGGCTAGGACAACATAAGGACCTGAAAGACAAAGCATTGGCCGATGCCGTGGCAAAGCAGGATTGGGACCCAAGCGTCCAGGGTTTGGCTCCAATGCCGGATGTCGTGAAGCGGCTCGCCGACGACATCAAATGGACTACTGATCTGGGAAACGCCTTCTTGGCGCAGCAATCCGACGTGCTGGATGCTGTGCAGCGCATGCGCGGAAAGGCTCAGCAAAACGGAAACCTCAAATCAAATGAGCAGATGAAGGTCGAAACACAGGTAGTCGAAAGCAAGCAAGTCATCGTGATTGAGCAGGCTGACCCCCAGGTCGTTTACGTTCCCAGCTATAACCCTACGGTTGTTTATGGCGCCCCCGCCTATCCCTATCCCCCCATAGCTTATCCGCCTCCCGGGTATTACGCGGCGGGAATGGCGATCTCATTCGGAGTTGGTCTGGCGATGGGAGCAGCCTGGGGTGGAGGGTGGGGCTACAATACCGGATGGCACGGGGGAAACAACAACATAAACATAAACAATAACAACAACTTCGTCAGAAATTCGAACCGACAAAATATCAGCAATCGTCCCTCTCAGCAGCCTGGCCGCGGAGGTAGCAGCAACTGGCAGCACAATCCGCAGCACCGCGGAGGAACTCCCTATTCAAACAGGGCTGCGGCAAATAAGTACGGCGGCACAACTCGCGGCGCTTCCGCGGCCGACCGTCAGGCCGGTGCCCGCCAGCAACAAGCTCGGCAGCAGGGCGGCCGGCAACAGGCTGGGACAATGGATCGCGGTGGCGCTGCTGGCGGAAGGCAGCAACAGGGCGCCGGCAGCCGACCTGACAGAGGTGCGGGTGGTGGCGCAGTTGGAGGCGGGGACCGGGTTGGCAATCGGCAAGTCTCCAGCGGTTCGGGAGGCGGGAGGAGTTCAGGCGCTTTCGGTGGCGCGTCCGGCGGAGGAGGAGGGCGCGCAGCACGAACCAGCAGTTCGCGTGGCGCCTCCAGCATGGGTGGGGGCCGGAGTGGCCGGGGCGGCGGTGGCGGTGGGCGCAGGAGGTAGCAAACTGTGAGGAAGGAGCAAAACATGAGACTCAAAGCACCAAGCATCCGCGCATGGAGCATCCTGCTCGTTGTTCTTGCGGCTGTTTTCCTCTGCAGACTCACTGCCGTTGCGTTCGGAGAGCCGCAGTCGAAAGAGGAATCCACTGCGTCTTCACAACCGGTGCAAAAAGGGTTTTCTACCCCACAAGAGGCCGCCGACGGCTTGATCCAGGCGGCGGCGGATTTCAATACCGCTTCATTGCTGGAGATCTTAGGCCCGGACGGCCGTGACCTTGTTTCTTCGTCCGACCCGGTGCAGGACAAGAACAAGGCCGAAGCCTTTGCCGCCAAAGCTCGAGAGAAGCATTTCGTGGAATTCGATCCGAAAAATTCAAAGCGAGCAACCCTTTCGGTGGGCAATGATGACTGGCCCCTGCCCATCCCGATCGTCAAGCGAAAAGGACAATGGTATTTCGACTCCAAGGCAGGTCGCGAAGAGATTTTGCGGCGCCGCATCGGCGCCAACGAACTGGACGCGATCCAGGTGTGCCGGGGCTTTGTTGAGGCCCAGCGTGAATACGCGGAGGAGAAGCATGATGGTTCCGAAGTCAATCAATACGCACAAAAGATCATCAGCACGCCAGGCAAACACGACGGACTCGCGTGGCAGAACCCGGATGGAAGTTGGGGCGGTCCCGTCGGCGAAGGGATTGCAAGAGTTCTCGCAGAAGGCTACACCAGCAAGAGTCAGCCGTTTCATGGTTACTTTTTCAAGGTGTTGAAGGCACAAGGCCCGGATGCCCCTCTCGGAGAAATGGATTTCGTCGTGAACGGAGCGATGATTGGAGGATTCGCCCTTGCCGCAGCCCCTGCCGAGTATCGGGTAACCGGCGTGCAGACGTTTATCGTCGGCTACGACGGAATCGTTTCCCAGAAGGACTTCGGCCCTGATACATTGAAAATCTTCCAGGAGGTGGTTCGCTACAACCCGGACAAAACTTGGCATCGCACGGACGATGAATGGTCCGAAGACTGAACTCCAGCCAGTGCGAATTAGACGCAATTCGTTCGCTGCAAGTGAAATAGGTCGTAGTAGCATAAGAGGCCACTTCACGGCCTTCAGCTCTGTAAGAATCGATTGCCGACTAAGTCCGCGGAGTGGGCAACAGCCGCTGGCACCCCTGTTACTGGATTGATCAAATTACGATCTGCCGTTTCTCGGTCCCATGGGGGAGCTGTCGAACATCTGAAATCAGGTGAGGGTACGAGTGTCTGACGTTCAACGAGAAAAGATGTTTTGGACTGCGGGAATATTCCTCGTGGTAGTGATTCTTGGTGTGTTCCTTCTTGCGCCGGAATGGACGCAGCATCCCAAATTGCCTCCGAAAGTAGAGATGAACCACCACATGGCGGATATGCCGGGAATGGATCACACCATGATGGCACAGGAGGAAACCAGCGAGCAGAAGGCAAAACATTTGATCGACAAGCGGGTAAGCGAGTTCAATCATCGATTCGCCGGCGTGCTTGTCATCCTGGCAGCTTTGTTTTTCCTGGGGCAAGAGAGACTGGAGAAGAGGTGGCCTGCAGCGCGGTATGCCTGGCCTATGTGTTTTCTGGCCGCGGGCCTTTTCGTTTTGATTTTTAGCGATACCGAAATTTGGCCGATGGGATACCAGAGCTTTGCCTTTGCGGTGCTGAACGATCCTGAGGTGGCGCAACACAAGCTGTTCGCGGCGATCCTCCTCATGTTGGGTTGTGTGGAAACCCTTCGCATCAGCAGGCGATGGAAGGCAGCTTGGAGCGCCTGGGTCTTTCCAGTGATCGCCATTGGCGGAGCAGTTCTGCTGCTCTTCCACCAGCACGGAGGAATGCACGGGCCGGATGCTATGCAGACAATGGCGCGGGTGCAAAGCCAGCATCTGCGATTTGCCGTCGTGGGCGTGGGAATTGCGGTAACCAAGGGTATGGCGGAATCCAACGTCCGAGGACGCGAAATTTTCCGTAAGATATGGCCACTTCTCATGCTCTTTCTGGGGCTGCTGCTCGTCTTATATTCCGAGTAATGGTGGTGCGCCGCCCCTGCGGTGAGCTGCCCTAGAAAAGCGTTCGACCTTGGTTCCCCTCCTTGACCAACACGGTAGGTC
>Ga0187776_10000242_pt1 | contig 26603 bp, 30 predicted proteins | sample 0216_BV02_MP12_2_FD_132426 | JGI IMG/M metagenome (GOLD analysis project Ga0187776, IMG submission 132426) | Tropical peat soil microbial communities from peatlands in Department of Meta, Colombia - 0216_BV02_MP12_20_MG | ecosystem: Environmental > Terrestrial > Soil > Wetlands > Peat | place...
CGGTGTTCGACTCCAACCTGCGCACCCTCGCCCGCAAGACCCGGCCGAGCTGCGTCCTCGCGCACGTGCGCGGCGTGCGCTTCAGCGACGCCTCTTCCGTCGGCCCGCAGTTCCTGCATCCCTTCCTCTACCCGGGCATGCGGGCGGCGCTCGCGCACAACGGCGACCTGCACGCCTTCGACGCGATGCGGCCGAGGCTGCAGCGGTACCTCAAGCCTGCGATCAGCTCGCTCGTGCGCACCTCGCTCGATTCGGAATGGATCTACGCGCTGTTCCTGTCCCGGCTCGAAGATCCCGCGGCCGAGCACACCGCCGCCGAGCTCGCCGGCGCGCTGGTCGAGACGCTCGAGATCCTCGGCAAGGTGAGAAGCGAGCTGGACGACGACACGGCCTCCTCCGTGAACCTCTTCGTCGCCGACGGCAAGGCTATCGTCGCGGCGCGCTACGCCTTCGACTTCGGCTGCTACGCCGAGGACGATCCCGAATCGATCGGCCAGCTCGACTACCTGTCGCTGTGGTACTCGCTCGGCCGCCGGTACGCCTGCCACGAAGGCGAATGGAAGATGCTCGGCGGCCAGGAATCGGCGCAGGCGATGCTGCTCGCCTCCGAGCCGCTCACGCGCGACGAGTCGACCTGGCTCGAGGTGCCCGAGTACAGCCTCGTCTCCTTCGACACCGGCGGCGACGCGCCGCGCGTGAGCGCGCGCCTGATCGAGTTCTGACGATGATTGACGAGAAGCGAATCTACATGCGCGATCCCGACGTGATCGCCGTCGGGACCTCCGGGCATTATCTTTTCATCGACGCCTCGGGCAAGGCGACCGGGATCGACATGCCGGACGCCGGGGCCTGCTCGATGCTCATGCGCGACCTCGTGGAGCCGACTGCCGGATCGAAGCTGCGAGAGAAGCCGCTCGTCGAGCGGCTGCTCGAGGCGAAGGTTCTCCTCGAGGGCCACGACGCCGCGACACTGCTCGAGCGCCGCGACCACGTCTTCACCGACAACCGGGGCTACCACTTCCGGCGCGGCGAGCCGCGCTGCGCTCACCTCGTCGTGGCGCTCACGGGGAGCGTCGTCTCCGGGCTCATGGCCCCGTTCGTCCTGAGCCTCGCCTACAGCGGCTACGCAAAGCAGCTCGACCTCGTCCTCACCGAGACGGCGCTGCGCTTCGCCACCCGCGACCTGTTCGAGGCCTACGGCGTGCGGACCTGGTCCGACCCCTTCGAGCGGCGCGACGGCATTCGCGTCGCCCACGTAAGCCTCGGGGCGTCCGCCGACTGCGTGCTCGTCATGCCCGCCTCGGCGGCCAGCCTGCAGCGGCTCGCGGAGGCCGCGTGCACCGACCTGCTGGGGATGATCGCCGCCGCGACCAAGGCGCCGGTGATCGTCGTCCCGGCGATGAACAGCGTAATGTGGAGCAACCCCGCCGTCCGGCGCAACGCCGAGCGCCTGCGCGATGACGGCCTGTACGTGATCGACCCGACGCTGATCTTCGCCGCCGCCGCGCTCGCCGAAGGGGAAGCGTCGATGGTCGGCGGCCCCGGCATGCTGTGGCGGGGGCCGCTCGCGCTGATGCAGACGCTCGACGCGGTGATGGCGCACCACCGGAAGCGGCGGTCGGCATGAGCCGCGTCGTCTGCAGGGAGCCGCCGGACCCGCTCGTCGCGACGTGCTCGTCCGATCAGCTCCGCTTCGTCACGCTCGACTGCCCGCTCGAGCGCTGGCGCGAGCCGGACGTGCGCGCCGCGTTCGCCGAGATGGTGCGCCTGAAGATGCTGGGCTTCAGCGCGCAGCACGCCGCCGGCATCATGCCGGTCGACACCTCCGACTTCATCGCCTCGCACGTGCTCACCTGCGTCGAGGGGAGCGACGGCCTGCACCTCGTCGCCGCGTTCCGCTCCATCAGCACTGAGCGCTGCCGCGAGTTCAACCTGACGTTTTCGGCCGAGTCCCTCGCGATCGCGGCCGACGCGCGCGAGCACGCCGCCGCCGTGCGCGAGTTCGTCGGGGAGAGCGGCCGCGTCGGCTATCTCGGCTCGTGGACCATCCATCCCTCCGCGCGCGACAACCCGCCGCTGCGCGCCGCGCTGCGCGACGATTTCGCCCTCGGCGCCGTGCTCGCGCACGAGGACGCGGGCCTCCCGAGAATGGTCGTCGGTGCCACCCTGCGGTTCAAGGTCGACCGCCTGCTCTCCGGCGTGGGCTTCCGGCCGCTCGCGCGCGAGGGGGCGGCGCTGCCGCCGATCAAGGTGCGGCACCTGCACGGCGAACCGGTGCTCCTCATGTGCCGCGACGCGGCCGGCGCGCCCGGCGAGGCCGAGGCCCTGCGCGGGCGCTGGAGCGCGCGTATCGCGCTCTGAGCCGCCTGCCGCTGTCCCGCCTAGTTCGCCGCCGCCGGGAAGGCGGGCAGCTTGCCGACGTCGCGCGGGTCGTGCTGAATGATGACCGTGGCCTTCAGGTTCGCCGCGATCTTCTTGATGCGGTCGAGCGAGGCGACCGTCTCGGCGCGGTTGTAGTTGAAGCCCGGCACGCCGTCGCTGTCGTAGTTCTCCTGGAAGTGCGCCGCGTCGCCGGTCAGGATGACGGCGCCCTTCTCCTTCAGCCGCACGAGCAGCGACTGGTGCCCGGGCGTGTGTCCCGGCGTGCGCAGGATCATCACCGTGCCGTCGCCGAACACGTCCTTGTCCACGGGCTGCGGCTCGACCTTGCCGCCGCCGCTGATCCAATGCGTGAAGCCGGCGACATTCGCCCCGCCCATGGGCTTCGGCGCCGTGATCGCCTCCCATTCCTTCTGGCCGATGAGCAGCGTCGCGTTCGGCACCGTGTCGAGCTGGCCGGTGTGGTCGGCGTGAAAGTGGCTGATGCCGACGTACTTCACCTGCTCGGGCTTGATGTTGAGCTGCGCGAGTTGCTCGCCGAGCGTGACCTTCGGCGCGTTGGGAGCGGAGCCCGGCTTATAGCCCGTGTCCCAGACCATGACGTCGCCGCCGTGCCTGATCACGTAGCAGCTGAACGTGAACGGCATCTTCGGGTCGGTGTAGGCGAACGTGTCGCTGAAGCGCCGGGAATCGTTGAAGCCGTTGCCGCAGTCGAGGCGCGTCAGCGTGACTTCCGGTGCTTGCGCGATAGCCGCGGAGGTCCACACGGCACCCATGGCTGCGCCGACCAGGCATAGTTTCTTGAGCATGGTTCCCATCCTCCAAATGAAACGCGAATGTTGCACGCCCGGCATCGCGCCTGTCAAACCGGGCAAGCGGCCGCCCTACCTGAACCGGAGATTTCCCCGCGACAGCTCTTTCACCGAAGCGCACCCCATCAGCCTCATGTCCCGCTCCAGCTCCGCCTTCATCAGCGTCAGCGCGCGCTCGACGCCGGCCTGTCCCGCCGCGGCGAGCGGGAAGAGGTAGTACCGCCCCACTCCGACGGCCCTGGCGCCGAGGGACAGCGCCTTGAGGATGTGCGTGCCTCGCTGGACGCCGCCGTCCATCATGACGTCGATCCTGTCGCCGACGGCGTCGACGACTTCGGCGAGCTGATCGAACGCGCAGCGGGAGCCGTCGAGCTGCCTTCCTCCGTGGTTGGACAGCACGATGCCGGTGCAGCCGATGTCGACGGCGCGCCTGGCGTCCTCGACCGACATGACGCCTTTCAGGCAGAACTGCCCGTTCCACTCGCGCACCATCCCGGCGACGTCGTTCCAGCTCATGGTGGGGTCGAACATCTCGCTGAAGTAGCGGCTGATCGAGATCGCGTCCCCTTTCATGTCGATGTGCTCCTCGAGCTGGGGCAGCCGGTAGCGCTCGTGCGTCACGTAGTTCAGGCCCCACGCGGGCTTGAGCACGAACTCGAGCATGCCGCCGAGGGTGAGGCGGAACGGGATGGAGAAGCCGGTGCGCAGGTCGCGCTCGCGGTTTCCGCCGATGATGGCGTCCACGGTGAGCATCATCACGTCGACGCCCGCCTCCTTCGCGCGCTTCATCATGGCGCGGTTGAGGCCGCGGTCCTTGTGGAAATAGAACTGGTAGACCTGGGGCGTGGAGTAGGCACGCCGCAATTCCTCCACGCTGACCGTCCCGACCGAGGACACCCCGAACATCGTCCCGAATTTCGACGCCGCGGCGCCGACAGCGCGCTCGCCGTCGTGGTGGAACAGGCGCTGCAGCGCGGTCGGCGAGCAGTAGAACGGCAGCGCGAGCTTCTGCCCCATCACCGTCACCGACAGGTCGATGTCCTTCACGCCGCGCAGGACGTTCGGCACCAGGTCGCAGCGCTCGAACGCCCCGGTATTGCGGCGGTAGGTGACCTCGTCGTCCGCCGCGCCGTCGATGTAGTTGAAGATCGGCCCGGGGAGACGTCGCTTCGCGAGTCTCCTGAAGTCGTGGAAGTTGTGGCAGTCGGTAAGGCGCATGTCCGGTCCGGCGGGCACCGGCGACTATAATCGGTGTTTCGCTTCCGGTCGAGGTGACGCGGTGATCACGGGCAAATGCTTCTGCGGGGCGGTCCGCTGGGAAAGCTCGGAGCCGCCGGTCGTCACGCGCGTGTGCTGGTGCCGCGAATGCCAGTACCTCGGCGCCGGCAGCGGCACGGTCAACGCCTGCTTCCGCACGGCGACCTTCAAGGTCACCGGCAAGACCGGCGACTATCTCAGCATCGCGGACAGCGGCAACCGCATGCGCCGGCAGTTCTGTCCCACGTGCGGGACCCCGCTCTTCAGCTCGGCGGAGGCGCGGCCGCACCTGATCTTCGCGCGCGTCGGGACCTTCGACGATCCGGAGCTCGCCAGGCCCGCGATGACCATCTGGACGTCGTCTGCGCCGAGCTGGGCCTGCATGGCCGCGGACCTGCCGAAGGTGGAGAAGCAGCCGCCGCCGGCCGCGTAAGGTTGTCCGGGACGGGCGTAGAATCACCGCGGTAAGGCGTATTACGGGTCGTCATTTCGCTCCGTCCAACGGCAAGGGGGTCAACATGAGTCAAACGAAGATCATCGCTATCGCGCTGGTGGTCGTCGGCCTGGGCCTGGCATTCTGGGGATATCAGGAAGCGGGCGGTTTCGGTTCACAAGTCTCCAAGGCCGTCACGGGATCGGCCACGAACAAGGTCATGATGCTCTACATCGGCGGGGCCGCCAGTTTCGTCGTCGGCCTCTACCTTCTCATGAAGAAGTAGGACCGGAGGGCATCATGGACATCACCAGCTTGATCATATTCCTGGCCATCGGCGCGCTCGCCGGCTGGCTCGCCGGACTCATCATGAAGGGAAAAGGATTCGGCGTCCTGGGCAACATCGTCGTCGGAATCGTCGGGGCCGTGGTGGGCGGTTTCCTGTTCGGCGTGCTGGGAATTACGGCGGGCGGGCTGATCGGCTCGATCGTCATGGCGACCGCGGGCGCCGTCGTTCTCCTGTTCGTGGTGGGCCTGATCAAGAAAGCCTGATCACGCCGCTCCGGGCCGGGGCACGCGCGCCTTGATCGCGTTGGCGCGCGCGAAGTACTCGATCCGGCCGCCGGGCGCGGCGGGCAGCTGCTCGCGCACGGCGCGCTTCAGGCGGGTGCGATCGCCTTCGCTCAGGGCGGCGATGACCTTCGTCGTCGGCGCGTAGCCCGGGGTCTGCGCCTTCCAGAAGTCCTCGAAGTCCTCGTACGCCAGGCAGACGTCGATGATCCTCGTCTCGATCCGCTCGAGCCCGGCCCCCTGGAACAGGGCGCGGATCGCCTCCAGGCGCGACTCGGCCGTGCCGGGAACCGGCGGCACCTCCACGCCGAAGCGGCGCATCGCGCGGCGCAGCGGCCCGCTCGGCGACAGCTCTTCCGTGAAGTCCCAGAGGTAGGTGGCGATCGCGCCACCCGGACGGGCGACCCGCCGCATCTCGGCGAGGGCCCGCGGCCGGTCCGGAACGAAGTTCAGGGCCAGCGCGGAAGCGACGACGTCGAACGAGGCGCCCGGGAAGGGCAGCGCGCACGCGTCTCCCAGCTGGAACGAGGCCCGGCCCGCGGCCGGACCGCGCGACGCCTGCGCGATCTGCGCCGCGGCCGGGTCGATGCCGGCGACCGAGGCGGGCGAGCACAGCTCGATCAGCGTGTGCGCCAAGACGCCGGTGCCGCAGCCCACGTCCAGCCAGCGCGCGTTCTCGGGTGGCGCGAGCCAGCGGAGGAAGACGGGCGCGACCGCGCGGCTCCAGCGTCCCATCGCACGCTCGTAGGCGGTGCTGTCGTCGAAGTCGAAGGTGTACCCGGCCATGCGCTATTGAGCCTTGAGACCGGCCTTGCGGGCAAGCGCGGCGTTCAGCGCGATCTCGCTCTCGACGTACGCGGCGAACTCGGGCGGCGACATCACCATGGGGTCGACGCCGAGCGCAGCGAGCTTGTCGCGCACCGCAGGCGCCTGCAGGGCCTTCTCCGTCTCGCGGTTGAGCCGGCCGACGATTTCGGAGGGCGTTCCTTTCGACACGAACAGGCCGAACCAGATCGGGTAGTCCGCGTCCTTGATTCCCGCTTCGCGGAGCGTCGGGACATCGGGCAGCGCCGCGGAGCGGCCCGCGGAGTTCACCGCGAGCGGGCGCAGCTTTCCCTCGCGGATGTGCGGCAGCACCAGCGCCACGGGGCCGAAGAAGAAGTCGATGCGCCCGGCGATCACTTCCAGCATCGCCTCAGCGCCGCCCTTGAACGGGATGTGCATCGCCCGGATGCCCGCGCTCGAGACGAAGCGCTCGGCGCTCAGATGGGTCGCGCTGCCCACGCCGACCGACGAGAAATTCAATGCTCCGGGGCGCGCCTTCGCGGCGGCGATGAGATCGGCCACCGTGTTCCAGCCCCGCGCGGGCGACACGACGAGGACGGCCGGCGAGATGCCCACGGGCGCGACGGCGACGAAATCGCGTGCCGGATCGTAGGGCAGGCTCTTGTAGAGCGCCGGCGCGATGGTGTGGGCCGAGCCGTGCGCGAGGATCGTATAGCCGTCCGGCTCGGCCTTCGCGACGAAAGCGCTGCCGATGGTGCCGCCGGCGCCGACGCGGTTCTCGACGACGATCGGCTGTCCCAGCTGCGCCGACACCTGCTCGAGGACGAGGCGATGCACGATGTCGGTGGCGCTTCCCGCGCCGATCGGCACGATCGCGAGCAGCGGCTTCGTCGGCCAGGCCTGCGCGCCGGCGTCGATCGCGTGCAGCGCCAGGGCGAACGCCGGTATTGCCAGTGCGGATGGTTTCATGAGCGTCTCCTTCGGAAAGAGGCGCTGATTGTTCAGTTCCTCCGCTCATGCGTCCAATATATACTTTCTCTCGATCATCATGCCAGATCGGCATTAGGAGCCCGCGATGGATCTGCGCCATATCCGTACCTTCGTTACCGTGGCCGAGCTCGGGACCGTCTCCGGAGCGGCCGCGCGCCTCCATGTGGCGCAGCCGGCGCTCTCCCGGCAGATCGCCAACCTCGAGGACGAGCTGGGCGTGCGGCTCTTCGATCGCGTCGGCCGCCGCCTGCTGCTCACGGGCGAAGGTGACCAGCTGCTGAGCGATTGCCGCGGCCTGCTGAACTCCGCCCGCGCGCTGGGCGAGCGCGCCCAGGTGCTGCGGCGTGGCGACGTCGGGAACCTGCGCGTGTCCGCCTCGCCGCACCTCATCGAAGGCGTTTTTCCCGAGCTGCTCCGCCGCTACGCCAGGCGCTACCCCAATGTCCAGGTACGCTTGAGCGACGTCATCGGCCCCGAATCGCTCGCGATGCTCGAGCGGGGCGAGATCCACTTCACGCAGGGCCTCGCGAGCGCCATCGTTCCGGACGACCCGCGCTTCACGGGCTTTCCGCTCGCTCCCATGGAAATGCTGGCCGCGTGCCCTCCGCGCCTCAAGCTCGGAGCCCATGGCGAGGTCGAGATCGACCGCCTCGCGCCCCATCCCCTGCTCCAGGCGACGACTGAATTCCTCATGCGTCGGCACTTCGACGCGGCTTGCCGGATGGCGGGGTTCACTCCGAACTACGTCCTGGAATGCCGCTCGCCGCACGCGCTGCTAGCCCTGGCCGAGGCGGGCCACGGCGTCGCGATCATTCCCTCGGCGCTGCGCGTCAGCCGCTACCGGCTGCAACGACTGCGCGTCATGTACCGGGGCAAACCGATCGAGGAGCCGCTGGCGATCATGTGGGACAAGCGGCGCACGCTCCCGGCTTACGCGAAGGCCTTCTGCGAGATGCTCGCCGAGGACGTGCGGCAGGCGTTCCCGGTCAGGAGGAGCCCGGAGGAATCTAGTAGCTGAGCGCCGCGATTCTGCGGACCCACGCGGGCTTCTCGATCTCCCCCAGCATGAAATGGGCGACGTCCGCCCGCGAGATCTTCGGCAGGCCGTGCAGCTCGAGCCGCTCTCCCACGCGGTACCTGCCGGTCAGCGGCCCGTCGGTCAGCAGCACCGGATAGACGATCGTCCAGTCGAGCACGGTTGCGCGCAGCTGCGCCTCGGCGGCGAGCTTGTCGGCGAAGATGTCGCGGAGCAGCACGCAGTACATGATGCGCGGAACGAGCGGGGCGTCGCGCGCCGACTCCCCCACCCCGAACGCCGACATCAGGACGATCCGGCGCACGCGGGCCCGCTCCATCGCTCCGGCGATGGTCTTCATGCTGCGGGAGATCAGGTGATCCGAGGAAAAGCTCGCGCGGCGCCCCAGCGCGCTGACCACGGCGTCCTGGCCGTGCATCGCCTCGTCGATCTTCGCTTCGTCCCGCAGGACGTCTCCGGCCACGACGCGCAGGCGCTGGTCGAGGAGCACCTCGGGCCGGCGCGCGAACGCCGTGACCTTGTGCCCCCGGGTCAGCGCCTGCTTGAGGAGGTGCCGGCCGGTGGGGCCGGTCGCGCCGAAGACGAGGATGTTCACGGCAGCACGTACTGCACCCTGCCCACGATGTTCGCGGCCGGGACGAATCCGAAGGCGCGGCTGTCGGTGCTGTTGTCGCGGTTGTCGCCCACGACGAAATAGTGGCCCGCCGGCACGCGGCAGGACATGCCCTCCTTGGTGAACGTGCAGCGATCCTCGAAGGGAAACGCCTTTGCGGGAGGAACGAAAGAGTGCGCCTCGGCATCGAAGAGAACCGGGTACTCGCGCGCGCCGAGCCGCTCGAGATACTTGGTGCCGCTGATCCGCGCCCGCGACGCTTCCTGCTCGTTGACCCAGAGCCGCTTGCTGAAGTACGCGACCGTATCGCCCGGAAGCCCGACGATGCGCTTCGCGCTCGCCGCCCTGTTCTCCGGAGACTCGAAGACGACGACATCTCCCCTCTCCAGCCCGGACGAGATGCCGGCCCTGGCGAAGTGGATCCCGTACGCTTCGTAGTTGCCATACCCCCATTTCTCCACGATCAGGCGGGCGCCGGGCTCGATCGACGGCAGCATCGATCCGGACGTGAGGCGAAACAGCTCGAAAAGAAAAGCCTGGGCACCCACCACCACCGCGACGAACGCCGCGACGATCGCAAGCAGGCCGAACCCGCGGCTGTACCAGGAGCGCCGCAGCACGCGTGTGTCCCGGGAGCCGCGGTAGGCCTGCACCGCGCAGACGATCCCGGTGAGCAGGATCACCGCGTCGAGGAGCCACTGCCGCTCGCGAAGCACGAGCCCGTTGACCGTCGCAACGACGGACAGCAGCACGAAATAGATCGCGGCCCGGCCCGGCTGCGAGACGTACAGCATCCCGACGGGCGGGATGAAGAAGCCCAACGCGGCCGCGCCCCACTTGCTCGGCTTGCGGTAGGTCTCGGTGGATTCCAAGGTCAGGCCTTGCGCGCCTTGAAGTGCGTCCACAGAATGCCGGAGAGCGCCGCCAGCGACCCGAGCCCGACGCTGAAGACGAAGAGCAGCCCGAAGCCGACCGGATTCGGATTGGGATCGGGCCACAGCCCGAGCGTCGCCGCGAACCCGACGAAGAGCAGCGGCAGCGAGCCGGCGACCGCGATCGCAAGCCCGCCCTTGACCGCCCACGACTGCCAGTAAGCCTTGCGCTGGTCCCCGCTCAGCAGAACCCAGGCCACGATCGCGAACGGCCACAGCGAGATCGCCAGCAGCAGCACGACCGGGAGGCGCCAGCGGGAAGGAGGTCGCGGTTCGATCCCGGGGGTCAAGCTCAGCGCACCGAGAACGGCGACTGGTAAGGCCGGCCGAACGGCACGCCGCCGAGCACGGCCTGCACCGGCTTGATCCAGGCCTTGCCCGAGCGCTTGTTGTTGCGCGTGTCGACAAACTCGACCGGGCCCTGGACGACCTCGATCAGGGTCGCGTCGGCCGGGCCGCCGACGGACAAGGTGCCGAGCTTCGGCATGCGGTTGATGATGCGCGCGGGCACCGCGGTCGCCATCTGTATCACCTGGTCGAGCGTGAAGCCGAGCGCCATGAACTTGCTCATCACCCAGGTCAGGTAGGGCATCCCCGGCGAGTTGCCCGAGAACACGTGGATGTCGGAGGAGATCGTGTCGGGCATCGCGCCCTGCTGCATCGCGGCTTCCGCGACGGTGAAGTCGAAGCTCCCGCCGCCGTGGCCGATGTCGAAGATGACTCCCCGCTTCTTGGCCGCGAGCGCCGCGGGGAGGAGCTTCCCCTCCTGCACGATGTTGGTGAACTTACCGGCGTTGTTCGGGAAGCCCGAGAAGCAGTGCGTAAGGATGTCGCCCGGGCGCAGCGTCTCGAGGATCTCGGTCATCAGCTGCGGCGTGGCGACCCCGCCGATGTGGCACATCACCTTCGCGCCGCCGCCCGCGATCTCGCAGGCGCGGATCGAGCGCTTGAGCGGCTCGATCCCGGCCTGGTTGATGACGTTCTCCGACATGCGCACCTTGACGCCGAGCGCGATGTCGGCGTTCTCGGCGACCGTCCTGCCGCATTCCTCCGGATGCGCGAACCCGAGATGGAAGAGCTCCGGCTCGGGAAAGCCTGCGAGGCCGATGTTCGCGATGTGCACGAAGGCGTAGAGCCGCGTGCGCGACTGCCCCATCACGTAGCGGCGCAACGCCGCGAAGTTGTTCGCGCCCGCGTCGCCCGCGGAGACCATGGTCGTCGTGCCCTGGAAGGGAATCAGCTCGTCCGCGGGAATGCCGATCGCCGAGCCGTACGGATAGACGTGGGCATGCAGGTCGACCAGCCCCGGGATGACCAGCTTGCCCGAAGCGTCGAGGACGCGGTTCGCGCGCGCCGCCGGGATGTCGGCCTCGATCGCCTCGATCCTGCCGAAGCGCGTGCCGATGTCGCGCTTGCCCTTGAGACCCTGCCCTGGATCGAGCAGCTCGCCGCCCTTGATCACCAGGTCGAACTTGTCGTTCGGCCCCATCGCGGCGCGCACCGCGAGGCTGAGCGTCCCGGTGGCAAAGGCCGCGCCCATGCCCATGACGAAGCGCCTGCGATTATGCGTGTTCATGTCTCCTCCCCCGAAGAAGGCGTCGGAACATGATGGTGAGCCGCGCCGGCGGCGTCAAGCGCGGGCGCGCGGCGCGGTCCGCGGCAGCGTGAGCACCGCCTCGAGCCCACCGCCGGGGTGGTTGCGGAGCACGATGTCGCCGCCGTGGGCGCGCGCGATGTTGCGCGCGATGCCCAGGCCCAGGCCCGTGCCGCCGGTCTCGCGGCTGCGCGAGGCCTCGCCGCGGTAGAACGGCTCGAACACGCGCTCGAGCTGTCCTTCCGGGATCCCGGGCCCACGGTCGCGGATGCACACGACGATCTCGCTTGCGCCGTCCTCGACGGCGATCGCCGCGGTCTCGCCGTAGCGCACCGCGTTCTCGACGAGGTTCGTGAGGCAGCGCCGCAGCGCGAGCGGGCGGCCGGCGTAGGGTTTCTCGATTCGGCCGGAGAGCTCGACGGACTTTCCGGCATCCCGGTAGTCGCTCCGCAGCGTCTCGAGCAGCGCGATGAGGTCGACCGGCTGCACCGGCTCCTCGGCGCTCGAGTCGCGCATGAACTCCAGCGTCTGCGTCACCATGGATTCCATTTCCGCGAGGTCGCGCTCGAACTTGCCTCGGACCGTCCCGTCTTCGAGCATCTCGGTGCGCAGCCGCATGCGCGTGATCGGCGTCTTGAGATCGTGCGACATCGCCGCGAGGATGCGCACGCGGTCGGCGATGAAGCGCGACAGGCGCTGCTGCATGGCGTTGAACGCCTTCGCCGCGCGCTGCACCTCGACCGGCCCGTCCTCGGGCATCGGCGGCTCGTGGATGTTTCCGCCCAGGCGCTCGGCGGCGGCCGCGAGCCGGGACAGGGGCTCGGTCACCCAGCGCACGGCGATGAGCGAGATCGCGATCACCGTCGCGACCAGCACGAGCAGCGTCAGCGCCACGCGCTGGGGCACCGCCGCGGCCTGCGGCACCACGCCCGACTCGAAGGTCACGAGCGTCGCGTCACTCAGGGGGATCTGGACGGTGAAATACGGGCCCGGCGGCGGCGGGCCCTCCCTCCCCCACATGCGGTGCCCGCCGCCCGGCATTCCGGGCGGCCCCCGCCGCGTGGCGAAGTCGGGCGTGCCCGCGCTCCGCACGACCTTCACCGCGGCGTCCTCGCCGAGCGAGCGGCGCAGCATCGCCTTGAACATCGACGCGGGAAAGTCCGCGTCTCCCGGCTCCTCCTTCTCCACGATCGGCGGCCGGTCGAGCGAGACCTTGAGCGGCGGCGAGTCGAAGAGCGCGGCGACCCTGAGCCGGTCCGCCGCCGGAAGCGAGTCGAGCAGCTGCACGATGTCGGCGATCTGCTGCGCGAGCCTCAAGCCCCCCGTGCGGTAGAGCAGCTGGTCGCGCTCGCTCAGGTTGATGTACACGGTCGCGACCTGCGCGGCGAGCAGGCCCGCGAGGAGCACGAGGACGAGCCGTCCGAAGACGCTCTTCGGCAGGAGCTTCACTTCGGCTCCACCTCGACGGGCACGGCGAGAACGTAGCCGTAGCCGCGCACGGTCTTGATGATCCGCGGGTCGGACGGGTCGTCCCCGAGCCGGTGCCGCAGCCGGCTCACCTGCAGGTCGATGCTGCGGTCGAAGGGCTCCGCCTCGTGGCCCTTGGCGAGGACCATGAGCTGGTCGCGGGTGAGCACGCGGTTCGGGTGGCTCAGGAAAATGCGCAGCAGCTGGAACTCGGCTCCGCTCAGGGGGGCGACGACGCCCTCGGCCGAGACGAGATTGCGCGCGACCACGTCGAGCTTCCACCCCGCAAAGCGCAGCGCGCGCGCGTCGTCGGCGCGCAGGTTCGCGGGCAGGCTGCGCGCGCGCCTGAGCACGCTCCGGATGCGGGCGAGCAGCTCCCTGGGGCTGAACGGCTTCGCCAGATAGTCGTCCGCGCCCATCTCCAGGCCGACGATGCGGTCGGTTTCCTCACCGCGCGCGGTGAGCATCACGACGGGCGTGTCGGACTCGGCGCGCAGCCTGCGGCAGAGCGTGAGGCCGTCCTCGCCGGGGAGCATCAGGTCGAGGACGACGAGGTCGACCTTGCCGCGCGAAAGCGCCGCCCACATGGCCTTGCCGTCGGCGACGGCGGTGGCTTTGTAGCCGTTCTTGCGCAGGTAGTCGCCGAGCAGGCTGCGGATCTCGGCGTCGTCGTCCACCACCAGGATGTGGTCCGCGGGTTCCATGCCTTTCTTATAGCCGGTGCCGTCTCGGACGGACGGGAAGATTTGTATCGTAGTGTATCAACCGGCCCGGGGCGCGGCGGCGCGTACACAATCGAGACGGGGCGCTTACACGGCGGTGGTGCAATGGAGTCGATGCAGCGAGGAACCTCTCGCGCAGGGCAACGGAAAACCACTTTGGAGAACGATCATGAAGCGCAACACTCTCATCGCAGTCATCGCCCTCGGCGTCGGCGCGGCGATCTCGCTCGCCTCCGGCCTCGCCGCGGCGCATCCCTACGGCTACGGCCCGGGCATGGGCGGCGGTCCCGGCTACGGCATGGGCTACGGACGGGGCGATCCCGCCGCGGCGGTCGAAGGCCGGCTCGCCTATCTCAAGGCCGAGCTGAAGATCACGAAAGCGCAGGAAGGCGCCTGGAAGAAGTACTCGGACGAAGCCCGCAAGCAGGCCGAGTCCATGCAGGCCACGAGAACCGCCATGCAGGGAGCCGCAACCGCCAACGCGGCGGACCGCATGGATCTGCACAACAAGCTCATGAAGAACCGTCTCGAGCAGTCGGAGAAGATCACCGCGGCGTTCAAGGAGCTGTATGCCGCGCTCACGCCCGAGCAGAAGGCGCTCGCCGACCAGCATCCGGGAATGGGTCCGGGCATGGGATTCGGCGGCCCGGGATTCGGGCGCGGTCCGGGCGGACGGTCCGGCTGGTAGCAGGCGCGCGGGGCGGCTACACCGCCCCGCTTTTCTTTGCGGCGACGTGCTGACCCTGTTGACATAGATCAACTCGCGTCCGGCTCGCCGGCGCAATGTTTGAACCGTAACAGTGCGAAGGAACCATCATGTCATTCAGCATCGCTGTAGAGAACATCAAGTGCGGCGGCTGCGCCAATTCGATCCGCAAGGCGCTGTCCGACCTCGAGGGCGTTACCGGGGTGTCGGTCGACGTCGAGCAAGGCGAAGTCCGCGTCGAAGGCGACGACGCGGCGCGCTCGGGCGTCGCGAAACGGCTGCTCGAGCTCGGCTACCCCGAGCGCGATACCGCATCCGGCATTGGCTCGGTGGCCGCCAAGGCGAAGTCATTCGTGAGCTGCGCGATCGGACGCATGTCCTGAACGGCGGATCGCCCGCCACACCCGGTCCCCCGTGGCGGGCATGTCGAGCTCGCTGACGCCGAGCGGCGCGAGCGCGTCCATGATCGCGTTCATCACCGCCGGCAGGGCGCCGACGGTGCCGGCCTCCCCCGCCCCCTTCACGCCCAGCGGATTGAGTTTCGTCGGCACCGGGTTGCTGCCGACTTCCATCGCGCACACGTCGTCCGCGCGCGGCATGCAGTAATCCATGAAGGAGCCGGTGAGCAGCTGACCCGACTCCGGGTCGTACTCGACGCGCTCGAACAGCACCTGCGACAGCCCCTGGACGACGCCGCCGTGGATCTGGCCCTTGAGCGTCAGCGGGTTGATGACGGTGCCCACGTCGTCCACCACGGTGTAGCGCGCGACTTCGACCGCGCCGGTCTCCGGGTCGATCTCGACCTCGCAGACGTGCGTGCCGTTGGGGAAGGTATGGTTCTCGGGCGAGAAGGTGCCGGTCTCGTAGAGGCCGGGCTCGAGCCCCTTCGGCAGCTTGTCCGGGTCGAACGCCGCCCTGGCGACTTCCCTGATCCCGACCGAACGGTCGGTGCCGGCGACCCTGAATTTTCCCTGGCCGAATTCGATGTCGGGTTCCGCCGCCTCGAGAAGGTGCGCCGCGATCCTCTTCCCCTTGGCGATCACCTTGTCGGCGGCGATGACCAGCGCCGTTCCGGCGATCGCCATGGTGCGCGAGCCCATGGTGCCAACGCCGAACGCGACCTTCTCTGTGTCGCCGTCGACGTAAGCGACGTCCGCGGGGTCGAGGCCGAGCCGCTCGTGCACGATCTGGCGCATGCTGGTCTCGTGCCCCTGTCCCTGGCTCTTGCTCCCCATCGCGAGCGTAGCCGAGCCTCCCGGATGGAAGCGGATCTCGGCGTACTCGAGGCCTGGCGAGGACGCGCGCTCGATCGCGTTGACGATCCCGATACCGCGGAGCCTTCCCTTCCGCTTCGATTCTTCCTTCCGCTTCGCGAAGCCCGCGTAGTCCGAGAGCTCGAGCGCCTTGTCCATGCCGCGCTCGAACTCGCCGCAGTCGTAGGTGAAGGCGAGCGGCGTCTTCCACGGCATCGCGGACGGCGGGATGAGGTTTTTCCGTCGCAGCTCGACGCGGTCCATGCCGAGCTCGCGCGCGGCGTCGTCGATGACCCGCTCGATCAGGTAGATCGCCTCGGGGCGCCCCGCGCCGCGGTACGGAGCGGTCGGGTTGGTGTTCGTCATCACGCCCGTGATTCTCACGTGCGCGGCGGGAATCGCATAGACGCCCACGACCGCGCTGACGCTCTGGAAGGTCGAGAGAAGATTGCGGTCGGAAGAGACGTATGCGCCCAGGCCCGCGAGCGTGGCGACGCGCAGCGCGAGGAACCTGCCGTCGGCGCCGAGCGCGAGCTCGACCTCGCTCACGTTGTCGCGCGCATGCTCGTCGGCGAGGATCGCCTCGCTGCGCTCGCACGCCCACCTCACCGGCCGCCGCAGCTTCTTCGCCGCCCACAGGACGAGGCGATGCTCGGGATACTGCGGGCCCTTCGCGCCGAATCCGCCGCCGACGTCGCCGGCGACGACGTGGATCTTGTGCTCGGGGATCCTGAACACCGCGCCCGCGAGGAGCGCTCGCATGCGGTGCGGATACTGGACGTCGGCGTGGATGGTGTACTTGCCCTCGGCGGGCTCGTAGGCGGCGACCGCTCCGCGCGTCTCCATGTACTGCGCGTGAACGCGCGTGATCAGGTAGCGGCGCTTCACCACATGCTTCGCCGACACAACAGCGGCGTCGGCCGCGGCGCGGTTGCCCAGCTCGAAAACGTTCGAGATGTTGTCCGGGCACTCGTCGAAGACGCGCGGCGCGCCCGGCTTTGCCGCCTCGGCGGTCGAGGTCACCGCGGGCAGGTCCTCGTAGTCGATCTCGACGAGCTCGGCGGCGTCCTTCGCCTGCGCGGGCGTCTCCGCGACCACCATCGCCACCGGCTCGCCGACGTAGCGCACGCGCTCGCGCGCGAGCACCGGGTGCCCGCGCCAGAACATCGGCGAGCCGTCGGGGCGCGAGCGCTTGAGCGCGGGCGCCGGCGCGCCGAAACCCTCGCGCGCCCAGTCCTCGCCGGTGAGCACCGCGGCGACGCCGGGAGCCGCCGCGGCTGTCCGGGTGTCGACCCTCGCGATCCGCGCGTGGGCATGCGGCGAGCGCACGATCGCGGCGTGCAGCTGCCCCGCGAGGCTGACGTCGTGGACGAAGCGCCCCTCGCCGCGCAGGAGGCGCGGGTCCTCGAAGCGAGCGACCGACTGCCCGATGCCGAACTCACCCACGCGAGTGCTCCTCGACGAAGCGCCGCATCGCACTCCACGCTGCCCGGCTCTCGTCCAGCCACGGGAGGGTGAGCGGCCAGTCGTGCTGCATTCCCTGGCCGACAAGGACGCGGGCGTCGGTGCCGGCGGAGGTTGCGGCGTCCCGAACGCGCAGCGCGTCGTCGAGCAGGAGCTCGTTCTCGCCGACGAGGAGTAAGAGCGGCGGCAGCCCCGAAAGGTCCGCGAACACCGGCGAGAGGTACGGCGACTTCGCGTCCGCGCCGCCGACGTAGTATCTTGCCCAGGTTTCCAGGTGCTCGCGGGTGAACCACAGGTCCCTCCCGCGGTTGCCGTCGACGGATCGCCCCGACGTCGTGAGGTCCGTCCACGGCGAGAGAAGGAAGGCCCCGCTCGGCCTCTCAAGGCCGAGATCGCGAAGCTTCACGAGGAGGCTCAATCCCAGCCCCCCTCCCGCAGAGTCGCCGGCGACGAAGATCGGCGCATCCGGCCGCAACGCCTTCACGAACTTCCAGGCGGCGAGCGCGTCGTCGAACGCGGCGGGATACGGGTGCTCGGGCGCGAGTCGGTAATCGGGAACGAACACCTCCGCTTGGCAACGGTAGCTCAGACGCATGGCCCGGTTGCGGTACGAGGCGGGCGAGCCCATGAAATAAGCGCCGCCGTGAAGGTAGAGGATGACCCGGGCCGGCGACTCGACGGCGCGTATCGACTCGATCGCCACTCGTCCTTCGGCATGGTCTCCGAAGACGAGCTTGGGGAACTTGCGCTGCATCCTCGCCCGCGGGACCCGGCTCAGGCGCTCGAAGCGGGCGCGCATCACGCGGGGCGCGGTCGAGGCGCCGAAAAGCGCGCTGGTGACCAGCCCGTAGCCTTGCAGGGAAAGCCATCGTCTCCACGCGCTGACCGTTCGCGGCGGAGGACGATCTTCCGCGAGGTTGCTCATCCGGGTCTCACTCCGGCGTGATCCGCGCCGCTCTTACGACCTTGGCCCAGCGCTCGATCTCCTCCGGAACGAACTTTGCCAGGTACTCCGGCCCGCGGCGCTCGGGCGGGACGATCTCGAGGCCGAGGTCCTCGAGGCGCTTCCGCAGCGCCGGGTTGTCGAGCATGTCGTTCACCGCCCTGGCCATCTTCCGGACGATGAGATCCGGCGTTCCCTTCGGGAAGAAGAGCGCGTTCCACACGCTCGCTTCCACGCCGGCCAGCCCCTGCTCACCGCTCGTCGCGAGCTCGGGGATCACCGCCGAGCGCTTCGCCGCCATGACCGCGATGCCCTTGATGGTGCCGGCCTTCGCCTGCGCGGCGCCGGTCTGGATGGTGTTGCACATGTAGTCGATGCGCCCGGCGATCAGATCCTGCAGCGCCGGGCCCTCGCCGCGATAGGGAATGTGCGTGACCTCGGCGCCCATCGCGATGTTGAGCAGCACGCAGGGCAGGTGCGTGCCCGCGCCCACGCCCGCCGACCCGAATTGCATCTTCGCGTGGTTCGCCTTCACGTAGGCGATGAACTCCTGGAGATTCGCCACCGGCAGGTCCTTGCGCACGTCGAGGATGCGCGGCGACTCCGACACCAGGCTGACCGGCGCGAAGTCGGTCGCGGCGTTGTACAGCGGCTTCTTGTTGACCGACTGGCTGTAGGCATGCGTCCCGGTGTTGCCGATGAGGAAGGTATAGCCGTCGGGCTCGGCCTTGGCGACCCGGGCGCTGCCGACCATGCCCGCGGCAGCGCCCATGTTCTCCGAGACGATCGGCTGCCCCAGCAGGTCGGAGAGCGCCTGCGCCTGGATGCGCGCGCTCGCGTCCACCCCTCCTCCGGGGGCGAAGGGGATGACGAGCGTGATCGGCCGCGCGGGCCACTGCGCCGCGGCGCCCGCGGAGAGCGCGAGCGCCGCGAGGCCTAGATAGAGCGGATGAAGCCGCCGCATACCTCGACCGTGGTGCCGGTCATGTAGCTGGCTCTGGCCGATACGAGAAAGGCCGCGACGTTGCCGATCTCCTCGGGCTCGGCCCAGCGGCCGAGCAGCGTCTGCGCCGCGATGCCGGCGCGCACCTGGTCGGCGCTCGTGCCGCGCGCCTTGCCCATCGCCTCGGCGCGCGGGCCCCAGGACTTCACGTTGGTGAAGCCGGGGCAGATGTTGTTGACGGTGATACCCGAGGCGCCGAGCTCGCCGGCCAGGAGCTTGGAGAAGCCGATGATCGCCGTGTTCGTCAGCGTCGTCGTCCACGTGCCCGGCTGCAGCTGCCTGCCCGTGACGCCCGAGACGTTGAGGATGCGCGCGCCCTTCGCCTTCTTCAGGTGCGGCAGCGCGTGCTTGGTCGTGTGCACCGCCGCCATCAGCTTCAGGTGCAGGATCTTGTCCCATTGTTCCGCGGTGAGCTGCTCGAGCGAACCGGGAACCAGCCCGCCGACATTGTTCACCAGGATGTCCATCCCGCCGAGTTTCTCGACCGCTCCGTCGACGAACTGCTTGCAGCCCTCCTCGGTGGCGAAATCGGTGACGACGCCCGCGGCCTTGGCGCCGAGCGCCTGCATCTCCTTCACCGCGGCGTCCAGCCCCTGGGCGCCGCGCGCCGACAGCGCGACGTTGCAGCCCTCCTTCGCCAGCGCCGCCGCGATGGCGAGCCCGATGCCCTGGCTCGATCCGCTGATCGCGGCGTTCTTTCCCTTGAGACCCAGATCCATGACGATCCTCCCTGTAACCGGTCAGTCCAGAAGCGCGGCGGGCACGTACACGTACCCCTCGAAGATGCGCCGCGCGGTGCGCACGAACGAGGCGCGCTCGACCACGGGCGCGGAGCCGTTGCGGCTCGTGACGAGGTCGACCTCGATCTTTCCCGAGGGGTGCTCGATCGCGAGCACCCCTCCCGAGAATCCCTTCGGCTCGGCGAAGCGGCTCGCGACCGTGCCGGGCAGCACCGCGGCCGTGGCGACGGCGAGCGCGCCGGTGACGGCGTGCGCCTTGTGGCAGGCGTGCGGAGTGAAGTAGCGCGACGCGATGTTGCCGCCCTGCGACGGGCGCGACACCAGCGCAGGCTTGGGAACGACGAGCTTGGACACGTCGCCCATGCCCATGCGCCTCCCGGCCTCCAGCCGGATCGATTCCATCCTCTGCATCATGGCGCGGTCGGCGTCGAGCTCGGCCGGAGACTCCTTGCCGGTCTTGCCGAAGGCCTCCGCAGGCATGATGACGAGCGGCATCGCCATGTCGATGCACGTCGCGTCCACCCCCTGGATCGTGTCGAGCGCGTTCCCGGTCGGGAGCAGCTTGCCCGTGACCGCGCCGAGCGCGTCGAGGAAGGTGAGCTTGATGGGAGCCGCGGGGTCGCTCACGCCGTCGATATGCGTCGCGCCCTCGTACTGCACCTCGCCGCCCGGCGTCTGCACGATCGCCTCGATCAGCGATTCCGTGTTGACGTTGTAGATGCGAACGAGTGTCGTCGGGCTCGAAGCCTTCACCAGCCCCGTCTCGATCGCGAACGGGCCGACGCCGGCGAGCATGTTGCCGCAGTTGGGCTTGGTGTCGACGAAGGCCTCGTTCACCGAGACCTGGGCGAAAAGATAGTCGACGTCGGCGCCCTCGTGCTTCGACCGGCTGACGATGGCGACCTTGCTGGTGAGCGTGTTCGAGCCGCCGATCCCGTCGACCTGAAGCTGATGGGGAGACCCCATGACGGAGAGCAGCACCGCGTCCCGCTTCGCGGCCTCGGCGGGCAGGTCGGAGGCGAGGAAATAGGGACCCCGGGAAGTCCCGCCGCGCATCAGAACGCAGGGTATTCGGCGCTGCATTTTCAGTGGTTTGTCAGGCCAGGAATAGGAGCCGGCCGGTATTGTTTACAGTGATCCAGCGGAAGTTCAGACTGTGATCGTACCTCATCGCGGAGCGAACATGAACCTCCACACCTTCCTTCGCGCAAGCGCCCTCGCGCTTGCCGTCCTCGCGGCAGGTTGCGCCAGCTTCTCGAGCATCGCTCCCGGTGACTCGGACGTGAACGTCAGGGACAAGGTCGGCGCGCCGGTGACCGTGTGGAAGAACCCCGACGGCTCCGAGCTCTGGCAGTACCCGCGCGGCTACTACGCGACGCAGACCTTCATGATCACGATCGGCCCGGACCGACGGGTCGAGGAGATCCACCAGGCGCTCTCCGAGCCGTATTTCTCCAAGATCGTCCCCGGGATGTCGCGCGACGACGTCTTCCGCATGCTGGGCCGGCCCCGGGAGATCTGGAACTTCCCCGTCCGGGACGAGGAGACCTGGATCTGGCGCTACTACGACACCAGCTACATGTTCTTCAACGTGCTCTTCGACCGCACGGCAGGCAAGGTCCGCACGACCCAGCGCCTCGAGGAGATCCAGCTCATGGACGGCGGCGCGAACAAGATGTGAGCGCGCCAGGCTACTTCCTGCCCTGCTCGACCTCCTGCATCACCTCGCGCGCGAGCCTGAACGCCTCGACGCCGGCGGGCACGCCGCAGTAGCACGCTACCTGCAGCAGCACCTCGCGGATCTCCTCGTGGGTGCAGCCGTTCGTGAGCGCGCCCTTCACGTGCACCTTGAACTCGTGCGGCCGGTTGAGCGCCGAGAGCATGGCGAGGTTGAGGAGGCTGCGGGTCTTCTTCGGCAGCTGCGGCCGCGTCCAGATCGTCCCCCAGCAGGCCTCGGTCGCGTATTCCTGCATCGCCATGTTGAAGTCGTCGGCGGCTTTCAGGTTGCGCTCCACGTACTCGGCGCCGAGCACTTCCTTGCGCACGGCGAGTCCCTTGTCCCACAGCTCTTTCACCATTGCCATTGCCAGTTCCCTTCCGGTTGGTTGAAGTCAGGCGATCGCGTGCACCAGCTCGCCGATGCTCTCGATCCAGAGCTTGACGGTGTCGCCGGGCTTGAGGAAGCGGCCCCGGCCCATGCCCACTCCCGCCGGCGTTCCGGTGAGGATCAGGTCGCCGGGGTGGAGCGTCACGCGCGAGGAGAGCATCTCGATCTGCTCAGCGGTGTCGAAGATGAGCTTGGAGGTGTTCGAATCCTGCATCAGCTCGCCGTTCACCCACAGGCGTATGCCGAGCCGGTGCGGCTCGGCGATGTCCGCCGCCGGCACGATCCAGGGTCCGAGGGGACACGAGCCCTCGAAGCACTTCTGGCTGACCCAGTCGTAGTGGAACGGCGAGGCCGGCGGATTCTTGTCGCGCTTCATCGCGTCGCGCGCCGAGAGGTCGTTGGCGATGGTCCAGCCGGCGACGCAGGCGAGCGCCTTGTCCGCCTTTACGTCCTTCGCCGCCCTACCGATCACCGCGGCGAGCTCGACCTCCCAGTCGACCTTCTGCGAGTACGCGGGCAGCCTGACCTTCGCGCCGGGGCCCACCACCGAGCTCCTCGAGGTCTTCACGAAATGCCAGGGCTTCTCGCCCAGGTCCTTCATCGTCGGTCCCGGCTCCTTGCCCTGGGCGCGAGCCATCTCGGCCATGTGGTCGGTGTAGTTCGCACCCGCGCAGTAGATGTCGCCGGGATAGAGCACCGGGGCGAGGAGCTTCGCACGCGCGAGCGGCGTTCCCTTCATCCTGCTCTTGCCGGAGGCGATGCGCTTCGCGAACGCGGAGAACTCGCGGTGCGCCTTCGGCCAGTCCTGAAGGGCTCCGAAGACCGTGGACCACTCGGGCTCGTCCGTGACGAAGGCGGCATCGTAGACCTGCTCGTCCACCAGGAGCCCCGCGCGCGAGCCGCGGCCGGATTTGAAGGTCAGCAGCTTGTAGCCCATGTGCCCCCTTTACGCGAATGCGCGCTTCATGCGCCTGATCCAGTCCTCGAATGCGGCCATCTCGTCGGTGAGGAACTTGCGGGTCGTCTCGTCGGTGAGCTTCCCGTCGGGCGCGAACTTCGTCCCCGCCATCCCGATGAACACCTCGGGCCTCGCAAGCCACAGCACGCCCAGGCCCGACAGGATGCGGCGCAGGTCGTACTGCACCCTCGCGCCCCCAACCGGACCGCGGCTCGCGCTGAACACCGCCGCCGGCTTGTTCTGGAAGGGCTGGGGATCGAAGCGCGACATCCAGTCGATCGCGTTCTTGAGCGCCGCCGACAGCGACCAGTTGTACTCGGGCGTGGCGAAGAGCAGCGCGTCGGCGGCGAGAATCTCGTCGCGCAGGCGCGTCACGCCGGCGGGAAAGCCCTTGTCCTGGATGTCCTGGTTGTAGATAGGCAGGTCGCCGATGCTCGTGATCCGGAGCTTGAGCCCGGAGGGCATCAGCTCGCCGGCCGCCTTGAGCGCCGCCATGTTCCAGGATTTCTGCCGCAGGCTGCCGCAGATGCCGAGCACGTCGAATGTCGCAGGTGTGTTCACGTCTTCTCGCCTTGGGTTGGATCCCGTGTCATTTGAACATCGCCGCTTCGTAGAAGGACGGATCGTAGTACAGAGCCGGGTCCTTCAGAACCTTGTGCGGCTTGGCGTACTTGGTGCGCAGCGCGAGCACCGTCTTGACGCCGTCCAGGTCGATCTTCGCCTTCTTCTGGAACCCGTCCGCGGGGCTGAGCAGGATGCCGTATGCGACGAGTGCCGCCTGCGGGCTCGCGTTCGGCAGGTTCTTGGTGAAGATCGAGATCGCCTCGTCGCGGTTCGCCGGATCGTAGAGCCAGTCGACCGCGTCGCTGAACGCACGGATGTACCCGATCACCGCGTTCTGGTTCTTCTCGGCCCAGCTCTTGCGCGCGCCGCCTACTAGGCCCTGGTAGCGCCCGAGCACCTCGGTCGCGTTGGCGAGGCGGTGGAAGCCCTTCTCCTCGGCCTGCACCTCGAAGGGCGACAGGAGCAGGGTGCCCGCATGCTTCTTCTCCATGAGCGCCTGGAAGCGCTGCAGCACCCCGCCCGCGGTGACGACCTTGTAGTCCTTGCCCAGGTGCATCTTGTTGCGCGCCATGATCTCGAACAGCACGAAGGCGTAGCCGGTGGTCATCGCGTCCACCGACAGCGTCTTGCCGTGGAGTTGCTTGAAGCTCTTCACCTCGGGAACGGTCACCAGCCGAAGGAAGCCGTTGTCCCCGCCCATGAAGGCGAATAGCTCCGGGTCGGTTTTGGGAACCTCGCCCTGGCCCTCGTGGTAGGCGATGAGGTTGTCCATCGCCGTCATGGCGATGTCGAACTTGCCGTCGATCAGGTTGGTGAGCTGGAACACCGAGCTCGGCGTGGGCGTGATCTTCACCTCGATGCCGTTTCGCGCGAAAAAGCCCTTCTCCTGCGCGACCCAGATCGGCCAGTTGAAGCCGCCCGGGAAGACGATCAGGTTGACCGTCTGCAGCGGAGGCGCAGCGGGCGGCGCGACCGTGGACTTGGGCGAGGCCGGCGCGCGCGTCCCCGAAGGAGCGCCCGCGCAGGACGCCAGGAGCAGCACCGAAACCACAGCCGCCAGCTTGCCGAATCCAGTCATTGTCTCCTCCTCTTCACTCCGGGTCGTCCGCGGTCAGATGATCCCACATCCGCTCGGCGATGCGCCCCTGCCAGGTCGCCCGGTTGCGGGCCTGCTCCTCGTTCATGCGCGGCGCCTTGTCGGCGAGCCCGGCCGAGAGCGCCGCGAGCTCGATCCGGGCCGCGTCCTCGAGGAACACCGCGAGCGCCACGGCCTGCTGCGGGGTCTCGGCGCCGGTCACCGCGCCGTTCACGCTCACGACGACCGCGGGCGCCGTACCCATGGTCTGCGCCACGCCCACCGCCGCCGGGTCGTTGCGGATCAGGCCCGGGTCGGTCCAGAACGGCACCTGCGGATAGAAATGCGCGCCCTGTCCGTGGCGGGCCCGGGGCGTCGTCCCGAGCGCGGCGAGAGTCACCACGTTCGGAGAGACGAAGCGGCAGATCGCGTGGATCTCGGCGCGGCGCTTGTAGATCTGCTGATGCATCCTCACCTCGCCAAGCACGCCCTCGGGCAGCGGCGCGCCGGTCGATACGACGGTCCCGGGCTCGCCGGGCCTGATGAGGCTCATGGGCTTGGACGCGCACACGAGAAACGATGCTTCACCGAGGCGCACGCTGCAATGGCCGTAGGCGGTGGCCAGACCGGCGCGGGCCAGGGCCCGCGCCATCTTGCGCACCACGATCTGCTGTTCCTCCTCCATCGATTCAGGCCACGGTCTTGAGCGGCGGCTTCTTGTCTTTCTGGTCGGCGCGGAACTCCGGGATGTCCGGCTTCGATCCCCACATGCAGAACGACTCGGGCGCGAAGGGGAACTGCCGCGGCCGGTACGCTGCCTCTTCCTCGGGAAGGATGTGCTTCACCCCGACCGAATACTCGTACACCATCCTGTCCGGGCCCTCGAAATAGAGGAAGCACGCCGAGGACGAAGGGTGGCGGCCCGGACCGAACACGATGCGAACGCCCTTCTCGCGCAGGAAGTAGTACGAGCGCATCACGTCGTCGAAATCCTCGACCTGGTGGTTGATATGCTGCACGCCGGGGCTCGGCGAGGGAAAGAGCGCGAGCGTGTGGTGGATGGTGTTGATGCGCAGGAGCGGCGCCTCCCCGATCCAGTCGGAGACGCGCGCGTTCAGGACCTTCGTCCAGAAGGCCTCGTCGCGCGGCGCGTTCGAGGTCTTGAGCCCGATGTGGCTGAAGTGGGTGATGCCGGCGTCGCGCGAGGGGAAAGTGCGCGTCCCCGAATGGAACGGGCGCACGACGATCTCGACGTGGTTCCCGCTCGGATCCTGGAACGCGAGGAACTGCTGCACCCGCCGCAGCTCGCACTCGGCCCTGGTCCCGTAGCGCACCGGGTGGCCCGCTTTCTCGAGCTCCGCGCCCGCGCGGTCGAAGTCGTCGCGGTCCTTCAGGTCGAACCCGATGGCGTGGTCGTTCGGGTCGCCCTCGAAGTACACCAGCGTGTGGTCGCGCGTGTCGCCGCGCACCGCCACCTTGTCGCTGCGGAAGTACGCGGCTTTGCCCTCGCGCCCCACGAGCTGCAGGCCGACGATCCTCGTCGCGAACTCCACGGCCGAATCCAGATCCGGCGTGCCGATCCGGAGGTAGCGGATGTCGTGGAGGTCGACCATGGTCAGATCATGTCATTCCGAGCGTCGCGAGGAATCTCGCTACGAGCGATGGAGATCCCTCGCTGCGCTCGGGATGACGAAAATGTGCTTCGCGCATTTTCGTCACTTCATCAACGGCATGCCGAAATTCGCGCCGGGATTCACGCCTTCGCGCCAGCGCGAGGTGACGGTCTTGATGCGCGTGTAGAAGCGCACGCCCTCGGGCCCGTGCTGGTTCATGTCGCCGAAGATCGAGTGCTTCCAGCCCCCGAACGAGTGGAACGACAGGGGCACCGGGATCGGCACGTTGATGCCGACCATCCCGCAGTTGACCTTGTGGGTGAAGTTGCGCGCGACGTCGCCGTTCCTGGTGAAGATCGCGACGCCGTTGCCGTACTCGTGGTCCGAGGGCAGCGCGAGCGCCTCCTCGAAGTTCTTCGCGCGTACCACCGACAGCACCGGGCCGAAGATCTCTTCCCGATAGATCCGCATGTCGGTGCCGACATTGTCGAACAGCGAGCCACCCATGAAGTAGCCGTTCTCGTAGCCCTGCAGTGACAGGCCGCGGCCGTCGACAACAAGCTTTGTGCCCTCCTTGACGCCGAGA
>Ga0187776_10000243_pt1 | contig 26549 bp, 30 predicted proteins | sample 0216_BV02_MP12_2_FD_132426 | JGI IMG/M metagenome (GOLD analysis project Ga0187776, IMG submission 132426) | Tropical peat soil microbial communities from peatlands in Department of Meta, Colombia - 0216_BV02_MP12_20_MG | ecosystem: Environmental > Terrestrial > Soil > Wetlands > Peat | place...
CGTGCACCGAGCGCGCGAAGAACCCGCGCGTGAGCCGCTCCTGTGGCACCGATCGCGCTAGAACAGCTGTTCGGGCTCGTCCGGCTTCGCGGTCTTCTCGAGCACGCGCCGCGCTCGCCGCCCGAGATCACGCACGTCGAACGACCCTTCGTCGACCGCCTTCGCCACCCGCTCCGCGAGGTCGAGCGCATCGTCGAGTGCCGCGCTAGCCGCCGCCGAGTCCTGCCCCATGTCGTGGAGGATCGTTCGCTCGGTGCGGCCGGCGAAAATCGGATCGGCGATTCCCTCGACCCACACCCGCGTGCGGCGACCGCCGCCGCGCTCCTCTCCGATGATCGGCTCGAGTGCGTAGATGCGATCGGCCCGAGCCCACTTGCCGAACCCGAGGAAGACCATCCGCGCACCGTCGGTCATGCACGGATCATCTCACCGCGAGGCGCCTGCGAGAACCTCGGCGACGCGTTCCTGTGCAACGGCGTCCATCCCCGTGAAGAACGGCACGGCAAGCGAGCGCGAACTGACGTCCTCGGCGATCGGACAGAGCCCCTCCGCGAAGCCGAAGCGCTCGCGCATGTACGGCTGGAGGTGGATCGAGGGGAGATAGCGGTTGTAGCCGATCCCCTCCTGCTCGAAGGCGGCTATCACGCGCTCACGCGACGCGGAGTCGGGCAGCAACACCACGTATACGAACCAGGAGCGACGGTGGTCGGGGTCGTCGGCGCAAGGAAGCTCGAGCCCATCGATGCCGCCGAGCAGCTCCGCATAGCGGCCTGCGACCTCGGAGCGGAGCGCCCGTATCTCGTCGAGCCGCTCGAGCTGGCCGATCCCGAGAGCAGCCGCGACGTCCGAGAGTCGGTAGTTGTAGCCGAGACGGACGTGCTCGAGCCAGCCTCCCGGCTCAGGCCTTCCCTGGTTGCGGAGCGAGCGGATCAGGTGCCATTCCTCCTCCGAGTGCGTGATCACCATGCCGCCCTCGCCCGTCGTGATCTGCTTGTTCGGGTAGAAGGCGAAGACCGCCGAGGGACCGCGCGAGCCGACCGGCGCACCGCGATACTCGGCGCCGAGCGCCTCGCAGGCGTCGTCGATCAGGGCGAGGCCGTGGCGGTCGGCGATCGTGCGCAGCTCGTCAAGCTCGCACGGATAGCCGTAGATGTCAACGGCGACGATCGCCGTCGTCCGCTCGGTGACGGCAGCCTCGACCGCCGCGGGGTCGAGGTTCAGCGTCCGCCGGTCGACGTCCACGAAGACCGGGATCCCGCCCTCGTAGAGGAAGCAGTTCGCGCTCGCGGCGAAGGAGTACGGCGACGTGATCACCTCGTCTCCCGGACCGATCCCGGCCGAGATGCAGAGCAGATGCAGCCCGGTCGTGCCGGACGAGACGGCTGCCGCGTACGGCGCGCCGACCCGCTCGGCGAGCAACTCCTCGAAGCGGTCGATCGTCGGGCCGAGCGAGAGCCGGCCCGAGCGAAGCACCTCGAGCACGAGTTCCTCCTCCCGCTCTCCGAGGTACGGCCCCGAGAGCGGGACCGACTCCACCTGCTGTCTCACGCCTGCTGCTTCGCCGCCGGCGCGAACTCGAGCCACTGGCTCCAGCGGTCGCTACGCCCGTGCACGGTGTCGAGGTACGCCTCCTGGATCTCCTGCGTGACGGGGCCGGGCGGCCCGATGATCTGGTCGTCGATCTCTCGGATCGGCGTCACCTCGGCTGCCGTTCCAACCATGAAGGCCTCGTCGGCGAGGTAGAGGTCGGTGCGGATGATCGGCTTCTCGACGACGCGGTGGCCGAGATCCTGCGCGATCTGGATCACGGAGTCGCGAGTGATGCCGACGAGGATCGAGGCGGCGAGGTCGGGCGTGTAGATCACGCCGTCGCGGACGAGGAAGATGCTCTCGCCCGAGCCGTCGGCGACGTAGCCGTCGGCGGTGAGCAGGATCGCCTCGTCGTAGCCGGCGCGGTTGGCCTCGCCGACGGCGAGCATCGAGTTGAGGTAGACGCCCGTGGCCTTTGCGACATGCGGGATCACGTTCGGGCCGACGCGCTGCCAGCTCGAGACCTTGGCCCGGATGCCGTTCCGCTGGCCCTCCTCGCCGAGGTACGGAGCCCACGGCCACGACATGATCACGACGTCGATCGGGTTCCCGACCGCCGAGACGCCGAGCTCGCCGTAGCCGAAGAAGGCGATCGGGCGGAGGTAGCAGGCCGGCAGCTCGTTGGCGCCGACGAGATCCCAGCTCGCAGCGCGCAGCTCCTCGACCGAGTACGGAAGCTTCATGTAGAGGAGCTGGGCCGATCGCCGTAGGCGCTCGAGGTGGTCGGTGAGGCGGAAGATCGACGTGCCGCGCTCGGTCTCGTAGGCGCGGATGCCCTCGAACACGCCCGAGCCGTAATGGAGCCCGTGGGTGCCGACGTGGATCGTCGCGTCCGCCCAGTCGACCAGCTCGCCGTTCATCCAGATCTTCTTCGTCTCGCGCATGTGCGACCCGTTCCCTTCGGTCGGTGGCTGGCGCGCCGAATCGTACCCGGACGGCTTAACGAAGCCTAAGTCAGATCCGCGGGTCGCCCCTGCGTGATGCGGAGGAGATCGAGCGGCGAGATGCCCGCCATGTGGCGTTCCGAGCCCGCTCCGACCCAGACGCGTTCGTGCACGAGGAGCTCCCGGGAGATCAGCACCTGCGCGACGCCGGGAGCGGGGAACGGCGCGACGCCTCCGGGCTCGAACCCGGTTGCGGCGAGCACCTCATCGGGCCGGGCGACTCGTCCACCGCGAGCTCCCGCGGCAGCGGCGACCTTGGTCTCGTCGGCGCGCCGGTCCCCGGGGACGAGCGCGAGCGTCGGCCGTCCGTCACACACGAAGAGCAGGGTCTTGACGATCTCCGCGCGGGAGCTGCCGACGGCCTTCGCAGCAGCGCTCGCGGTCGGCGTGCCCTCCGGGAACTCCTCTACCCGCGCGTCCACGCCGGCACTTCTGATCGTGTCTGCGACGCGCAGCACGGGCTCCGGCCAGCGGTCCACTGCGTCACCGTAACCTGTCGCGAGAGGCCCGCTCCGAGCGAGTCCTAGTCCGCGACCGGCCCGAGCTCGAGCACGCGCGCGTCGTCGAAGCCCTCGCCGCGGAGCCACTCGACGAGCTCGACCGGCGGTGCCGAATCGACGGTCAGCGCCATGAGCGCCTTGCCGCTACGGCGGCTGCGCGAGACGGTCATCCCGGCGATGTTGATGCCCGCTTCGCCGAACTTCGTCCCGACCCGTCCGATCACGCCCGGGACGTCGTCGTAGCGGCAGAGGACGAACAACGGCGCGAGCTCGAGCTCGATCTCGAAACCGAGGATGTTCACGAGCCACGGCCGGTTGTCGCTGCCGATCGTCGTGCCCGCGACCAGGACACGGCGGCCCCCGAGCTTGAGCTCGACCCGAACGAGGTTCGTGTAGTCACGCGCCGACCGCGACCGTTGTTCCCGCACCTCGATCCCACGCTCCGCCGCGATGAGCGGGGCGTTGACGTAGTTGACCGGCCGGTCCGCGCGTCCCTGGAAAACGCCGTTGAGCGCCGCGACGGTCAGGAGCCGTGTGTCGTAGTCGGCGAGGCCGCCGTACACCGTGATCGCAATCTCCTCTGCGACGCCGTCCGCCAGCTCCATCGCGATCCGGCCGAGCCGGGCCGCGAGGGGCACGTACGGCCCGAGGACCTCGAGCTCCTCGATGCCGATCGACGGGATGTTGACGGCATTCGTCACGAGCCCGCCGTCGAGCGCGGCGGCGACCTGCTCCGCGATGATGAGACCGGCCCGATCCTGCGCCTCGCCGGTGGAAGCGGCGAGGTGGGGCGTGACGACGACGTTGTCCAGCTCGAGCAGCGGCCCCGAGTAGGGCTCGCTCGAGAAGACGTCCAGCGCCGCCCCGGCGACCCGGCCGGAGCCGAGCGCCGCGAGCAGGGCCTCCTCGTCGAGCAGCTCGCCCCGCGCCGCGTTGACGACCCGGACGCCGGGCCGCATCGCCTCGAAGGCGGCCGCGCCGACCGAGCCGCGCGTCTCGGCCGTCAGCGGGAGATGGAGCGTGACGAAGTCCGCGGCGGCGTACACGTCCTCCGGGGCTTCTACTCGCTCGGCACCGAGCTCGCGAAAGCGCTCGGCCGCGACGTACGGGTCGTAGGCGACCACGCGCATCCCCAGCCCGAGGGCTCGCCGCGCCACCTGCTGGCCGATCCGGCCGAAGCCGAGGACCCCGAGCGTCTTGCCGGCGAGCTCGATGCCGCCGTAGGTGCTGCGCTCCCAGCGCCCCTGCTTGAGCGCGGCGTGCGCCTGTGGAATGTTGCGGGCGAGCGCCACGAGCAGGCCGACCGTGTGCTCTGCGGCGGAGACGACCGTCGACTCCGGCGCGTTCGCGACGATGATCCCGCGCCGCGTCGCCGCCTCGACGTCGACGTTGTCGACGCCGACCCCCGCCCGCCCGATCACCTTCAGCCGCGCGGCGCGATCGATCACATCCGCGGTCAGCTTGGTCGCAGAGCGGACGACGATCGCCTCGTAGCTCCCGATGATGTCCTCGAGCCTGCCGTCCGGATCGACGTCGACCTCGAAGCGCGAGCGGAGGAGGTCGACGCCGGCGTCCGAGATCTCCTCCCTGACGAGAACCCGCGCGGTCACGTGCGGGACGGCTCTGGCCCACCGCGGCCAACGACGGCGGGGTCTTTCGGCCGCGCGTCGGCGGCTTCGCCGACGACGCTCGCGGCCTGGAACGCCTGGACCGCCGCTGTCACCGCGACGCCGCGCTCGACGTCGGCGCCGAGCTCGCCGAGGACGAGTTCGACCGCGGCGATCTGCGTCGTGATGTCGAAGACGTCGAACCAGCCGATGTGGCCGAGACGGAAGATCTTTCCCTTCAGCTCACCCTGGCCGTTGGCAATCGTGATCCCGAAGCGGTCTCGCATGCCTTTCACCACGTCCGTGCCGTCGATGCCCGCAGGAGCGCGAACGGCGGTCACGACGGCGCTTCGGTCCTCGTCGGGCGAGAAGAGCTCGAGCCCCAGCGCCTTGATGCCGGCGCGCGTCGCCCGCCCGAGTCGGACGTGGCGGTCGAAGGACGCCTCGAGGCCCTCGTCAAGGAGCAGCCCCAACGCGACGTCGAGCCCCGCGACGAGCGAGACCGGAAGCGTGAACGGCGCGTCGAGTGTCCGTTGCGCCTTGCGCGTCCGCTCCCAGTCGAAATAGAAGCGCGGCGACGTGCCCAGCGCAGCGAACGCGGCTTCCGAGACCGCGGCGAGCCCGAGGCCCGGCGGAGTCATGAGCGCCTTCTGCGAGCCGGAGACGACCACGTCGAGCCCCCACTTGTCGGTGTCACAGGGAACGGCGCCGAGGCTCGAGACCGCGTCGACGACTACGAGCGCGCCGGCTTCTTTCGCAGCAGCTGCCAGCGTGCGGACGTCGGCGACGACCCCGGTCGAGGTCTCGGACTGCACGATCCAGACAGCCTTCGCCTCCCGCTCGTCGAGGCGTGCGCGCAGGTCGTCTGCATCGGGCGTCTCTCCCCAGGTGTAGCGGAGGATGTCCACGTCGGCTCCGAACGCGGTCGTCATGGCGACCCAGCGCTCGCCGAAGCTCCCGGCCGAGACGACGAGATGCGGCTCACCGGGCGAGACGAGGTTGGCGACGGCCGACTCGAAGGCACCGGTGCCGGACGCTCCGAATAGGAGGACGTCGTTTTCCGTGCGACACACCTCGTGCAGGCGGTCGAGGACGCGCTCGTACGCCGGGAGAAAGTCGGGGCTCCGGTGGTGGACAACGGGGGCGCCGACCGCCGCAAGGACCTCGGGCGGTACCGGCGTCGGCCCCGGCGTGAACAGGTACCGCTTTGCCATCACGTCCCCGAGCGTAGCGATCTACCCTGCCGGACAATGGACGCGCTCGTGGCCTTCGCCGCCGCTCTGCTCGCCTTCCGGCTCGCCGGACTGCTCGCCGCGCGACACCGGAGGAGCGGGCGGCCGGAGCTGCTCGCTTGGTCGGCCGGACTCGCCGCGTATGCGGTCGCCGCGGCCGCGATCGCATGGGGCGAGGCCGCGGGCTGGGATGGACGCGCCTTCCGCGTCTACTACGCCGCCGGGGCACTGCTGACCGCGCCTCTGCTGGGCGCCGGCTCGCTGCTCCTGGCGGGGCGCCGCCGTGCGGCACCCGCGGCCCTCGTCTACACCGGCCTCGCTGTCGGCATCGCACTTGCAGTGCCGGTGCACGGGGCCTTCGCGGCACACGGGATCCCCGCGGCGCAGGACCATCTCGCGTTCCTCCCGGCCCGCCTGCTGGCGATCGTCGCAAACGTGGCCGGGACGCTCGCTGTCGTCGTCGTCGCGCTGCGCTCCTTCCGCCGTCGGCCCCTCGGCAACGGATTGATCATCGCCGGTATCGCGGCGGCCGCCCTGGGTAGCGGCCTCGCGGGGCTCGGAGCGGCAGGAAGCGGATTCGGAATTGCAATCGGCGTGTTACTTCTTTATGCAGGTTTTGTTGCGCCGGCGCACATTTCGGCGCTTTCTTGGCCAAGAATTGCGCCTCGATGAGTTACAAGCGTTGCCTTTACAAAGCACAAACGTGACGTCTGTAGCTACCGTCACGCGACCGATCGCATAAGCCGCGCCGAGTGGTGCATGCCCGAAGGGCGACTTCCCGCCCGCTCGGCTTCCGACTTGCAATCGACCTTGGGAGGGGAACGTATTGCGGCGCTCCATATTCGCCTGCGGGCTCTTGCTCGCGCTTGCAGGCCTGACCACTGGGGCTGCCGCCGTGGGCTTCGGTACAGCACGGGCCACGGCCGGCACGAATCCAGCAACGACAACGGCGACCACCACTAGCGCGGACACCGGCGAGAGCGCGCACCAGGGGGGAACACGAGCGATGGCTTACTGGACGCGTCAGATCCGTGAGTCCCGTGCAGGGGCGAGGCGCTGGCTGGCCGTGGTCCACGGCGGCCCGCCGGGGCCGAGCGCCTCGCGCCGACCGTCGGCCCGCTCGCTCGCGCGGCTCCCGCACCTCGCTCGCCTGTGGCGCCGCCGTGAGCATGCAGCCTGGTGGCGAGCCAACCACCCGCCCGAGCTGCAGGGATGGACCTGCATCCACCGCTACGAGGGAAGCTGGACCGATTCTGACGGCCCCTACTACGGCGGCCTGCAGATGGACCTCTCCTTCCAGGCGGCCTACGGCAGCTGGCTCCTCCGCCACAGGGGGACGGCGGACCACTGGAGCCCACTCGAGCAGATCTGGACCGCGGTGCGCGCATGGCGCCTGCGCGGCTTCTCGCCCTGGCCAAGCACTGCGCACTACTGCGGCATGGACTAGGAGCGTCTTTTGGCTCCAGCACTGTGATGACGGCCCGTGACAGCGGGCCGTCATCATCTTGGCATCGTTTCGACTTGACAATGACAGCATTATGATGTCATACTGCAGCCATGCAGATCGACGGTCACATCCAGGCGCTCCGGGAGGACCTCGTGCGTGTCGCCGCTGTCGGCGACGAAACGACGACGCGTGCGGCGGATCTCCTCTCGGTCGCGCTCGAGGCGTCCCTTGAACGGCGGATCCAGGACGTCCTCGCCGAGGCGGCGCTCGAGCTCAATGCGCAGCTCGACGCCGCGCATGTCGAGGTCCGCATCGCCGGCCGCGACCCGGAGCTCGTCCTCGTCCGCGAGGACGGCAGCATGCCGGAGCCGGTCGACGAGGCGTTCTCGGCCCGAATCACCCTCCGGCTCCCCGAGAGCCTGAAGCAGCGCATCGAGTCCGCCGCCGCCCGCGAGGGCGCGTCCGTCAACACCTGGCTCGTCCAGGCGATGCAGCGGGCCCTCGAGTCACGTCGCCCCAGTTCCGCGTCAGGCAGCCGCCACCGCCTCACCGGTTACGGCCGCAGCTGAGAGGAGGAGACATGTTCGCCAGCTACCACTATCCCCCCGAGAGGGACCAGCTTTCCCTTCGCCCCGACCGGCGCCCGCTCCCCCGCGCCAACGAGATCCGGCTTCGCGTGAAGCGCACCGCGAGCCGCCAGGGAGCCTGAGCATGCTCGAGCAAACCTTCCACACTCCCCTTCCGCTCACGCTCGAGGTCTCTATCCCGAGCGGAGACATCGGGGTCGAGACGGTCGACGGCGAGGAGAGTCTCGTGACCGTCGACGGCGACGAGCGGATGCTCGAGCACGTCGAGATTCGCCAGGACGGAGACCGGGTAGCCGTCACCCTGCGCGACAAGGGCAAGCTCGGCATCTCCTTCTCGCTCGGCTCCCTCATCTTCGGCAACGCCGGCCTGCGGGTCGAGGCGCGAGTACCGCACGGTGCCGGCGTCAAGGTCAAGACCGCCTCGGCGGACGTGGAGATCACCGGGCAGCTGGAGAGGGTCGACCTCAACTCCGTCTCGGGCGACGTCCGCGTGAGAGGCGAGGTCGCCGACAACGCAATCGTGAAGACCGTCAGCGGGGACGTGGACCTCGAACGGGTCCACGGCAACGTATCCGTCCAGACGGTTTCCGGCGACCTGCGGGCCCGTGGGATCGCGGGCTCGGCCGATGCGAAGTCGGTTTCCGGCGACATACGCCTCGAGTCGCTCGCCGCCGGCGACGTGCGTTTCAACAGCGTTTCGGGCGACATCGAGATCGGCATTGCGCCGGGATCCCTCCTCGATGTCGATGCAGGCTCGACCTCGGGCGACCTCTCCTCGGAGGTGCCGCTTGCGAGTGAGCCTCCGTCCGGCGAGGAGGAGGAGGCGGCGGCGGCACCCACCGTCGTCCTCCGCGGTCGCACCGTCAGCGGCGACGTCCGCGTCTTCCGGGCGGGCTAGTGACCGCTGCGGCGACAGCGTCTCGGGCTCCGGTTCTGCGCAGCCGGCCCCTCGCGGCGCTGCTCGCCGCGGAGGTCCTCTCCACCACCGGCTCGCAGATGACCTGGCTCGCGCTGCCGTGGTTCGTGCTCGTCACGACCGGGTCGGCGAAGCAGATGACGCTCGTGATCGCCGGGGAGGCAGGTGGCTACGCGCTCTTCGGGGTCCCGAGCGGAACGCTGCTCGAGCGGCTCGGCCCGCAGCGGACGATGCGGCTTTGCGACGCCGTCCGCGCGCCGCTGATGCTGCTCGTGCCGGTGCTCCACTGGAGTGGCGACCTGACGCTCCCGCTCCTCGCCGCTCTGGCCTTTGTCCTGGGCGCCGCGAGCACTCCGTACGCGGCGGCACAACGGGTTGTCGTCGCAGAGATCCTCGACGAGGACGAGGCGGCCGTCGAACAGGCGAACGCGCTGCTCCAGGGCGCGACGCGGATCACGATGCTCTGCGGTCCGGCCCTCGCCGGCGTTCTCATCGCCGCCGTCGGGGCGCCGATCGTGCTCGTCGTCGACGCGGCGAGCTACGTCGTCGCGTTCGTCCTCGTGACGCTGTTCGTGCCGCGCTCCGGCGTCGTCCGGGAGGACGAGACGGAGGAGGGCCGCGGCCTGCTCGCCGGGGTCCGCTACCTCCTGCGCGATCCGCTCCTGCGGGGCTGGACGGCCGCGATCGTCGTCGGCGACGCCTCGTTCTCCGTCCTCTTCGTGGCGATCCCCGTGCTCGTCGTCGCGCACTACGGCGCCGATCCGCGCCTTGCCGGCGCGTTTCTCGCTGCGTGGGGCGTTGGCGCGGTGCTCGGGAACGTCATCGCGTACAGGAGCGAGCGGATCGGCGGGCTGCGCCAGGCCGTGCCGCTCGTCATCGTGCAGGCGGCGGCTCTCTGGGCGCTGGCCGCCCCCGTTCCGGCGGCGGCGGTTGCAGGCGCGCTCGTTCTCTCCGGGATCGCCAACGGGCTCGTCAACCCGACCGTGCACGCCTTCATCACACTCCGTCCTCCGGCGGCCGTCCGTGCGAAGGCCCTGACGGCGACGATGACCGCCTCCACTCTGGGGACGCCGATCGCGCTCGCGTTCGCGGCGCCCGCATTCGCCGCCTACGGCTCACGGCACGTCGCGGCGGTAGCGGCTGCCGGCCAGCTGGCGGCCATGAGCTACGCCGCGTTCGTCACGCTCCGCTACCTGGCGCGGGAGCGAGTCTGATGCGCGAACTCCTCGCCAATCGCAACGCGCGCCTCCTCGTTTCCGGCCAGACCCTGTCGTCGTTCGGCGACTGGGCGATGTTCATCGTGATGGCGGTCTGGATGAAGACCCTCACGGGGTCGAGCGCCCGAGCGGGCCTGGTGTTCTTCGTCCTCACGCTGGGCAACCTCGCCGGCCCGCTGGGCGGGCTGCTCGCCGACCGCGTGCGGCGGCGGCCGCTGATGATCGCCTGCGACCTCACTCTCGGCGCCGCGGTGCTCTCACTGCTCTTCGTGCACGACGCGGGAGACGCTTGGATCATCTATGTCGTCGCGCTGCTCTACGGCACGATCGGCACGGTCTTCTATCCCGCGCAGGCGGCCTTGCTGCGCGTGATGCTGCCCGAGGAGCTCCTCGCCGACGCAAACGGCGCCCTTGCAACAGTTCGCCAGGGGCTTCGAATCATCGCCCCGCTTGCCGGAGCGGCTCTCTTCGTAGCAACCGGTGGCGGCGCCGTCGCGGTCCTCGATGCCGCGACCTTCGCAGGCTCCGCCATCTTCCTCTCGCTGATGCGCGTCGCCGAGCAGAAGCCCGACCCGCCCGAGCATCACTTCATCCGCGAGGTGACCCTCGGGATCGAGCACGTCTGGCGGACGCTCCCGCTGCGGCAGATCACCGTCGGGGTCACGCTCGCGCTCCTCGTCACCGGCTTCGCGGAGACGCTCATCTTCACCGTGATCCAGCACCTCGGCCATAAGCCGTCCTTCTTCGGCGTCCTCGCGACCCTGCAAGGGATCGGCTCGATCGCCGGCGGTGTGACCGCCGCCGCTCTCGTGCGCCGCGTCGGCGACGTGCGAACCGTGGGGATCGGCATCGGGCTCTTCGGGCTCTGCGCGCTCCTGCTCGCGGTTCCCTCCCTCGCGGTGGTGACCGTCGCCTTCATCCTCGCCGGGGTAGGGATCGTGTGGGCGATCGTCGCCTTCAACACCTCGATCCAGACACGGACGCCGATCGCGATCGTCGGCCGAGTCGACGCAGCATGCGAGGTCTCGATCTCCATGGCTCAAGCGGTCTCGATCGGGACGGGCGCCGCCCTCTCGACGGTGGTGGACTACCGGATCCTGCTCGTCTCGATGGCGGCCGTCGTCAGCGTCGCGGCCGTATACATGCTGACGCGGCGCGAGCCGCCTATTGAGGCCGAAGTCTTTCCACTAGCAGTCGATTGACGACCTTCGGGTCGGCTTTGCCCTGCGTCTCACGCATCACCTGGCCGACGAGGAAGCCCAGCACGCCCTCCTTGCCGCCGCGGTAGGTCTCGACCTGCTGTGGGTGCGCGGCGATGACCGCGTCGACGATCGGGGCGAGCTCCTCCTCGTCGCCGAGCGCCGTCTGCGCGAGGTATTTCGCGGCATCGATCGGACCCGTCGCGGCAGCGGCCATGCCCTCGTTGTACGCCTCCCTACTGATTTCGCCGCGGTGTTTGATCAGCTTCGCAACCGCGTCCGCGTTGTCCGGCAGGAACTCGTTGTTCATCGCGACCGACGCAGCTCTCTGCCATTCAATGCCTCGCGCAGCAAGCGCCTCGGCCCTCCAGGCCCGCCCGGTCATCACGAGCTCCTCCGCAAGCGCAAGAGCCGTGTCCTCTGCCAGCTCGTCTTTGATTCGCACGATCCGATCCACGTGCGACTCCACGAGCTGGGCTTTCACGCGGTCTAGGAGCTCTGGCGGGGGTTCGATCGGAACGAGGTCGGGCTCGGGGAAGTAGCGGTAGTCGTCGGCTTCTTCCTTCGAGCGGTGCACGGTTAATCGACTGGTGTCAGGATCGTAGTCGTAGGTCGACTGGACGATCTCTTCCCCGCTTGCGTAGGCCTTCTTCTGTTCTTCGAACGCCGCCGCTATTGCGCGTCCGATGAACGTGAAGGAGTTCATGTTCTTGATCTCCCAGCGTGGCCGGAAGGACTCTTCGCCGGCGCGCCGCACCGAGACGTTGACATCCGCGCGCAGCGTTCCCTTCTCCATCTCCGCATCGGAGATCCCAAGATCGACGATTCGTTGTCGCAAATGGCGCAGGAACCACACGGCTTGCTCTGCGGTGCGCAAGTCGGGCTCGGTGACGATCTCGAGTAGCGGCGTGCCGCCGCGGTTGAAGTCGACGAGGCTGTAGTCGGCGCCGACGGAGCGTCCGGTCGCGCCGCCGGCGTGCACCGTTTTGGCGGCGTCCTCCTCGAGATGAGCGCGAACAATTCCGACCTCGTATCCATCCGGCAGCTTGAACCTCCCGCGCCCGCAGAGAGGCTCTTCGTACTGGCTGATCTGGTAGCCCTTCGGCAGGTCGGGATAGAAGTAGTTCTTGCGGGCGAAGACCGCGCGCTCGGCGATCTCGCAACCGAGGGCGAGGCCGAGCAGGATCGTCATCTCGATCGCGCGCTCGTTCGGGACGGGCAGGGCGCCGGGATGCGCGAGGCAGACCGGACAGGTGTGGGTGTTCTCGGGCGCTCCGTACTCGAGTTCGCAGCGGCAGAACATCTTCGTCCGGGTCTTGAGGTGCGCATGCACCTCGAGGCCCACGACTGCCTCCCACTCACTCGTGGCCATCGAGCTTCTCCTTCGCCTGGCGAAGCGCTTCCTCGACGTCGTCGCGCACCTCGACCATCGAGATCCGGTGCTCGAGCGGGCCGTGGGTCTCGATCAGCCAGAGCTCGCGCTCGCCTGCCTCGAGCTGGAGCTTCACCTCGCCGACCAGCACGGCGCGCGAGCCGTCGAGCACGCGCGGGTGCTCGCCGAATACGCGCTCGACCGCGAGCACGAACTCCGCGGCCGGATCCTCGAAGCGGTACGTCACCTGAGCCTCTCCGGGACCGCGTCGAAGCCGATCGCCTGCTCGAGCGCGTGGCCGATCCGGAACAGCGCGTTCTCGGCGAACTGCGGCCCGATCAGCTGCAGGCCGACGGGCAACCCCTCGGAGAGCCCGCACGGCACGTTGAGGCCGGGCAGGCCGGCCATGCAGGACGGGATCGTGAGCAGGTCGCTGAGATACATCGCTATCGGGTCGGCCGTGCGGGCGCCGAGCGGGAAGGCGACCGTCGGCGAGGTCGGCGAGACGAGCGCGTCGAACGTCTCGAACAGCGCGTCGTGCTCGCGCTTGATCACCGTCCTCACCTTCTGGGCCTGGCCGTAATAGGCGTCGTAGTAGCCCGCCGAGAGCGCGTACGTCCCGACCATGATGCGCCGCTTCGGCTCGTCCCCGAAACCCTGGTCGCGGGTGCGCTCGTACATCTCGAGCCGCTCCTCGGCAGCCGCGCGGAAGCCGTAACGGACGCCGTCGTAGCGGGCGAGGTTGGACGACGCCTCGGCCGGCGTGATGAGGTAGTAGCAGGCGAGCCCGAAGTCGACCGAGAGCGGCAGCGAGCATTCACCCACCTCGGCGCCGAGCTCTTCGAGCTTGGCGATGGCCGTCTGGACGGCATCCGCCACTCCGGGCTCGATCCCGTGCGATTCGTTCAGCTCCTTCGGGACGCCGATCCGGAGGCCCTTCAAGTCGTGGGCTTCAGGCAGCTCGACCTGCTGCGGCAACTCGACGGTCGTCGTGTCGCACTCGTCTCGGCCCGCGATGATCGAGTAGAGGTAGGCGCAGTCGCGGACGGTGCGCGCGACCGGGCCGACCTGGTCGAGGCTCGAGGCGAAGGCGACGACGCCGTAGCGCGAGACCGTGCCGTAGGTCGGGCGCAGGCCGACGTTCCCACACAGCGCCGACGGCTGCTTGATCGAGCCGCCGGTGTCGGAGCCCAGCGCCCACGGCGCGAGCCCGGCACTGACCGCCGCGGCAGAGCCGCCGCCCGAGCCACCGGGAACGCGCGACGGATCCCACGGGTTGTGGGAAGGCCCGAATGCGGAGTTCTCGGTGGAGGAGCCCATCGCGAACTCGTCGGTGTTCGTCTTGCCGAGGATCCGGAGCCCGTGCGACTTCAGCCGCTCGACGACGGTCGAGTCGTAGATCGGCAGGTAGCCCTCGAGAATCTTCGACCCGGCCGTGGTCGGGATCCCCTTCGTCCCGATCACATCCTTGATCGCGATCGGCAGCCCATCGCCGCCGGGGTCGTCGCAGACGTGGAGGTAGCAGTGGAGCTCTTCGTCGCGCGCATCGATGGCCGCAAGGTAGGCGGCGAAGAGCTCGGCGCCCGAGATCTCGCGCGCGTCGACCAACCGCCAGGCCTCCTCGGCCGTGAGCCGGAGCGTGTCGATCACGAGGAGCCTCCCGGCGGCACCTTGAAGAAATTGCCCTCGCGCTCGGGGGCGTTCGCCAGCGCCTCTTCGACGGTGAGACACGGCCGCGGCTCGTCCTTCTCCCAGACGTTGACGACGTCGAGGGGATGCGAGGTCGGCGGCACGTCCGAGAGGTCGAGCTCCGAGACCTTGAAGACGGCTTCGAGGATGTCGTTGAGCTGCGCCTCGAGGCGTTCGACCTCGTCCTCGCGCAGCTCGAGCCGCGCCAGACGGGCGACGTGCAGCAGCTGTTCGCGGTCTATGACCACTCGCTTCGATCCTCCCAAATGAAGAGGGCCCCTGTCGGGGCCCTCTCAACCTTGGTCCGACAGGTTCTCTAGATCGCCTGGACGTTCGCGGCCTGAGCGCCCTTGTCCCCTTGTACGACCTCGAACGACACGCGCTGGCCCTCGGTCAGCGACTTGTATCCCTCCATGGTGATTGCCGAGAAGTGGACGAAGACGTCGTCGCCGCCTTCGCGCTCGATGAAGCCGTAGCCCTTCTCGTTCGAGAACCATTTTACGGTGCCCTCAGCCAACCCTTCCTCCTTGCAGAAAAAAACGACGGCCCGGGCACCGAGCCGCCGACCCTTTGCTGAAACAGGCCGGAGTCTAGCTCAGTTCTTCGCGGTTGCAATGGCTTGCGCCCGGCGATCTCGCGCAGCGGTAACCGTGTTCTGGAGCACCATCGCGATCGTCATCGGCCCCACACCGCCCGGCACGGGGGTCATGTAGGCGGCCTCCTCCATGGCGCTCGGGTCGACGTCGCCAAGCACCCGGCGGCTGCCTTCCTCGCGGTTCATCCCGACGTCGATCACAGTCGCGCCCGCCCCGACCATGTCCGCGGAGATGAGGTGCGTACGACCGACGGCCGCGACGAGCACCTCGGCGTCGAGCGTGTGCCGCTGGAGATCCTGGGTACGCGAGTGGCAGATTGTCACGGTCGCGTTGCGCTGGAGGAGAAGGTGCGCCATCGGCTTGCCGACGATCGCGGAGCGCCCGACGACGACGGCGCGCGCACCCTCGAGCGGGATCTCGTACTCGTCGAGCATCCGCATGATCCCGAGCGGTGTGCCCGGGACGAGCGTCGGCCGGCCGAGGTAGAGCCGGCCCGCGTTGAGCGGGTGGATCCCGTCGACGTCCTTGGCGGGCGAGATCGCCTCGATGACGCGGTTCTCGTCGAGGTGGTCCGGGAGCGGCAGCTGGACGAGGAGGCCGTCCACCGCGTCGTCGGAGTTGAGCTCGGCGATCGTCGCGAGCAGCTCCTCCTCGGACAGGTCGGCCGGCAGCTTCAGGTCGCGCGCTTCCATCCCGGCCTGTTGCGCGGCCTTCTGCTTCAGGTCGATGTAGATGTGCGACGCCGGGTCGTCGCCGACGAGCACGGTGGCGAGGCCGACGTGTCCGAGCTCGGCGACGGACGCGGCCACCTCCTCGCGGACCTTCGCGCCGAGTGCCTTGCCGTCGATCAGCGTTGCCGCCACGAGGCGAGGTTATAGCCTCAGCCCGTGCGCCTCTCCCGCAAGAACGACCCGGACTCGGTCCACGCGCGCCAGGAGTCGCTCGGGCTGCCCGAGATCGACCTCGCGCCGTGGACGAAGGCGGCGGAGTCGGTGACGGGCCTCATCTCGATCCCCGTCTCGGTCGTGCAGCTATCTGTCTCGCTCGGCGCCTACGAGCTGTCGGCGAACGGCGAGGTCGTCGAGACCGGCCGGGCCGACGAGGAGGTCGTCGTTCCGCTCGCGCACACGGAGGGCGGGCTTACAGCCTCGGTGCAGCGCGGCGCCAAGGCGATTGCCGAGTCGGGCGGCTGTCGAACGTACGTGATCGCAGACAGGATTACCCGAGCATCCTGCTTTGTCTGCAAGTCGTCGGGCGACGCGCTCGCGCTTGCCGGCTGGGTCGAGGAGCACGTGCCGGCGATGCGCGAGTTCCTCCGCGAGTCCGACTCTCCGGAACTGTCGCGCTACGCCGTCCTGCGAGAGGCGAAGACGCACGTCGTCGGGCCGATGTGCCACGTCCTGTGGCGCTTCACGACCGGAGACGCGTTCGGCGCGAACATGATGACCCGCAACGCGTATGCGTTGAACATGGCCTATGTGCTGCCGCAGGCGCCGGTGGCGATCGAGCGCACGATCCTCGAAGCGAACATGGGCGGGGACAAGAAGCCGTCGTTCGAGTACTTCCAGCAGGGGCACGGCAAGACGGTGATCGCCGAGACCACGCTGACCGAGGCGGCTATCGAGCGGGTGCTGCGGACGACGCTGCACGACCTCGAGGAGCTCGCGTGGGCGGGGACCCACGGCGCGGTCGCGTCGGGGATGCAGTCGGTCGCGTTCACGCCGGCGTCGGCGGTCGCGGCGGTCTTCGCGGCGACGGGCCAGGATCTCGGCCTCGTCGGCACCAGTTCGATGGCGCACGGGACGGAGCAGCGCGTCGAGGGCGGCCTGCACGTCTCGATTCGCTTCCCCGGCATCGAGGTGGGCACGGTCGGCGGCGGGACGACACTTCCCGATCCCAAGCGCTGGCTCGAGCTGATGGGTTGCGCCGGCCCGGGCAAGGTCTACCGGCTCGCCCAGCTCGTGGCGGCGACCGCGCTCGCCCTCGAGATCAGCGCGTCGGCCGCGATGGCGACCGCCGGCAGCGAGAACTTCTTCCGCGCGCACTTCGAGCGCGGCGGAATGCGGTAGTCGCTACTGCTCGTGACGTGGCTGTCGCCACGGCCAGCCCAGCAGTACGAGACCGGCGACGAAGCAGATCGCCCCGACGACCGCCCAGAACGTGCTCCCGGTCATCGAAGACCCCTGGATGACCGTCGTGCCTTGCCCGATCCAGACAATGCCTGTCAAGACAAGCAAGGCTCCGATCACACGCCTGGCGATGGTCACGCAGTCGAGACTACGCGTAGCCCGCGGCGCCGGTTTGATCAGAAGACGAACGGCACGAGCATCTTGGTCGAGCGCTTGTACGCCGGGTACTCGGCCGGGAACCGCTGCGTCAGGTATCGCTCCTCGACGGTCGCGCTGTAGATGAAGTAGATGCCCGCCAGGGCGACAGCGGTCAGCCACAGCCAGCTGAGCGCCACCGCGGTGCCGATGCCCGCGACGAGGATGCCCGAGTAGATCGGGTGGCGGACGAGGTGGTACGGGCCGCTCGTCACGAGCTCCGGCTCGTCCTTCTGCGTCATCGGCGTCCCCCAGTTACGACCGATGTGCACGCGGGCCCAGATCGCGACGGCGAGCCCGACCACGAAGAGGGCGATCCCCACGGCCGCCCGCCAAGGATCGGTGTTGACGCCGTGGCCCCGAAACACTCCCAGCCGGACCAAGAGGATCACGAGGATGACGATCACGACCCTGATCCGCGCCTCGCGCGACCACGCGACTCGGCCCCTCTTCGTGGAAGACGCCGCCACCAGCCAGTAGAGCCAGAACGCCGCCCAGCCGACCCCGAAGACGAGCTCAACCGTACGCACTACGCGTGATCGCCCGGGAGCAGCGTGAAGAGGATCGAGTCGAAGCGCGTGCCGTCGGGCCAGGCTCGCGATGAACGCTCGATGCACTCGGGCGTGAAGCCGGCCCGCTCCGCGACTCGGCGCGACGCCTCGTTCTCGGGGTGGAAGCGCAGCTCGATCCGCTCGATCCCGAGCTCGTCGAAGGCCCAACGGGAAACGAGCCGCACCGCCCGCGTGGCCAGGCCGCGCCCACGGGCGCATGCGCGAAGGAAGTACGAGACCTCCGCGATCTCGAAGTCGCCGAACCGGAGATTGACCCCACCGACGACCTCGTCCGTCGCTGCGTCGACGATTCGAAAGACGGCCCACGTCCCCGCCCGCCAGGCGTCGGCGTTGCGCTCGATGGTGGCGAGGGCTTCTGCCTCGTCCGGCAGGTCACCGTCCCAGCCCATCCAGTACCTGATGTCGGACTCGGAATAGACGGCGCGAATCGCGGCCACGTCACGCGAGGTGCTCAGCCGAAGGGTCATCTCGGCGTCGCCGAGCGGCGGATCGGGCGCAACGAGGGACTGCACGGCGGAGGGATGCGGCCGGGCCGAAGCCCCTAGCCGCCGGCGCCGAAGCCGTCGACGCGCTCGGGATGGATCTCGATGATCACACGCCTCTCGCCCGGCCCGAGATACGGGTACTTGTCCTCGCCCAGGTACTTCTTCGCGAGCATGTTGATGTGCTCGAGCGCTCCCTCCTCCACGATCGTGGCCGGGCCGCTCACCATCACGTAGCCACTCTGCTGGTCGGCGGCGGGTAGGACGGTGACGGTCGCTCGCGGATCGCGCTCGATGTTCTTGACCTTTGCCCTGCCATAGGCGCTGTTGACGAGGACGTTCTCGCCGTCGTAGTCGATCCACACCGGGGTTGCTTGCGGTGATCCGTCCTCACGGATCGTGGCGATCACGCCCCAGTTGCGATCGGTGAAGAGCGCCGCCTGCTTTTCGTTCAGAGTGGCCACCGATCGCATGATGCGCTACCGGTCGGCGTCTATGCGGAGGTCAGCCTGCGGGAAGGCGGACGTCGGAGACGTCCAGGCCGAGGGAGTTCGCGAGCCGCACGCCGTGGTTCAGTTCTTCGCGGAGCCGCTCCCGGTCGCGCGCCTCCATCAGCGTCCCGATCATCTCTCGGGCCTTCGGCCGCCACAGGACGTGGTTCGCGAAGATCGGCAGCATCGTGTTGGCCGCGTCGACGAGCCGCCCGCGTACCTTCTTTCCCGCCGACTGGAGCAGCACCCGCTCGTACGCCATCCCGGCGCCATGGTGGATTCCGTCGTCGACCGCGAGCCGGTTGCAGAGGTCCTCGAGCACCGTCCCCCGTGACGACTTGGCGATCAGGCGGAAGCGCGGGATGATCAGCCGCTCGAAAAAGACCTGCATGAGGAAGACCTTCTCCTCCAGGAGGTCTGCCTCGAGGAACATGTGCGCGAGCTCGTCGAGATACGGGTCTCGCTGTCCCTCCCCGCCGACCTGGCCTATGAGACGGAGCCACGCTTCGGTGTGCCGCGACTCGTCCTGCACCATCGTCGAGTAGTAGAGGCGCGCCTCGGGGTCGGGCGCCGCCGCTAGCAGCTGGGACGCCATCTCGCAGGCGAAGACGTCGGCCTGGAGCTGCTGCATGATCACCGAGCGCCAGATGTCGCGCCGCCGCGCCTGCCGCTCGGGCGTCCCTCTGCCCTCGGGCACGAACGGGATCTCGCCCCACGGCACCTCGTCGACCTGCCACTCCTGGCGCTTCGCGAGGTGGTAGAAGCGTAGGACGCCGGCATATTCGGCGCGCGACTCGGGCTCCGCTGGAACGGCCTCGGCGGACATCGCCCGGACCTTATCCTCACCCGCGTGATCGCACTCGTCTTCAGCTACGAGGTGCACGACGCCGCCGAGTTCGAGCGCGTCTACGGGCCGAACGGCGAATGGGCCGACTTCTTCCATCAGGGCCGCGGCTACATCGGGACCGAGCTCCTACGCGATGTAGAGGCGCCAGGTCGCTATCTCGTGATCGACCGGTGGGAGACGCCCGACGCATACAACGCCTTCGTGGCCGGGCATCGCGAGGAGTACATGGAGCGTGTCGACGCGACGCGGTTCCACTACGACGGCGAGCTCCGGTTCGGGACGTTCGAAAGCGTCTAGCACCCGCGCATTCCGCAAGCACGGGCCCGGAGCTGCCTCGCATTGCGAGGCAGCTCCCGCTTGAAGGAGTCGCTTCGCGCGGGCGATAATGCGGGCGCCGATGTCAGTGGAGGAACGCGCAAGCGCCGCCGAGCGGGTGCTCGCGGCGCGCGAACGCTACGTCGCCCGCGGTGTCGCCACGCCCTCGCTCGTCGTCGGCCGCGCCGAGGGAGCGCGCGTCTGGGACGTCGACGGCCGCGAGTTCCTCGACTTCGCGGGCGGCATCGCCTGCCAGAACCTGGGTCACGGCGCGTCGACCGTGGTCGCCTCGGTCCACGAGCAGGTCGACCGGTACCTCCACCAGTGCTTCATGGTCGGCACGTACGAGCCCTACGTCGAGCTCTGCCGCCGGCTGGACGAGCTCTGGCCGGGCGACGCCGAGACGAAGTCGATCCTCGTCAACTCCGGCGCCGAGGCGATCGAGAACGCGGTCAAGATCGCGCGCGCCGCGACCGGCCGCGCGGCGGTCGTCGTCTTCGACCGCGCCTTCCACGGCCGCACGAGCCTCACGATGGCGATGACGGCCAAGCTCGTCTACAAGCAGGGCTTCGGCCCGCTCGCCACGGACGTCCATCGCGCAGCCGCGCCGTACCAGTTCCGGGGCATCTCGACGGGGGACGCGCTCGCGAGCCTCGAGCTGCTCTTCAAGCAGGACGTCGACCCGGCGTCGGTCGCCTGCGTCGTGCTCGAGCCCGTCCAGGGCGAAGGCGGCTTCATTCCGATGCCGCCGGAGTTCGTCCAGACGCTGCGGCGCCTCTGCGACGAGCACGCGATCCTCTACGTCGACGACGAGATTCAGTCGGGCTGCGGACGCACCGGGACGATGTGGGCGATCGAACAGCTGGGCGTCGAGCCGGACCTGCTGGTCAGCGGCAAGACGCTCGGCGGCGGCCTCCCCCTGGCCGCGGTGACCGGGCGCACCGAGCTGATGGACGCCGTCCACGTCGGCGGGCTGGGCGGGACGTTCGGCGGCAACCCCGTCGCGTGCGCGGCGTCGCTCGCCGTGCTCGACGTGCTCACCTCCCCCGGATTCGCCCAGCGGGCTGAGCACGTCGCGACGGTCCTGCGCGCCCGGCTCGAGCACATCGCGGCCCGGCAGCCGCTCGTCGGGGAGGTGCGCGGGCTCGGCCCCATGCTCGCCCTCGAGCTGCGCGAGCCGACGCCCGACGCGGCGAAGGCGACGACGGCGGCCGCTTTCGAGAGGGGGCTGCTCCTCCTCTCGTGCGGCCTCGACGGAAACGTGATTCGGCTCCTGCCGCCGCTGACCGCGACCGACGAGGAGCTCGAGCACGGGCTCGACCTGCTGGAGAAGGCGCTTGGCGACGCTGGCACCGACCACGCCTGAGACCGAAGCGGTCGCGGGCGTGCCGGCCGTCCGACTGAGCGGCATTCGACGCGTCTATGGCAACGTCGTCGCCGTCGCGGGCGTCGACCTCGAGATCGGCGCCGGCGAGTTCTTCACGCTGCTCGGCCCCTCTGGCTCCGGGAAGACGACGACGCTGCGGGTGATTGCCGGCTTCGAGCGGCCCGACGCCGGCCGAGTCGAGCTGCAGGGCGTCGACGTGACGCGCGTCGCACCGGCGCAGCGAGCGGTCAACACCGTCTTCCAGGACTACGCGCTCTTTCCGCACATGACGGTCGCGGAGAACGTCGAGTACGGGCTGCGCGTCAAGGGGATGGGCCGCCGGGACCGCCGCGCCCGCGCAGAGGCGGTGCTCGAGCGCGTGCGCCTCCCGGCCCTCGCCGACCGCAAGCCGGTACAGCTCTCGGGCGGCCAGCGGCAGCGAGTCGCGCTCGCGCGCGCGATCGTCAACGAGCCGCCGGTCCTCCTCCTCGACGAGCCGCTCGGTGCGCTCGACCTGAAGCTCCGCCAGGAGATGCAGATCTTCCTCAAGGTGCTGCAGCGCGACCTCGGCATCACCTTCGTCTACGTCACACACGATCAGGAGGAGGCGCTCACGATGAGCGACCGGCTCGCCGTCTTCAACGAGGGGCGGATCGAGCAGGTCGGCTCGCCGGCAGAGGCCTACGAGCATCCCCAGACCGAGTTCGTCGCGGGGTTCGTCGGGGTCTCGAACGTCCTCGAGCGCGACGGCCGGCGCTTCACGATTCGGCCCGAGAAGATTCGGATGACGGATGAAGGCACTGCTGAGGGTGAGCCCGGCGCCGTTCGTGAGGTCGTCTACGTCGGGATGGTCACCCGCTACGTCGTCGACCTCGACTCCGGCGGCGAGCTCGTCGTCGTCCGTCAGAACCTCGAGACCTCCTCGCGGGAGGCGCTCGCGGAGCAGGGCAAGCGGGTCCGCCTCTCGTGGCGGCCGGAGCACACGTATGAGATCGAAAAGGAGGGCACGTGAGGAGGATTCGCAAGCGACACGCCTTGGGCGTCGTCGTCCTGGCTGCGATCGTGACCGCGTTCGCAGTGATGGCGGGGTCGATCCAGGCAGGGGGCGTCGGCAGCGGGCTACCGACCAAGATCGGCAAGGGTGAAGGCCAGCTCAACGTGATCCAGTGGCCGGCGTACACGGACAAGTCGTTTTCGAAGAAGTTCGTCCAGCAGACCGGCTGTAAGATCCATGCCAAGACCGCCGGCTCGTCGGGCGAGATGTTCTCGCTCATGCATGCAAACGGCGGCGGCGGCGGGGGACAGTGGGATCTCGTCTCGGCGTCGGGCGATGCCAGCCTGCGGCTGATCTACGCCCGCGACGTCAAGCCGATCAACATCCATCTCATCCCGAGCTGGAAGCAGTTCCTGCCCGTGTTCAAGTCCCCGCCGCACAACACGGTCGGCGGGCTGCATTACGGCGTCTCGGTGCAGTGGGGCCCGAACACGCTCATCTACAACACGAAGAAGGTCAAGCCGGCTCCGACAGGCTGGTCGGCGATCTACAACAAGAAGTACAAGGGCAAGCTGACCGTCCCGAACAACCCGATTCAGATCGCCGACGCGGCTCTGTTCCTGGAAAGGACAAAGCCGAGGCTCGGGATCAAGGATCCGTACGAGCTCACGCCCCTGCAGCTCGCCGCGGCGGTCAAGCTGCTCAAGGCGCAGAAGCCGCTGCTCAAGCGGTACTGGAACTACACCACCGACGAGGAGGCGTCGTTCAAGAACGGCGATGTCTGGATGGGCGCGGGCTGGCCGTACCAGACGCTCCAGCTCCAGGGAGCGAAGTTCCCGGTCAAGGAGATCGTCCCCCAACCGACGACCGGCTGGGCCGACACCTGGATGCTCGCCAGCAAGGCGCCGCATCCCAACTGTGCGTACCTGTGGATGAAGTACGTCACGACTCCGCAGGTGGAGGCGAAGCAGGCGCTCGTCTTCGGAGAGACGCCGGTCAACCCGAAGGCGTGCCCGTACATGGACAAGATGGTGCCGAAGTCGTGCGAGGGTTACCATCTGAACGAGCCGGCGTCCTACTACACCAAGATCAAGTTCTGGAAGACGCCGATCGCAGCCTGCGGCTGGAAGAAGGGCAACGGCTGTACCGACTACAACGCATGGGTTAACGCCTGGGCGCAAATCCAGGGATGACGCTTGGCGGTTGACGCCGGCGCATTCGAGGCGGGCTCGCCCGGACGGCGGGCCCGCCTCCGTCTCTCCGGGCTGTTCTGGCGGCGGCCGTGGCTCAAGGCACTTGCGCTCCTGACGCCGCCCCTCGCCGCCTTTCTGATCGTCTACATCGGCGCGCTCGTCGCGCTGTTCATCTCGTCCTTCTGGTCGATCAACTCCTTCACGGCCGAGATCGAGCACACCTGGTCGCTCGCCAACTACCGGCTGATCTTCGACACGAGCCAGCCGTACCTCGACATCGCCAAGCTGACCATCGAGATCGCGGCCGCGGTGACCCTGACCGACGCCGTCCTCGCTTTCCCGCTCGCGTTCTTCATGGCCCGCTTGGCTTCCTCACGGACGCGGGCGCTCCTCTTCGTGATGGTGCTCCTGCCGCTCTGGTCGAGCTACCTCGTCAGGGTCTACGCCTGGCAGACGATCCTCGCCCACGACGGCGTCATCAACTGGGCGCTCAACGGGATGGGCTTCGGGGACCTGAACCTCGCGTACACGAACTGGGCGATCTGGATTGTCTTCTCCTACGTGTGGCTGCCGTTCATGGTGCTGCCCATCTACGCGGCGCTCGAGCGGATCCCCGAGTCGTATCTCGAGGCCTCAGCGGATCTCGGGGCGAGCGGGCTCAAGACGCTGCGCTCGGTGATCCTTCCCCTGGCGCTGCCGGGGATCATTGCCGGCTCGATCTTCACCTTCTCGCTGACGCTGGGCGACTACCTCACGCCGCTCCTCGTTGGCGGTACGGGCTCGAATTTCATCGGCATCGAGATCTACAGGTTCATCGGGGACTCGAACATCCCCCTCGCCGGGGCGTACGCGACCATCCCGATTGCGATCATGGGCGTCTACCTCCTGCTCGCGCGGCGCGCGGGCGCCTTCGAGGCTCTCTGATGCAGCAACGCTCCTCCCGCATCGCTCTCGCGATCTGGTCGCTGCTCGTCATCGCGTTCCTCTGGTTCCCGCTCGTCATCATCGGGCTCTACGCCTTCAACAGCTCCAACGTCCAGGGCTGGCCGATCACGAGCTGGACGCTGCACTGGTTCAGCGTGGCCTGGCACGACCCTGATGTCCGCAGCGCGTTCTGGCTCTCGATCAGGGTCGCGCTCGCAACCACGGGAATCGCGCTCGTGCTCGGCACGATGGCCGCAGCGGCGGTGGCGCGCTATCGCTTCTTCGGGCGCGACACCGTCTCGTTCCTGTTCGTGCTGCCGCTCGCGCTGCCCGGGATCATCACCGGCATCTCACTGCTGCGGTTCTACGACTTTGCCGGAATCTCGATCTCGATCTGGACGATTGTGATCGGCCACACGACCTTCTGCGTCGTGGTGGTCTACAACAACGTCGTCGCCCGGCTGCGGCGCAGCTCGCCGTCGCTGGTCGAGGCGTCGCAGGATCTCGGCGCCGACGGCTGGCAGACGTTCCGTTTCGTCCTCTGGCCCGTGCTCTCGACGGCGCTCGTGGCAGGCGGACTGCTCGCGTTCGCGCTCTCGTTCGACGAGGTGATCGTCACCTACTTCACGGCCGGCGCACAGGAGACGCTGCCGATCTTCATCCTCGACAACATCGAGCGCGGCCAGCAGCTACCGGTCGTCAACGTCGTCGCGCTCTTCGTGATCGCAGTCACCGCGATTCCGGTCTTGCTCGCACAGCGCGTCATGCGCGACAGTGGGATCATCCGACGTGGGCCGGCACAGGTGACCGAGGCGGTCGAGGCGGCGGAGATACCGGCGGTGTGAGCAAGGAGGGAACCATGAGCACCACGACCCAGCAGTACCGGATCCTGATCGGCGGCGAGCTCGCCGACGCAGCATCCGGCGAGACGATGGAGGTGATCGCGCCCGCGACCGGCGAGACCATCGCCCAGGTACCGCGCTGCAGCGCCGAGGACGTCGACCGGGCCGTCGAGGCCGCGCAGAAGGCGCTGCCCGAGTGGCTCGAGAAGACGCCGAAGGAGCGCTCCGAGCTCCTCCACAAGCTCGCCGACGTGATGGACGAGCACGCCGAGGAGCTCGCACAGCTCGAGTCGGTGAATGTCGGCAAACCGGTCATGGCCTCGCGGGACGAGATGCCGTTCTCGGCCGACAACCTCCGCTTCTTCGCCGGCGCCGCCCGCAACCTCGAGGGCAAGGCGACGGGCGAGTACATCGAGGGCTACACGTCGATGATCCGCCGCGAGCCGGTCGGCATCGTCGGCGGCATCTGCCCCTGGAACTACCCGCTGATGATGGCGGTCTGGAAGATGGGGCCGGCGCTCGCCGCCGGGAACCTTCAGATCCTCAAGCCCTCGGAGCAGACGCCGCTCTCGCTTCTGCGCTTCGTCCAGCTCGCGCAGGAGGTCATCCCGCCGGGCGTGCTCCAGGTCGTGACGGGGGACGGCGTGCCGGTCGGGCAGCGGATCGTCGAGCACCCGGCGATCGGCATGGTCTCCCTCACCGGCGACGTCGAGACCGGGAAGACGATTGCGCGCACGGGCGCCGATACGCTGAAGCGCATCCACCTCGAGCTCGGTGGCAAGGCGCCGATGGTGATCTTCGACGACGCCGACCCGAAGGCGGTCGCCGAGGGGATCCGCCTCGCCGGCTACTGGAACTCCGGCCAGGACTGCACCGCGGGCTCGCGGGTGATCGCCGGCCCGAAGATCTACGACACGCTGCTCGAGGAGCTCGTGCCGCAGGTGGAGTCGCTCAAGGTCGGCGATCCGCTCGACGACGAGACCGAGATGGGCTCGGTGATCTCACACGAGCAGCAGGAGCGCATCCTCGGCTTCCTCGAGCGCGCCAAGGGCGCAACGATCCTCACCGGCGGCGGCACCGGATCGAGCGGCGGCGGCTTCTTCGTCCAGCCGACGATCGTGACCGACGTCAAGCAGGAGGACGAGATCGTCCAGCGCGAGGTGTTCGGGCCTGTCGTGACGGTGCAGCGCTTCGCGGACGACGACGAGGCGATCCGCTGGGCGAACGACGTCCGCTACGGCCTCGCTGCGTCGGTCTGGACGCGCGACGTCGGCCGGGCGATGAACGCCGCGCGGAAGCTCCA
>Ga0187776_10000244_pt1 | contig 26360 bp, 28 predicted proteins | sample 0216_BV02_MP12_2_FD_132426 | JGI IMG/M metagenome (GOLD analysis project Ga0187776, IMG submission 132426) | Tropical peat soil microbial communities from peatlands in Department of Meta, Colombia - 0216_BV02_MP12_20_MG | ecosystem: Environmental > Terrestrial > Soil > Wetlands > Peat | place...
GGAGGTCAGGACGCCGGAACTCTGATTTCCCGTCGTCCAGACTTCTTGCCGATCTCCCGTTTTTTTCACCACCACCCTTACGAAATGCATCTTTCCGGGCCTCTTTGTGATCCGCTCCATCAGGACCCCATCGATGACCGGGCGGAAAAGCTGCGGATGCCCTTGCATCTTGCGAAGCGCCGGGCGCACAAATTGTTCAAAGGTCACCATCGTCGAAACGGGATTGCCGGGGAGCCCGAAGACGGGTTTCGCTTGAAGGCGGCCGAAGGCCAGCGGCTCGCCCGGTTTCATCGCGACCTTCCAGAACTCCATTCGGATTCCCAATCGGTCAAGGACCTCCTTAACGAAATCGTACGTCCCCACCGAAACACCCCCCGAGATCAGAATCAGATCGGCCGTCAGTCCCTGCGTCAGGCGGCTGAGAAGATCCTCACGGGTATCCTTCGCAATCCCAAGGATCACCGGAACACCGCCGGCTTCGAGGACCTGGGACGCCAGCGCATACCCGTTGCTGTTCATAATCTTATTCGGGGTCAATGCCTCATCAAAATCGGCCAGCTCATCGCCCGTCGCAAGTATTGCGACACGCGGCCGCTGGTAAACAAGGAGATGAGACCGGCCCAGGGAAGCCAGCAGTCCCGCCTCCGCCGGACCCATGACGCTGTTTTGTTCCAGCATCACATGACCGGCTTGAATATCCTCGCCGCGAAGGCGGACGTTTTCACCCCCTTCTGCGGGACAAACAATCTGAACGGATTCCCCTCCCTCGCGGGTATCCTCGACGCGGATCACGGCGTCCGCCCCTTCCGGCACGGGAGCCCCGGTCATGATCCGACTGGCCTGTCCACGTCCGACGATCTTGGTCGAAAGGACACCCGCCGCGATCTCTTCAATCACCTCGAGCATGACGGGCTTTTTTTCGGAGGCTTCCACTACATCCTCATGCCGTACCGCATACCCGTCCATTGCGGAACAATTCCACGGCGGATGATCGCGTTTTGAGAGCACCCGCTCGGCCAGCACGCGGCCCAACGAATGCAGCAGGTCCAGCTTCTCGGTTCCCGTCGGCTGAATCTGATCGAGGATCAACGACCGCGCTTTTTCAACCGAGATCATTCCCGATCAACCCCATTAAAGGCTCGTATTATAACGCAAGGCCACCGACCTGTAAAGGCGTGAATCGACCCTAGGGAATATTTAGAACCCCGCCGAAATAGGCGGAGATTGCGCTCGCTGTGCGGATTTAGTTCAACTGAAATACAAAAGGGGGTGACACGCGTCACCCCCTTTGATTGGAAAACAAACAATGGTCGTTATTTGCGCTTCGGCTTGGACTCGTTGGCCTTTCGGATGATCCAGCCCTCGATCCCAAAGACCACGATCACCGCGATAAAGGGATAGATATAGGCGGTCGTCGGGACCGGCGGCTCAAGGATCGTGTAATACCAGGTTGAGATGGAGCTTTTCAATCCATGGTCGCCGTTGTTTCCGTCCCAGGCAAAAAAGACGGTCGGGATGTATTTGCCTTTTTCAAACTGAACCCCGTTCTCCTTGTCATCTGTCGTCAAGGCCCTTGTCAGAATCACCCGCCATCGGCCGTCTTTATACTCGGAAAAAACGACCTTGACGTTCTGGCTTGGACGGGCTTCCAGTTTCAATTCCCCTCCCATCGCGCCGTGTCCGGTGTATTCCTTCACCGTCCCGTCGGATTCCCATTTCCAGACATCGACGGCGTTCTTCGTGTCCCCGAACACAAATCGCGGCTTTTCCGGAGGCGTCAAGCTTTGCCACTTGGCCGGGAACTCAATCGCCACGGCGTCGTTAAACATCGGATACTCCCTCAACGCGATCGGCTCCCCACTCGGCGGGGTTTCCTTGAAACTAGCCTCCTGCGCCAGGGCCTCGGGCGTGGCCACGCTCTTGATCCGATCGTCCCATTCCAGATACCAGGAAATTTCCTTGTCATTGAAAATGGATTTTACCCAGACTTCATCGACCAAACGCACGAAATTACGTGGCTTATGGATGATCTGTCCGGCCAGTGCAATATATTGATTCGGAATTTTCTGCCAGATCGGATCCTCCGGATTGTTCGGAAGGTTGCCCTTGACGTTGTGGGACCTCACCACCACATTCATGGCGGGATGCGTCGTCTGGGGATCGATCTTCTCCTTCGGACAGAGTGAGATCACAAAATTCGCCACATCCCAACGCTGTTCAGGATTCAGGGTATCGGCAAACGAAGGCATCGGCGTGCCGTTCAGCCCTGTCGAAACTTCCCGGAATACATTCTTGGGATTGTATGGATCTTCACGGTTCCCGCGGAAGTTCCAGCACTTGTGCAGATCGGCCGGAAAGATCGGGAAGCCCCATTCGTCTTTCTGGGTCTTGTTCCCGTCGCCGCGGCCCTCATTGCCGTGGCACTCCACGCATTTTCCCTTGTTCATGAAAACATCTTTTCCTCTTTTGATGCTTTCATCGGAGGAGGAGACTTGCTTTCCGTAGTCAATTACATGAAACTCTTCATTTTCGGTGTCCTGAAAGTTCCGGTCTTTTACAAGAGCGGTCATAACGAACGAGACCACCTGATGGCGCTGCTGCTCGGTCAAAATCCCATCCCACGGCGGCATCGCAGAACCCGGCAACCCATGGGTCACGGTCAAAAACAGGTCGTTTTCGGTCGGCAGCTCGCCGCTGGCGGTATGCCGAATCTTAAATGTCCCCGCGTTAAAATTCCGGGGCCTCGGCCAGAGGCGATCCGCCGAGGGTCCGTCCCCCGCGCCTTCGGGGCCGTGGCACCAAACGCATTTCTTAAAATAGATCTGCTTTCCCGCTTCGATGTCCGCCGGGGAAGGCTTGGCCGGTCGGCCCGCGTTTGCGGCAGCGGCAGCGGCTTTTTGATCCTTGGTTTGTTCCTTGGTTTGGGCCATGGTCAGGACCACGCTTCCGGCTGTGAGGAGTGCCACCGCGACAACTCCCGTCACGACCGCTTTCTTAAACCTCAAGAGAAATAAAATCCTGTTCATCGCTCGTGCCCCTTTCACGTCAACGGATGATTGATCCTAAGTTTAATCCCACGTTCTGGGGAAGAATTCCGTATGCCAATATTCAAACATGTTTACTTTCCAGATCTCGTCCGTGGTCAGATGTTCCTCCCACGGCGGCATCGCGGAGGCCCATGGAGCACCCTCGCGCGGTAATCCAGGACCACCCTTGGCAATTCTCCAGAACACGAAGGTTTCCTGCAATTGGGCGATCGTGCCCGGATCCGAAAAGTTCGCCGGGATCGGGACGAAGGCAAACGCAAACATCCCGCGGCCGTTCAGGTTGTCGCCGTGGCAAAAATGACAATTCTGAAAAAAAATGGCCCCGCCGTCTCTCACATTTTTCATGTATTGCGGCGCATTCGGGTCAAATGGATTCATCTTAAAATATTTGGATTCCTGTCCCACCGGCAGATATTTTCCGTTTTCGTCTACCCTAAAAGGATTTTGAGCGGTCTGTAATGTAAAGTTTGTTCCGCGCACCGTGACGGAAGCGGGCGGAGCCGGATGAACCGTCCTTAAATCGATCGGTTCGTCAAATTTTGGGACGTTGAAATCATACGTTCCGTAGCCGATGAGCACCGGAAGAACCACAAAGCTCACCGTTCGGATCCCTTTATACATCGGGTTGACCGCCATGACCGTGTTCAAGATGGGTCTTTTAAACTCGGTCCATCCCTTCTCCGTGGAAGAAATAAACAGGAAGACGACCAAGGTCACCAACCCCATGTAGGTATAAAGAAGCGCAGACGGTATGGGAGGGAACAACACAAACTTGAAGATCGAATACGCTCCAAGCCAAAGAAGGATGGCTTGCGGGAAAGCCGGTATCCGTTTGCCCATCTTCGTCAGAACGTAGTTCACGCCGACGTAAATGAACGCCACCGCGGTGATAATAAGAAGCAATTCAATTGGCATTGCACCCGGAATCCACATCATTGACCTCCGAAATGATCAAATCATTCGAATCCTACGTAATGCTCTCTTAGCTTGATGGAACTTTCCGGCCAAATTACTTCGAGGCCGCCTTCCCGCCACCGCCGCCGCATACTGTAGCGAACGATTCTTGCGGGGGCCCGTTCAATCCGTCCTTCTTGGCTTGATCACAATTCTGGGCCAGCAAGTAATCGGCCATTTTTTCCAAGGCTCCATAAGTAAACTTTTGTGCAAAGTCCTGGATCATCGGCGAAACCGTTGGATTAGCCTTTTGAACAAACTGCGGAACAATAAAGGCATTCGGATTGACGATAGATTCAATCACGTATTCCTTCGGTGATTTTGCATGGGCCTTCCCGGCCTTGACCTGGGCCTGGTACTCCGGAGAGGCGATGCGCCTTGCAGCATTATGCCCCTCGATCAGAAGAGGCCCGATTACGCCGAACTTTGCGCTGGCGATCCCTGGAATCTGGTGACAGGCGAAACATCCCATCTTAGTGACGATCTGTTCCGGAGTATCGGAAGCCACAACTATGGGCGGTCCCGCCGGTGCGGCAACCTGCGTCGCTGCAGGAGCCCCTGTTTTAGGACGGTCAGACTCCGGGATAAACTTCTCATACGCTGCGCGAATTTCTTTGGCTGAAGGCGGGGTCTCTCCTTCTCTAAAAAACAGCCAGGTATCCACCGCGATCAGCTGATCGATGGTTAAACTGATCGGGGGTTTGTGAACGGCCGGCATCGGACTGTCCCTATCATTCGTGCCCTTTGTTCCAAAACCCGCCACCACATAACATGCCGGACAGACATGAGATTCGGCAATATATTCTTCAGCCGTTGTGGCCCGCCCGCTTCCTTTGAAGGACTCGACTTGAACCGTATCGGGCTTCAAATAACGGGGATCCTTGATTCTTTCAGCAGCCCTTTTGGCGATCCCGATTAGATTCGGCGCACGGTCTCCGATATCGCCCGCTTTAAAGGTATGGCAGAGCGGACATTGCCCCGGCCCGATCCCGCGCTCGGCAAACCCGCCGACCTTTCCGAAAATAACCGCTTCCCCCATCTCGGCCAATTTATCCGTCGGCATGCTGTCCACCGCACCGGCCTCCATCTTCGGCGGAGGTGGAGGAACTTCCCCTCGAGTTTGGGGAAGCCAATTCGAATAACTGGTAAAGATCCCGGTCATAACCATGTAGAAGCCAATTGCCATTAAGATCCCTCGTATCCTCGGCAGATTATAACCCAAGATGAAGAGAATGATCGAAGACAGCAGAATGGTGACAGCTAAGATCCCTTGAGTCACGTTAAATCTCCTGTGGGTAAGATTTGGGGGCCAGCTCGAGCTGGCCCCCAGAGATTAGTAATTAGGTTGGCGATTACTCCGAACCGCCGGCCATGACCGTCCGACCGAGCTCCTTCTTTGCTTCTGCAACTGCATGTTTCGTGGTCAATTCGCCCAACCAGAAAACAAACAATACAAACATCCAGAAGGCCATCACGTTGATCGACATCACGTTGGCAGCAAAACCGATCGTATGGGTAAAGGCCCACGGGGAGTTATCCCGGAATACTTCCATCACGTGCCAGAACAATCGCACCGAGGATCGGATATACCCCATCAAGGCCATCAACCAGGTAAAGGAGACCGCCAAGGCAAACAAGGCGTATTGCGAGCGGACCGAGATCTTCCCCCACTCGATCGGACCGGTCAGCTTGGATCCTCGCATCATCGCAATGTTAATCGCGCTACCGATAAACAGCGTGGTTAAAGTCCCAACGACCTGAGGCACCGACAGTCCGACGCGCACGTTGGCCGGGATGAAATACCCGTAGATCGCCAGCCACCAGTTGTTCACAAGAGCCACCGTAAACATCGCCATCAAGGCGGCGTTGCCCCAAGCCTCCCATTTTACCGTAACGATTTTATTGCTTCGCTGATACAAAAGGAAGGAAATGATCGTGGTCATGATCATGGTGTTCACGGCGCCGTTCTTGGCCGACATCACACCGAAGTTTCCAATCACGGGATGCTGTTGTCCTCCGATCGCTTTCAACTCCGCGGGACGCATTACCAAGGTATGCGGCGTCAACCAGACCAAAAAGGCCGCCGTGGTCAGGAAAAGAATGTACTTGATATATTTTTGGTACCTCTCGGCGCCCCGCATCCGTTCCATCCCGTTGAACAAATAGTAGTTGGTCGAGAAGAAAAGCGCGCCGATCAGCACCGCCTGGATGATAAACAGCCAGGCCAGCAAACCGCCCATCAGCGTGATGCCCATCTGCTGACGGAAACCGTATACTTCACGCATCAGCCAGTAACCGGCAAACGGCAGCGGAATCAATGAGCCCACCGCCATGAACATTGCAATGTACCCCATCCAGTCGTAGTAGGCCTTCTCTTCCTGGTTCTTGGCCGCAAGGAATTTGTATGCCGCATAGGCCGCGACGATTCCGCCGCCGAACACCATGTTTCCGATGATCCGGTGAACATTCAGGGGATTCCATAGCGCATTATGCAGAACCGCCCAGAGGTTACCCAAATATCTACCCTTTTCATCCACTCCAGCCGGCGACATCATGAAGCTTGCCCATGAATTGGCCAACATCATCAGGACCGATCCAAAAACGTTCAGAAGCACACCCATGCTGGCATGCACCCATTTTGCAAAACCCTGGGACATTCGGTCCCACCCGTAATAGTAGAGATAAAGGGTTCCGCTCTCGGCCAAGAACAGAAGCGCATAAATATGCATTACGGGCTTGAAAAGGGAGGAGAGGTACTTGAAGAAATCGGGGTAGAGTGTAATAAAGGAGAAAATCAGCAATCCACCGAGGATTGCGGTGACGGAGTAAGCCGTGAGGCTGATTTTGACCATCAAATGGGCCAGATCATCATATTTCTTGGCCATCACGGGATCCTTCACTAGCAGGCCGACCAACTCGATGATCATGCAGAAAATCGGAACGGCAAGGACGAAGCTCCCGAAATAAAGATGCTGCTGGGCGATCGACCAGATGATGATTCGGTTTTCGCTGAGAGGATACGGAAGGTTATAACTCGGATAATCGGAGGCTTTTAATTCGGGGACAGGCGGCCCGGAGACAGGCCCCTCTTTCTTGTAGTAGATATCTTTGGCCATCTCGACCTGCGGCGCAGCGCCGGTCACGGCTTTGGTCGCTTCGTCAGCCATCACAGGAGGTGAAAGAAGTGGCATAACAAGCGAGACCAACAACATCGTCGCCACGGCCCCCAACGAGATCAGGGACCAGACCCGCATTCTTCTGCTCATTGCCTTCATGGCTAATCTCCCTCTGACTAAATTAAAGAACCTTTGGCCCTGCTATTCTATTTTAGTCATCTATCTTTTCTATCCAAACCCCTTTTTGAGAAGGTACATTTTCAAAGTTTAGGTTTTTTTAAAACTGGCCGGCTTTTGCCTCAAAAACCCGTATTTTTCTAGGTCCTATGTAGCACCAAAGGACAATTTTGTCAAGGGAAAAATCTATGGCCGATTTTACCGCCTTTAACGCAAAATAAAGAAGTAATCAAGCCCTTGAATTTTCATGAAAAACCAGTCCTCAAGCTGAAAGTATGCAATCCAAACCGCAAGCATCACGACAAAAGCGATCACCGTCTTCATGATAACCACCTTTCTTCAAAAAAACTGGGAAAACCGCACCCCATTTTAATTATGGTAAACCGCTGCAAACCAATAGAAGAACCAGATCGAAATAATACAGACGATGATATACATAATCGGTCCAGCGTTTTTTCGGATTTTATCCATTTCAGTCTCCTTCGACTAGCACCTGTATCGCCTCAAACAACGGCAGGAGTTTAGTGAATTATAAAAAGTTTGTCAAGAAAAAAAACAGAATGGAAACCGGTTGGAACAGAAACCAAATGGGATTCCGACTTCTTAAAGCCGAGACCCCGACTTCGCACACCGGAACCCGATGGTCACATCACGATATTCAGGATACATCTTGAAACGGATCGAGGTCTGTGCGCGCTTGATCGAATCGTGCCAGGAGGCTCCGCGAATGACCCGAATCTCTCCCTCCGAAACTCCGAGGGGATTCCTGGCGGGCAACAGGCGATAGGAATCCTGGTTATACCAATCCGCAACCCACTCCATCACATTGCCTGCCAGATCATAAACCCCGTACGGGCTGACATCCTGCCGAAATTGATTCACGGGCGCCGTATATTTCACCCCATCGTCACCCACTAAATTCGCAAATTCAGACCGTTCCTCGTTACCCCAGGGCCATTTTCGTTGGTCCGGCCCTTTCGCGGCTTTCTCCCATTCCGCTTCGGTCGGAAGGCGTTTGCCTTTCCATTGGCAATACTCCACGGCGTCATCCCAGGATACTCCGACGACCGGGTTCAAGGCTTTGATAAAGAGGGGTATATCTTCTGTCACGCTCGCGGAGAGATACCCGGCCAGCCGAGGTTTCCGGTGCCCCGTAAGTCCGATGAATTGGTAATACTGCGCATAGGTGACTTCGTACTTATCGATGGAATACCCGTCCAGATAGACCTTCCTTACGGGCTTGGCATCGTTGGATCCATCCTTGCTTCCCATGAAGAATTCGCCGGCAGGGATGAAGACCATCGATTCGAAATCCGCATCGATCTTGGCCTGTCTTACTTCGATCTCGGCTTTCTGAGAATCTTCGGCTACCTTCGCCAATTTTGTTGCTAGCGGTGTGTATCCTTGATCGGTTGGCCGCTCCTCCAACTCAGGGGGCCCCGATTTCTGACGGATTCCGATCTGAATGATGACCAAGATCAAGAAAACAACTGCCAAGTAGATGCCGATCAAGTACTTACTCATATCGCATTTCGAATCCTGAGGGGATTACCCTCTTTATTAATAAGTAACTCGCGATTTGTGGATATCTAATTTCCTCCGTTGAGAGATAAATAGATGTGCGATAAATCAGTATAGATCGTGACAATTCAAATTGTGCGCCAAAGGAAATCCCGGAGAGCAACAGAAGCCAGGATTGGCAAATAAGGAAGGTGTAAATGAGTTTCAACAGCCCGGATTTTTCACCGCCGACGGCCCGTCACGGCCACCTTGGGATCCGCCATCCCCACTTCCCCGTGTGCACCTTCATGGGATGACCATGCCATCGTTTCGGCTCGTTTTTGGCGGCTGACGCGGGACCGGTACAGCATTTGACCGACAAAGATTCCGGCCATGAATACGGCACCCGTATAAAACAGAACATAGACTGCATAAAAGAAATGCTTCACTCCGCTCACCCCCTCAACCACTGCCGGCCTTCTGTTCGGAGTAGATTAACACTGAAATTTCCACTCCAGGACAGCCGACACATTTAAACCGGGCTTATCGTTTTAGAGTCAGTTCATCCGATTCGCTAACTTCCGTCAGATCGGATTCTGATCTGCTCACCGATGCGGCGGCCGCTTGAGTGGAGAACCTCTCCTCCAGCTTTTCTCCGATGTACACGCCAATCATAAATACGGCCCCCGTATACACCAGCACATAAAGAGCATAGAGTTGCCCTACCAACATGCCCGCCATGAATACAGCGGCCGTGTAGACACCGATTGAAACCAGAGAAAAAAACCGCCGCACGTACCGAACGACCTTTCCCAACGCCACTTCTAAATCCGATCAGCAACACGTGGCTAAGCGGATGCGTTGACGATATTCCGGGCGAATCGTTATCGCCTGGTGTTCATACCCCTCGACGATTCCCCCACGCACGTTCCAGTATTTCTCCTACGTACATCCCGGCCACAAAAACAGCGGCCGAGTAGATGGAAACGGAAAGGGCGTAAAAAAAGAAATGGACCATTCGAACTCTCTCGCAAGATCCCACGATCTGAGAGTCCTAATTATAAAAGTTTTTAAGCGGACGTGTCAAGCTTAACCCGAGAGCCCCTGTCCGCTCCAGGGTTTGGTCCACGGATAGGATGGTTGGCAGAAATCGCTTGACTTTTGACAGATCCTTGATAAAATGGGTCGTTGTTCGACGGCCCTTCGGAATCGCACCATGGATACTCCTGAACAAAAAAAAAGAAACACCCCCACCTTTGACTTTATCGTCTTACTCGGGATGGTGGCAAACCTCATCCTGGCCGTTTTTCTGATTCTCTATTATTTCGGTTTAATCTAAGAAACTTCCAAGCGACACCATCGGGGAATGGCTTCGGTTGAGTTGGATATCACGATCCCTGACGGGGAACATCTTTCGCGCAACGGAATCCAATAACCGCGCTGGTTTGGTGTGGAGCCGCCATGAATCGCTTGGCCACCCTCGCATTAACCGAAGAATCATTCCAGGAGCCGCCCCGATAGACTCGGAATTTTCCCGTTTCGGGTCCTTTGGGAACCTTGAAAGGGGCGGTTTTGTAATAGTCCGCATCATACCAATCGGCCACCCACTCCGCGGCATTGCCCGCCATGTCGTATAGCCCATAGGGACTCCGTCCCGATTCAAACCGCCCCGGAGGGGCCAGAAATTTATAGCCGTCTTCTTCTCCCGCCAGATTAGCCGCCTTTTCGACAAAATCATTTCCCCATGGCCATCGGAAGCTTTGATCTCCACCCGCCGCCTTCTCCCACTCGGCTTCGGTAGGCAGCCGTTTCTCGGCCCATTGACAATAATCTTTTGCGGCATTCCACGATACAGCCACCACGGGCAGCTCGGGCTTGGTGATTAATGACAACTCTTCCTGAAAAACCGGAACGACCGGCTTGGGATATTGGGTGGCCTCTGAGAATTTCGAGAATTTGGCCTGGGTGATCTCCTTCAGGTCGATATAAAAAGCCGGTAGGTAAACCGCGTGCTGCGGCATTTCATCCAAATCCCCGCTCGAAGCCGGACTGCCCATTTGAAAAGGCCCCTCGGGGATCAAGACCATTTCTGAACCATCCTCTGTCGGGATTGTCCTGAAACGGCTGAAGTCCTGATTGCTGCTTTGAACTTTTTGCGTTTGCTGTACTTGCATGCCTTGAGTCTTGGATGCCGACCGGCTGGTCTTCCATGCTTCATAGATGAAGACAACGATCATCAGAAAAAAAGCAGCGAAGGCGATGAGTGTTCCGTAATAAAACGCATCCTTCTTCATGCATTATCCTTCCTCGATCTGATTCCTTCCGAGCTTCAAATTCGCCGATATATTATAACGATGTGTAAAAACGCCTGCACTATAGCCGACCGTTGTCAAAAATGCAAGCCGCATGACCTATGGCCGATTTATCCGGGGGTGCAATTTAGCATACTGTTGTAATGCGATCAGGGGGGGTTTTACGGAAAGTTTTCCTTGCCGAAGCCGAACTCAATTCCCAGGCCTAATAATTTTATTTTCCACTGTTGGCTCGGTCTGGATCCAATTCTTCGAGGTCGCCGCACACAAAAATGGTGTCCCCAAGGGGATTCGAACCCCTGTTACCGCCGTGAAAGGGCGATGTCCTAGGCCGGGCTAGACGATGGGGACACAAAATTAAAAATTCATTTCCACACTCCCACTGCTACGGGTACGAACCGGCGAGCAAAGCGAGCGAGAGGGGGAGGCTCTATCCGGCTCTGCCGATAGAGGGGGCGACGCAAGTCCCTAAAAATGGTGAGCCGCCCGGGATTCGAACCCGGGACACCCGCCTTAAAAGGGCGGTGCTCTACCAGCTGAGCTAGCGGCTCCAATCTCAACAATAAAAGAAGGAATATTAACAGACGCGTGGAATTCTTGTCAATGAATTTGGCCCCGAAGGGAATACGGGTCATTTAACAGGATGGCTTCTTCTCTTCTTGTTCCGGTTGAGATCAAGAAGATTGGACACCCGATTCGTTCTTCCAATCTTGACAAATAGTCCTTGGCCCGGATCGGCAATTGCTCGTACCTCTGGATTCCCGTCGTCGAACATTGCCAGCCTTCCATCGTCTCATAGATCGGCTCACACCCCTCCTGAACCATAAGACTGCTGGGCATCTCCCGGAAGGTTTTTCCACCATAGCGGTAACCGACACACAGACTGATCTGTTTGCACGCATCCAATACATCCAGCTTGGTAACCGCAACACCGCTCAATCCATTTACCCGGACGGCGTAACGGACCAGAACCGCGTCAAACCAACCGCAGCGACGGGCCCGACCGGTGGTCGCTCCAAATTCATGCCCCCGCTCCTGAAGCTGAACGCCCGTATCATCTTTGAGCTCGGTTGGAAAGGGACCGCTACCGACTCGAGTGGTATAGGCCTTCACAACGCCGACCACCGCCGTGATGCGCGTCGGACCCACTCCGGTTCCCGTACATGCTCCTCCGGAGGTGGCGCTGGAAGAGGTCACGAACGGATAAGTGCCGTGATCCACATCAAGATGGGTGCCCTGTGCCCCCTCGAACAGGACCCGTTTACCTTCATCGATCCATTGATTCAGAATCCAAGCCGTATCCGCAATGTAATCACGAATTTCATTGGCATACCCCATGTACTCCCGGTAGACCTTCTCCAAATCAAAACGCTCCACCTTATAGGTCTGCTCCAACAAAAAATTCATTTCGGCCAGGTTTGCCGTCAGTTTTTCTCGGAAATGATCCGGCTCCAGGAGATCACCGACACGGATACCGATGCGAGCCATCTTATCAACGTAGGCCGGCCCGATTCCGCGGCCGGTGGTCCCGATTCGACGGGCCCCCTTGAGTCTTTCGCTCTCCTTATCGATTGCCTTATGGTATGGCATGATTAAATGGGCATTGCTGCTGACCAGCAGCCGGCCACGGACGGGGATCCCCCGTTTCTCCAAGTTGGTGGCCTCTTCAATGAGTGCGGCGGGATCAACCACGACCCCGTTTCCAATCACGCAGAGTTTTCCCGGTTGAAGAATTCCGGATGGAATAAGATGGAGCACAAAGGTTTCCTGACCCAACACCACGGTATGACCCGCATTGTGTCCACCCTGATAGCGAACCACGCCGTCGGCTTGCTCCGAAAGCAAATCGACAATTTTCCCCTTTCCTTCATCCCCCCACTGGGTTCCAATCACCACCAATGCAGGCATTTCATCCCTCACACAAAAAAGCCCTGATCTTTCGGATCAGAGCTTTCATACGTACGGTTCGCTGTGCAATAGTATCCTAATCTATAATATGCGATTGTATCGTAGGCTCTTAGAACGGATTTGTCAAGAAAGGCGTCGAATCATGGTGGAGCTGGGGGGGATCGAACCCCCGACCTCCAGACTGCCAGTCTGGCACTCTCCCAACTGAGCTACAGCCCCACGTATTAAAATCGACCTGACCAACTTCTGTCCGACATGAATTGCAGAATAGCCCATTTTGCCCCGACGGCGGAAAGAATCTCGCTCCCTCTCAAAATGACGCTGCGGCGTGAAAAACATTATCTTATCATTGTCACCCATAGCTGTCAAGGCGAATGGATCGCAAAAAAACGGTCGCATCGCTTCTGCGATGCGACCGTCGAGTTTCCGTGTGTTAGAACGATTCGGGTCCGCGTTATTTTGCGGCAAAGGCAAAATCGGCCGTGGCTTTACCCTTGGCCGGAACGGTCACTTTCACCTCCTGCGTACCCAAAGTCGGGTGGAAGGCATGAATTTCATACGTGCCCGGAGGAATGCCGTCAATTGAAAAGGTTCCGTCTTCTCCAACAATGGCATAATACGGATTTTCAACGGGCTGGAAATAAACCTCCATGTAGTTGTGCTGGTCACACTGGATCTTCATCGTGCTTTCCTTTTTCCGAAGGATTACAGGCTTTTTGATGACCTGCCCTTTTTCGGGAAGCGGAAGATTGAAGATGGTGCTGCTGTTGGCACCCGATTGTTCATAGGCATGGGGATTATGAAGTACTCCCGTGGCAGCCTTTGGGTCTGTCGGATCTGCATCCGTATTTAAAATTCGAATCTCGGCCTTCTTCACCACGACCCCTGTCAACTTGGACGGACCGCCTTGCACGAAAAACCGACAAAGGTCTGTTTTGACATCGGTCCCTTCGAATTTGAACGGCTTGCCTTTCTCGATCTCTTCGATGAAGACCACGACATCCTCAAGGGCCCCGTTCTTCACATTGACCTGCTGAACTAAGCGATGGCCCTTCCCATCCGAATCGGCCTGTTCACAGAATTTCGGATTGGGAAATTTTGCAAAGTCAAACTCCTTTGGCGCCGGTACGGCCCCCTTGAATGTCACCTTCCCGGAAACGGTCCCGCCATCGGGAACCGGGGCTTCTTCGTAGGCCGAAGCCATCGGGATGCCGATCAAACCGACCACGCCCGCTATCACAATCGCGACAATAAACCCTTTCATCTTCTGATCTCCTTTCCTTAGTATGAGCAGAGGGAAATGCCCCTCTACCCGACCCCATTGAGAAAAAACTTGACTGATTGCTTTACGCTGCCGTTCTGCCGAAAATTTACACTTTATTTGGTTTATAATTACAGGGGGTTTCAATCCACTTTTCTTATTATCTAATAATATGGTGGTCGTGCCTTTGAGAGGAGTGACAGAACTCCACTGAGGAAGACCCTTTGATCGTTCTACCCTCGATACCCCCGTAAAAAACGGTATCGAAGTCTACGCCACAATTTAAACCCTGTCAAGAAAATAAATTACGCCCTATTTTTTGGGGTGTCAAGCTGAAAAGTCAGCCTGTCCTTCAATCCGACTTGCAATGCGGATAAGAATCGATTATAAAGGTGGATCAAACTTGAGGGCCATCCGGCGTCATGGCGTCCGTTTTGCCTTTTTTCATCACAGCGTTTATATCCTTGTTCGCGATCATCGACGCGATCGGCAATGCGCCGATGTTTCTTTCGATCACCCCCCACAATACCCATGCCGAGCGGGTCAAGATGGCGGGAAAGGCCGGGGTCGCGGTCTTCATCATCCTGACCGTTTTTGCACTACTCGGCAATCGTATCTTTCAAGTCTTCGGCATTACCATAGATGCCTTCCGAATTGCCGGTGGAATCATCCTGCTGAAGATCTCACTGGACATGGTGGAAGCAAAGAGTCTCCGGACACGTCATACCCCCGAAGAAGATCAGGAAGGTCTGGCCAAAGAAGACGTCGCGATCATTCCTCTGGCCATGCCGATGCTGAGTGGCCCGGGCGCGATTTCAACCGTGATCGTCCTCACGGCCCAGGCCACCTCGGCGGGCCTAATGAGCGCTCTGTTAATCGCGATCGGGATGAATGCCGGCTTTGTTTATTTGATCCTGAGAAGTTCGACACGGGTCGTCGCCCTGTTTAAGGAAACCGGCATGCGAATCTTGACGCGGATTCTCGGAATCGTCTTGGCCTCCATCGCCGTCCAGTTCATCTTGACCGGAATCCGGTCATTCATGGCCGCCGCTCGGTAGGCAGAAAGGGATGATCAAAAATGGCGTCTCTTTTCAAACAGGCAGGGGCTATCCGATCCCGTCACTCATGACTTTCATGATGCCAAAACAAAGGATCACTTTGAACCGATCCTCGTTTGATTAACTCCAGAAATTCTTCGCGGGTTTCTCGACGAGTTCGGAATCCTCCCAACATTGCACTGGTGATCGCCGTCGCATTCTGTTTTTCCACGCCTCGCATCATCATACAGAGATGCCGGGCCTCCATCACAACCGCGACCCCCTGCGGCCGGATCTTCTCCTGGATGATTTCAGCAATCTGCTGCGTCAGCCGCTCTTGAACCTGGAGCCTTCGGCTGAACACTTCGACGATCCTCGGAAGTTTACTCAGTCCGATGACCTTCTTATCCGGAAGGTAGGCGATATGACATTTGCCAAAAAAAGGAACGAGATGGTGTTCGCAAAGACTGAAGAAATCGATATCTTTGACAATCACCATTTCGTCGTACTTGATGGGGAAAAGGGCACCGTTTAGGACTTCATCGATGTCCTGCGTGTATCCTTTGGTTAGGAAATGGAACATCTTGGCCACCCGTTCCGGCGTTTTGATCAACCCTTCACGCGTCGGGTCCTCTCCCACCAGTACCAGTATCTGCTCAATGGCTTCCTGAAGATGTTGCGTCTTCTCTTCGGTTTTCATCGCGATCTCTTTCGATGGTTGAATGCCTTGCCCTAAAACTGCCATGGGGATGGCACGCCCCCCCGTTGTTAAGCGCGGGTCAACTTTTCATCGCTCGACAGTCCGGGGCTCGCCCGGAATTTGAACGGTCACGTCGCCCAAGATCTTGGCCTGACACGCCAACCGATGCGGTGGATGTAATCCAGCCAAATCCATCATATCCTCTTCTTCAAATTCAATCCCGGTGAGGTTCTCGTGCCCCTCAATCACCACCACCCGACAGGTACTGCAGGAGGCCAATCCACCGCATTCGTGAGCCAGCGGCACCCCCAGGAACTGGGCGGCTTCAAGCAACGACTTCTTTTCGGGAACTTCTCCGTTTTTTCCCGATGGATAAAAGGTGACCTTGGACATAGGATCATTCCAGCAGCGGCCGCCCTCTCAGGGCGCGGCCTTCATAGTGCAGCGATGCGCTTTGATATGGGATTCAAACTCCTCCGGAAAGTGGCGCAGGCTGCATTCCACCGCCACCGCGGCTCCGGTAATGACGGTGCAGTCACCGCGACCCTTGACGAAACCGCTGAGTTGCTGAAGCGAACGGAGGTCTTCCAGCTTTCCGTGTCCCGTCTCAATTTTCTCAAGGATCTGATGAAGGTAATGCGTACCCATTTTACACGGAGGACACTGACCGCAGCTTTCATCCCGGAAGAAATTACAAAACTTCATGGTTTGTTCAACCATACAGTGGGTATCGTCCAGCACAATGACGCCGGCAGAACCCAGACCGGATCCGATCGCCTTGAGCGAATCAAAATCCATCGAGACATCGATATCCTTCGGCGTCAGGAAAGCATGGGACGGACCGCCCGGATAAACTGCCTTCAGTGTCCGTCCGTCTTTAATCCCGCCGCCGAATTCTTCAATCAATTTCCGGAGGGAAATACCGAGTGGAAGCTCATACACACCGGGTCGGTTGATATCGCCGCTGAGGGAGAACAACATCGTTCCAGGACAGGTTTTGGTGCCAAACGATCGAAACCAGTCCGCACCGTTGGAAACGATGTGCGGAACGTTGGAGAGCGTTTCAACATTGTTCACCACAGTTGGCTTGCCGTATAATCCGTAGACCGTCGGATAATAAGGCGGTTTGTGTTTGGGCTTGGCTTCACGCCCTTGCATGCATTCCAGCATGGCGGTTTCTTCACCAGCCACATAGGTATCCGGACCCAAAAAAATCTGGATGTCGCACGAAAATCCTGTTCCCAAAATATTGTGCCCCAACAATCCGTGCTTCTGAGCATCCGCAATGGCCTGTCGAACGAGCGCGATCTCTTCGGTAAAGGCCCCGTTCATAAACAGATGGGATTCCTTCGCGCCCACGGCATAGGCGGCTATCGCAATGCCCTCGAGAAGTTGATGGGGATTTAACCGGAGCAGCAAACGATCTTTGTAGGTTCCCGGCTCGTGTTCGCCGGCATTGCAGGCCAGATAACGTTCCAACTCCCGATGGGTCGCGACCATTTCCCACTTCTTCCCGGTTGGGAACCCGGCCCCTCCCCGTCCCCGCAACCCCGAACGTTTGATGGTTTCGATCACCTCGAGCGGCTGAGAATATCGGAGGACTTTTTCTAATGCCTGGTAGCCACCCTTTTTCTGATAGGCCTCAAGATCTACCGTTCCCTTGGTTGTATCTTTCAGCAGAATCTCCTGTGTCACTCCCATCTCCCCATCTCATTTGCACGGGTCCAAAGTAGGTTGCCTGATTTTCAAGGCGGTGGTCCAACTGGGATCCACGCGAGATCATCTCAATTTATATTAAAGGTAATGGCTTAATGCCATAAAAAAGAGCATTGGAATAGAGAGATAGAAGTTGGTCCGCGATGCCAAATAGGCTTTTCGAGCCATGGCCGCCATTTCGGCCGGTGGGGACTGTTGCTTTGCGGCTGCCTCGGCGGTCATCTGTATAATTCGTTTTTGATTTGGCCAGATAATCAGCCAAACGTTGAGGAACATGATGATTCCCAACGCTCCACCGATGCCGATGGACACCTCCCAAGCCCCGCTCCCACCACCCCATTTCCTCATCAGAATCAGGAGTCCGGCCAGAACCGTGACCGCCGCACTCCATCGAAACCACCATAACGCGGGCGGCATCAATAGCGGCACGACTTTCCCCTTAGTCCCCCCATCAAGGCTCTTCATAAAATTGACATTCACCAGGTTGAAAAAATAAAGAAGACCTATCCACGTAATTCCGGCCAAGAAGTGAATCCAACGAAACAGCAGCTCGAACGGATCGACGCCAGGCATGGTTCCTCCTTTGTTAGGATCTTTGTAACGGCAAGAATTAAATCGATTTTTTTACAAACGCCTCACCGAATTTTCAAAGATTAAAACGCTTATAAAATACACCTCCTGATTTTATATTGTCAACTCAATAATCAGAAGGAATCTCGAATGGGTCCGACTAAATAAAGGATCGCACAGGTCTCAGTTCGGTTGATTTACAGATTCAAAGGAAGTGACATCTGGAAGAGACGTCAGCGAAACACCAATCGTTTTCGTGTTTTGCTCCCCATCGGCGCAGGCCGATTCTTTCGATTGGCCAGAATGACAGGATCAATAATTTCGCCGCAACCCAGACACCGCCAGCCAAAAAAGAATATCGACCCTGTGTCATCCCGAAGGTCCTCAAAGGGCTCGTGGACCATATAGCTTGCGCAACGTGGACATTTCATATTCTAAATCTCTTGCTCACAAAATTGAAACATAATGTTTCATATTTGAATTATACCGACCCAGAACGATGGTTGTCAAGGCAAAATCGATTCTATCGTTTTTTCAAATTACATTTTACTACAATGAATATAACGAGACTGAGGCTGCATGGGCTGGCAGGGAAAATCTTAAAACAATTTCTTGACGGGAGGAATTGCTAACTTCCGATTATTCGTTTGAGGATTTAAGCCAGGAATAGCTAATACCAAACTCTTTGATTTTTCTCCATAAAGTGGTGCGACTGATCTTGAGCCTTCCGGCCGCCGCCCTGTAGTTCCAGTCGGTCTGCGAGAGAGCTTTTAGCACCAATTGCTTTTCCAAAATCTTAAAAGGATCCTCTTGTTTAATGGCCAAATCTATAAAGTCATCTTTGACGTAAAACATGTCTTTGGGTAAATGGGACGGCAGAATTGTGCTCCCGTTACAAAGGACGACGACATGTTCGATGATGTTCTCAAGCCTTTGGATGTTTTCTGGATAGTCGTAGTTTAGCAGAATTTCCATCGCGGCTGGCGCCACGGATTTTATTTTTTTCCCCATCAAGGTGTTGAACCGCTTTAGAAAATGCTGGACGAGAAGAGGAATGTCGTCCCGCCGTTCACGGAGGGGTGGGAGGACAATCGAAATCGTCCGAAGTTGATCATAGAGTTCCCGGAGAAACTCGCCGTGTTCCACAGCCGAGTTGAGGTCCTGATGAGCGGCCGCAAGGACTCGAACATCTGCCCGAATTTTCCGGTGATCTCCCACCCGCTCAAACTGCTTTTCCTTTAAAAATTGTAGAAGTTTCAACTGGGCAACTGGACTGAGATACCCAACCTCGTCAAGGAAGAGGGTACCCCCATCCGCCAGATCCAAACGACCGACCCGATTTGAAACCGCGCCGGGAAAAGCCCCCTTGACATACCCGAAGAGTTCACAGGTCAGCATCGAATCAGTCAAACCGCAGCAGTTGACTTTCACAAATGGTTTTTCACTGCGAGGACCATTTTCATGGATGGCACGGGCTAATAACTCTTTGCCGGTGCCCAGTTCACCCTCAATTAGGACACTGGATTCGCTTCGAGCCATCTCCGGTAAAAGAGCGCAGACGCTCTGCATCCGGTGATTTTTGCCGATGATATTTTCAAAGGAGAACCTTCCCCTCAAGGCCTCGTTTAAGGCTTCAATCTGCGAACGATCCCGGATGATTTCAACCCCACCAATCACCCGACCGCTTTTATTTTTTAGAAGGACCGTATTCGTGCTGATAGTCACCAGCTTTCCGGTCTTGTTCCTTAGGACGGTCTCGTAGTCATGAATGTTTTGGCTGGTGGATAAGGTCTGTTCAAGAAGACATTCATTATCACAGGCCGCACACCGAACCACTTGCGCACAGGACATCTCTTGGGCCTCTTCCTTTGAGTAGCCCAGGAGTCGTTCGGCGGCTTTATTGAGGTATTTAATCTTTTTATCTAACCCGATGGTGACAACGCTGTCGTTCAGAGAATCAAGAATCACCTCGGTGTCGATTTGTTTGGTATCAAGAGTTCTCATGACTAAAAATTATTCTAACCCTGCATTTTCGCTTAGTCAACATCGATCTTTGGCTTATCCGATCATGCGGTCCACAACCGCGCAGAGCTCTTTGACCCCATCGGCTGACTTCCGTAAACCCGCGGACTCCTCCGAGGTAAGTTCGAACTCCACAATCGCCTCAATGCCATTGTGGCCCAACTTGGCCGGAACCCCGACAAACAGATTCTGGAACCCGTACTCACCTTTGCAGAGGGCCGCGCAGGGGAGAATTTTTTTCTTGTCTTTCACAATCGACTCGACCATTTCGACAATGGCGGCAGATGGGGCGAAATAGGCGCTTCCGGTCTTTAGGAGTTTGACAATCTCTGCTCCGCCGTCTCGGGTTCGCTGAACAATCGCTTCCAGTCGATTCTTCGGGATCAAATCCGTCACGGGTACCCCGCCTACCGTCGTGTAACGGGATAGAGGAATCATGCTGTCTCCATGCCCGCCCATCACCATGGCTCGCACGGTCTCGAACGATACACGTAGTTCTTGGGCAATGAAGGTCGCCATGCGAGCCGAATCCAAAACTCCGGCCATTCCGATGACCCGCTCCCGAGGGAACTGAGTTGTCTTGTAGGTCACATAGGTCATGGCATCCAGGGGATTGGAGACCACGATGATCACGGCTTCTGGCGAGTGAACGGCCGCTTGCTGCGCGACGGTCTTGACGATTTTGGCATTGGTGGACAGAAGATCGTCCCGACTCATTCCCGGCTTCCGGGGAACACCGGAGGTAATGATCACCAGATCGGATCCTTCCGAATCGGCATAATTATCCGTCCCGCGGATCTGTGTGTCGTAGCCATAAATTGGAGCCGATTCGGCAATATCCAGAGCCTTTCCCATCGCCACATCTTTGTTGATGTCGATCAGGACCAGCTCTTCCGCGAGCTCTTTTTCAACCAACCGCTGCGCCGCAGTCCCTCCGACATTGCCGGCGCCAATGATCGTGATCTTTCTTCGTTTCATATCGGATAGCTCCTCTGCGTTTTACCGACTCATCACTTACATTAATAAACCTGAAATACGATATCACACGATGGGAATGAGGTCAAGGAAGGTCGAGCGACGATCAAAAGAGGCTCCTATCCCAATAAAGGCGCTGGTTGAATGGAAACATCACCCTATATCCGACATGATCGTGACGAATGAAATGTAAGAAACGGGATATGTGGACCCCTGTCACAGATGCCTTTCCTCGGCCAATAATCGGGTCGCCTGATCCGCCGGAACCGGTTTACTGAACAGATATCCCTGCATCTCATGGCAGCCCATCGAACGCAAAAATTCATGTTGTTTCATCGTTTCCACACCCTCCGCAATTACTTTGAGATTCAAGCTGTGGGCCAAGGTGATTATCGCCTTAACAATCGCTGCATTATCGGGATCGGCCGGGATATCCGTCACAAAAGAACGATCAATCTTCAAACAGTTAATCGGAAACCGCTTCAGATAACTTAGAGAGGAATAGCCAATGCCAAAGTCATCGATGGCAATCTGAATTCCCATTTTTTGTAATTGACGGAGCGTCCCCATGGTGGTCTCGATGTTTTCCAATAAGAAACTCTCCGTCAACTCCAACTCCAGATGCCTTGGATCAGTGTTTGTCTCCTTCATGACCCGCTCAACCACCTCAACCAGGTCCTGATGTCGTAGCTGACGAGGGGATAAATTCACGGCAACGGGTATGAGGTGGAAGCCGTCCCTTTTCCAAATCTTGCTTTGCATACACGCGGTGCGAAGCACCCATCCCCCGAGCGGAATAATCACCTCGGATTCTTCGGCCAACGGAATAAATTCCGCCGGAGGAACTAATCCCAAATCGGGGTGTTGCCACCTCACCAATGCTTCCATCCCGGTGATCCGCCCGGTAGATAGATCGACCCTCGGCTGGTAGTGCAACAGCATTTCCTGCCTTTCCAGGGCACGACGCAGGCTGCTTTCCAGCACCAAACGCTTGGTCGCCTTGGCGTTCATTTCGGGTGAAAAGAACTGGTAACCCTTGCCCAGCTCCTTCGCGCGGCTCATGGCCGCATCGGCGTTCTTGAGCAATGTCTCGACGTCCTCGCCGTCGTTTGGATAAAGACTAATGCCAACACCGGGGTCTGCAAAGAGCTCACGACCCTCTGATATAAACGGCTTCCTGCAGGTCTCAAGGACCTTCTGGACAATGATGAGCACATCCTGTGCGACGGCAATATCATCGAGAATGATCGCAAACTCATCACCTCCCAATCGGGCCACGGTGTCACCGTCCCGCAGACAGGTGACGAATCGTTCCGAAACGGCCTTCAACAACTGGTCACCCACATTATGCCCGAGGGTGTCATTGATCAACTTAAACCGATTGAGATTGAGGAGCAAAACGGCGACCAATCGTTTACGCCAAAAGGTCCTCGCAACGGCCTGGGCCAGGCGATCCAAGAAGAGGGTCCGGTTGGGGAGACCCGTCAAGGCATCGTAATTGACGGCCTGCTGAAGACGCGCCTCCGAACGCTTGCGTTCCGAAATATCCCGGATCAAAGCGAACCCTCCCACGATGCTGCCCGCTTCGTTTAAGACAGGCCCATAGTGGGCCTCCAAGAAACTGGGCTCCCCCCCCGATCGGTGATAAATCCTGTCCTTGACAACCCCGGCCTTCCCGTGAAGCGCTTCCTGGATAAACCGGTCCTCTCGGGTCTCTTTCATAACCGGAAAGACCTCCAATGCATCTTTCCCCAGCACGTCTGATTTCTTGAACCCCGTGATTTGTTCCAACGCAGGGTTCCAGACGGTAAATCGGCCGTCGCGGTCAAACGCAAGAATGCCATCCACGTTGCTGTTGATCAGTCTCTCAAATACGGCCCGCATCTCGGAATTGGCCTGCAGTAGCTCTTGCGAGCTCAGATCCAAAGAGCGCTCCAACATCGCCCGATCGGCATCAAATTGTCGATAGGCCTCATTGACCGCGGCAAGGAAATCCTGGTATCCCTTCGACAAGACTTCGGAGTCGACTCGGTATTTCTTCAGTTGACGCTTCAGCAGACTATGCAGCGGCTCCAAGTACTACCCCTCCGAAAAGGTCGTGATCGTCATGGTTTGATTATGCAACTCGCATTTTGCGTTGCGAGAAAACGGCGAGATTTCTCCGTAGGAATAGAACCCGGTGAGAGCGGTTCGATCCCCGAAAATCTTCCGTACGCCTTCCACTTCTTCTTCGATTCTCTGTTTAAGGACCAGTTTTCGACCGACGCAACTGATGAGGATCGCCAAGTCCGTGGTGGACGAACCAATGGCTTCATAACTGGTTTTGGCCGCATCGACCGCCCCATCGATCAAGCGATCGAAATTCGCCTTCATCAAGCGCACATAGGCTCCCTCCGGAATATCTCCGGCAAACGTCATGCTTTTCTCCTTCTCATTCACGGATAAAATCGTGCGGACCACACCGACTGCGCCTTCCTGGATCCGAAGGCTGAGGGGGTAGAGCAACCCGGTCGCGGGGAGCCCCTTGGCATGTTCGCCCAAATAGTTTTTATACAGATCCAAAGCCGATTTACTGTCCAGCTCGTACAGGACATTGCCGCTGGAGCGGGTAATCAATCGTTCCGGACCAAAAGAATCCCAGCCCCCCATGGAGCCGTAGCCGACTTTCAATCGGTCTCCGTACAGTCCAAGCACCCCGACCGTATTCTGTTCGGCAGGGCCGTCGCAAAAGATAAAGGTTTCCTTAAATCGCTCACCATCCCCGGACAGGCCACCCGTGATCGAGACGCCCGGGGGAAGACCTTTTGTCAGGCCTCTGACCAATTCACTCCCGTTGACCGTCACTCCATCGGATAAGATAAGGGCATGGACCAATCCTTTTGGATTTAGAGATTGGCCAAGTCGTTCTCCGGCCGCGAAGCTGTCCTTTAATTTACTGATGGCGACGTGGGCCCCCTCAAGTCGGGAATAATCAAACTTTACGGCCGTGGCCACCAACGAATCATCCGACACCTGGGTGCCGCAAATCTCTCCGGCCGTTGAACAACCAAACAGATGAGCATTGGGATAGGCTTTTTTCATCTCACCAAACCAATTTCTTTCCTTCAAAACGGAACTGCCACCGAACAACAGGACCAATTGGGCCGATGGGCCCAGTCGCCCGATCGCACCCGATTCCCACCCTACGGCCTGTGTCCAGCGACTTTGTTCAATCACCATTGCACTCCTCCTTCTCGATTCATCGAATATCCGGCCAGGTCTCGCTCCCAATAAAAAACCCGAGCCCTGATTCAATCGGGAATCCGCGCTCGGGTTCTTCTAAAAGCGATCTGCGGCCGGCAAACATGGCTGTCCTTTTCGTCATAGAAAAGAACGGGCGGGTTGCGAAGCGTCAGTCTGGAAAACACATGATCATCGTTACTCCGGTTTGGATGGCCCGTTTAATAAATAGTATCACAAAAAAACGAGTCTAACCGTCCCTAAAGAGGCATTATCTCGGAGATCGTCCCTCCTTTTTCCGCCGTTTGTAGAGAATCGGAATCAGGCTCAACGAAATCAACAGACCGACGGCCAGGACGAATCTCCAGGATTTGATTTGGGTCAACGTGCTACCCAGATAGACGTAGGCAAAGGTCCCCGGGATGATACCCAGAAAGGTCCCCAGGATGTAGTCCCGCGCGCCGATATTGGAGATCCCGGCCATATAGTCCAACACATTAAATGGCACCAACGGAATCAGACGAAGGAAGAAAACCACTTCAAACCCGCGCGAGGCGGCCTGTTCATCGAGAGAAGCCATGGTTTTGAATTTTTCCTTGAGGAGGCGCGTCACGAAATCGCGGCCCAGGAACCGCCCCACAAAGAAGGCCAGAGTCGCTCCGATCGTTGCCCCGACCACCGTGAGGACCGTTCCCCACAGGGGCCCAAAGACCAGCCCGCCCGCGATCGTGATGATCCAACCAGGAACAAAAAGGACTGGTCCAATGCTGTAAATCAATAGATATAGAAGAGGAGCGAGATATCCGACCGATTGGATCGCGGCGCGAATCTCCTCCGGCTTGGCGTACCGGCGCAGGTCCGTCCACTGAAACAGCGCGATACAGACGATGATAAACATCAGGAGACCCGCAAACTTCAGGGTCTGCCAGGAAAACCCCATGGTCATTCCGACATTGTCAGTGAATTGTTTTTTTCTCCGGATTACGGCACAACAATGATCTTGCCCGACATGTGATGGAAAGGAAGGTGACACATGTACAGGTATTCGCCGGGCTTTTCAAAGGTTTTCCGGTATTCCTTCCGAGGGGGCAGTTGCCCGATATCGATCACCCGAACCTCCGGTGAAAGCTCCTTCGGGTTGCAGGGATCACCTCCCGCACTGCTGACCAGGGTGTGGGTTTCATAATCCTGATTAACCCACTCCACCGTTGTCCCGGACTTGATTGTTATTGCCGGCGGATCATAGGCTTTGTCACACCGACTCTGTGCATCCGTCACGATCTTGATCATGACCACCGAGGGCGGCGTTGACTGACCCGGCTCCACGGAAGGCGTCTCGGCCGATTTTCCGACCTCCCATCCTAGGAGGACAAAAAAGAGGACGGCTGAAAGAATCCCCGCTTTCATTCAGACGATTTCCTTCTACTGTTCTAGTCAATAAAAACACATGTAGGGGCCTCGACCCATGCCCCTACATGCGTTAACACATTCAAAAATGCAAAACTTTTTCTTCGATCACAAAGCCGCGAAGGCTCAGGAGCGAACGTCGACTGCAACCATCTTGCCCTTTTCTTCTTTGTAGCCGACCAACACCCGGTCTTTGACCTTGAGCTCCCTGAGAATCGTGTCGGTCGCCGCAAAGGTCATCGGTTGCTCCGTCTCGGCGTCTTGGATCGTGAAGGTCTTGGCATCCGCATCAATCGTCGTAACACTGCCGACATGCGTGTTCGGCCCGGCCGATTTGCAGGCCCAGCCCATTGCTGCGGGTCCCAGCAGGAACACGATCAGGACCGCAACCATAACCAGAGATCGATTTTTCATGACGCACCCCCTCCTTTTATTAAAC
>Ga0187776_10000245_pt1 | contig 26325 bp, 25 predicted proteins | sample 0216_BV02_MP12_2_FD_132426 | JGI IMG/M metagenome (GOLD analysis project Ga0187776, IMG submission 132426) | Tropical peat soil microbial communities from peatlands in Department of Meta, Colombia - 0216_BV02_MP12_20_MG | ecosystem: Environmental > Terrestrial > Soil > Wetlands > Peat | place...
AGCCGGATGGAGCGACTCGACTGAGCTCGTCGAAGTCCTCCCCCTCTCGCTCGCTTTGCTCGCTGGGATGTAAAGGCTCGCGTGGCTCGCTGGGTATCTAATCCCCGATTTTCAACAATTCCTTGACGGTCCTGAGCAGGTCATTGGTTTGAATGGGCTTTGGAAGATACGCGTTGGCGCCGAGATTCATCCCTTTTTCTTTGTCCGCTTCGGTGCCTTCCGTACTGACAATGATCACCGGAACCTGACTGTGATTGGGATCCTTTCGCACGGTGCTGAGCAATTTCAGTCCGTCCATGAGGGGCATGTTGATATCGGCCACGATCAAATTGAATTTATTTTCCGAAAGTTTCTTGAGGGCTTCAACGCCGTTTCCGGCCTCGACGATCCGGGCCCCGCGGAGCCGCTTCAGGCTGAACGAGATCAACTGGCGCATCGTGGGTGAATCTTCAACCACCAGAAAATTATAGTCGGCCATGCTCCCCTCTTTTGCTTCAATTGTAGGGGCTCACGTCGCCCCCTCCACCGGCGAAGCCGGATGGAGCCTCCCCCCTCGCTCGCCGTGCTCGCTTTGGTGATATTCATAGGACCCATCTGGGGCTTCCTACTTGCCTTTTCCGCTCAGAAGATCGATGAAGCCCTGGATCGTCGACAACTTCCGTTCAGAAACCGAGTAAAGCTTGGAACTGAAGATCGCCGTGGCCGCATGGCCGGCGAGCATGGAAAACAGTTCGTAATCCACCCGATTCAGTTTTTTGCTTTTCTGTTCGAGCAGCGAAAAGATGGCCAGAACGCCGATGATCCGATCCTTGATTTTTAGGGGAATGCAGACGATCGGGTCCAGCTCACGGGAGGGTTTGAATCCCTCGACATCGGGCTGGAAATAACTCTCCCCGGTCTTGGCGACATCGCCGATCACTCCGTCGCCCACCTTGATTTTTCGAAACCGTTTTTCATCCACGCTTTCGGCCACCACCGCGGTCAGCTCGTTCATCACTTCGTCGAGAATCAGGATGGCAAAACGATCGGCCCCCACCAGGTTGATCACGATCTCCTGAAGGATCCGGAGCACTTCATTAAAGTCCAGGGTGGAGTGAAGTTGATAGCTGGCCACATAGAGGTTCGCCAGGTTGTTGTTTTCTTCTTCCACCTCGACGTATTTCTCCGCAAAATCCTTATTCTCGGCCTCGACTTCCTTAAACCGATCCAAGAGCGCCTGCTTTTCTTCTGTGAGTTGTTTGACGGTCTCTTGAAGCTCGCTGAGATGACCCCCGACCTCCGTTCCTTTCTTGAGCGTTTTATACTCCTCTTCCAACTGGACGATTTTATACCGGAGGCGCTCGTTCTCCTTGAGAAGATCCTGAGTGAACTCTTCCCCTTTCCGGAAGATCTCCAGAAATTCTCTCGTCTTCTTAAATAATTCCGGTCCCGATTCCGACTTATCCATGAACGCCTCTTATTAGATGGTTAATCCTATCATGTTTTTACGACCGGAACAAGTGGGGTCTCTTTTGCAAAGCCCCCGTCCCAAAGCGCAAATTTACGCCAGACATCGTCGAACCGTTTCAAGGGGAATCTGCTCCAAGGGCAGAATCTTATCGATCACGCCGATACCGATGGCTTCCTTCGGCATCCCGAAAACGACGCAGGTTTCCTCGGCCTCCGCAATGGTCATCCCTCCGTTTTCTTTGATGGTCTTCATTCCCAACTTGCCATCCGAACCCATGCCGGTCAAAAGAATGCCCAGAACCTTGTCGCCGTAAGTCTCGGCGGCCGTGATCATCATCCGGTCGACCGAAGGGGCGTATTTGTCGGAGTCGCTTCTGGGTTTCAGGGCAATCTGGACGCCGTTCCGCGCGGGATGGAGTTCCATGTGATACCCGCCCGGAGAGATGTACACCTTCCCCAGTTCGAGTTTCTCCGAATCCGCGGCTTCTTTGACGGGAAGTTGAGCGAACTTCCCCAGGCGTTCCGCAAAATAGAGCGTGAAACCGGGCGGCATATGCTGGGCCACGATCACCGCTGCCGGAAAATCTTTCGGCAATTTTGTGATGATGGATTGAATGGCCGGCGGACCTCCGGTGGAAGCCCCGATGGCCACCACCTGCACCCTGCCCGTGTTCCGGCCGCCTGAAGGAATCGCAGGAACCGCGGCCCCGGTGGAGGCGGTTTTGTGCTTCAAACGAATTTTCTCGATTGAAACGGTCGCCGCCGCCTCGACCTTGGATACGAGTTCCGTCCGAAGGGTCATGATCTCCATCGACGCCCGCTGGGTCGGTTTGGCGATGAAATCGACGGCCCCCCATTCCAGCGCCTTAAATACGTTGTTGTTCTCGGAACGGGAGCTGATGACCACGACCGGGAGGGGCATGTTGGTCATCAGCCAGCGCAAAAACGTGAAGCCGTCCATGGTCGGCATTTCCAGATCCAAGGTGATCACGTCCGGCTTGGAACGGCTGACGAACCGTATGGCCTCGCTTCCGTTGGGCACCGCGCCGATGACGTCCAAATGCGGAGAGGACTTCAGAATTCCCATCAGGGTCTGGCGATAGAACGCCGAATCGTCCACGATCAGCACTTTAATTCGATTCATTCGTCCCGCCTCTTATCCGGTCGTTCCCGAGTTTCGAACCATTTTCTGATACACCATGTCGTGCTTCAGATGCCGAAGCGCAAAGGCCGTGGAAATGTTGATCAACGATTCCGAATGCCCCAGGAGAAGATATCCGTTGTCCTTCAATTTCGTATGAAATAGATCGATCACCTTTCGCTTGGCCATCAGATCAAAATATATGATCACGTTTCGACAGAAGATGAGGTCCATCGGATTGATGAACGCAATTTTATTCGTATCCAGCAGGTTGAGATGCAGGAAGACGACATTTCGCTTGACGATGTCCGAGATCCGGAAGGCGTTCTCTTCTTTGGTGAAATATTTTGAAACATATTTGGGATCCGTCGTCCGAAACGCAGTCGGTTGATACAGGCCGCGCCGGGCCGATTGAAGCACACGCTGGCTGATATCCGTGGCAAAAATCTCGAGCGTCCAGTCCTTGAACTCTTCTTTCTCCAGAAGCAACATCGAGAGGGTATAGGGTTCTTCCCCGGTGGAACAGCCGGCGCTCCAGATCCTCAGGGATTTGGTCTCTTTTTTTTGGGCGAGCAACTCCGGAAGGATTTCTTCCGAAAAAGATTTAAGCTGCTGGTCTTCGCGGAAAAAATAGGTTTCGTGGATGGTCAACAGATCGATGACATTGGCCAGCTCCTCGCTTTTTTTCCGGTCATACTTGAGATAAAAATAGTAATCCCGGAAGCTGTCAAAATGAAGTTGTTGAACACTGTGCATCAGGCGATTCTCCACGAAATACTTGGCCCGCTCGTCCAGCACCACCCCGCTTTGTTCATACATCAGGTCTCTGAAGAGGTGAAAGACATCGTCCGTTAGTTCCAAGGTTTTATTTTCAAACTTCATCGGATCATCGGGACCGAGGCTTAGGGTTTTGTCGCCAATTGAGCCAGGGCCAATTGTGCGGTTTGTTGAACCAACCGATCCGGATCGTCCTTGGCCAACTTCTCGATGGATTCTCTGGCCGCCGTATCGCCGAGTCTTCCGAGCGATTTCGCCGCGGCCGCCCGGATTCCCCAGTTGACATGATTCAGAAAAACCTGAATCCTCCGCGCGATGGAGGAATCCCCGATCTCTCCCAAGACGGTGATGGCCGATTTCACCACATCCGGGTCCGGACTCGTGGTCATTTCAAAGATCGGTTCGCAGAACCGTCGATCTCGATACCGGCCCATCGCCTCCATCGCGGCGATCTGGACCGCTCCCACCCGGTCCCTTAACATTCCGAGCAGCAGCGTTTTGGCCGATTCGTCTTTCCTTTCCCCCAAGGCCTTCGCCACGGCGGACCGCACCCAAATGCTTTCATCCGTCAGCAGAGGATCGATGTGTCGGAGAAAATCGACTTCCCGGTGTTGAGCCACGGCGGACAACGCGGCGAGCCGGACGGTTGAATCCTCATCCCCCAGCGCGAGCACGAGCCCGGGCAGCGCGGCGGAGGTCCGGAATTCGTTCAAGGCCTCCACCGCGGCCCGACGGACGGCCGGGGCTTCATCCTTGAGGCAGAAGGAGAGTTTGGGAAGCGCCTCCGCGGCCTTCATCTTCGCGATCACTTTGATCGCATTGCACCGCAGCCCCGCCTTTTTGCTTTCGAGCAGAGTCATTAACCGGGAAACAATCTCCGGACTCTTCAACAAACTCAGGGCCTGGATCGCGGATTCCTGAACGCTGACATATTCGTCTTCCAGGAGATCCAAAACAGCCTTCCCGGCCGACGGATCCTGAATCCGACCGAGACTTTGGGCCGCCGTTTGGCGAACATGCCCATTCGGATCGCTCAGCAGGCGGATCAGTGCATTCACGGATCGCCGGATTCCCGCATCTCCAAGCAGTTGGGCGATCCCTTCCCGGGTGACTTCGTTGGCCGTGACCAGGGTCTGGAGCAGTACATCCATGGTGTTTTGTTTCATACGCCGCAGAGCTTCCAGGGCCTCCTCCTGCAAGGGACCGTCGATCATCTTCACGATCCGGGCCGCCGCCGTTGAATCCTCCATCCAGCCCAGAACGATGACGGCCGCGCGCTGGGTTTTTTCATCCGAATGGTCCAAAGACTCGGACAAGACAACGGCCGTTCCCGAGTCGTAGTGGGAGCGCAGACGATCGAGGATGGCGCCGTGCCGCTCCGCGGGCGCTCTCTCGGAGTGATCCACCAGCGCTTTGAGCGCAGACTCCTTGACCCGTGCCGCGCCTTCCCTCAGACCGGTCAGTATCGGGTCCAGCACGGCCGGGTGTGCAAACGTTCCCAGGGCCTCCAGCACAACCCGTTCAACTCCTTTCCGGTCGGCGATCCGGATCAAAGGATTCACGGCCCGTTCATCGTTCAGGCGTTCCAGCGCCTTGACCGTCGTAAAGCAGACCAGGGTGTTGTCGTTCTGCAATAACGGGATCAAGGACTCGACGGCACGTGCGTCCCGGAGTTTGCCTAAGGACTCGATCGCGGCCAGCCGCACATTCTCATCGGGATCCGCCAGCAACTTGAGCAGATCGGGAACGGCGCCGGCATCGGCGATCTCCCCCAGAATCTCGATGATCATCTTCTTCACATCCTTATTCGCCGTTCGCACGTGCGTCAATAACGGGGAGATCGATATCGGCCCGATGTGACTCAACGCCTCTTCGGCCGCGTTCCGTTTTCCGACATTGCCCTCCTGATAGAGCGCCTGGATCAGTTGCTCCACCAGAGCCTCGTTCCGCTCCAAGCCGGTGACCGCGACGACGGCCGTTTTCCGAACGCGCCACTCCGGATCGCCCATCATATCGATCAGGTAGGTCCCGTACTTCGGATCGTTGTACCGGGCCAGTTTTTCGATTGCATGGAGGCGGACTTCTGCATTCTGGTCTTGGAGTTCTTTAAGACTTTGCTGAGCCTCGATCTCCATCATTGTCCCCGAGATCAACCCCGTTTTTCCAATTCACTCTTTCTTTTTCGAATAAATTCGTCGATGGCTTCCCGATAGTAATCGGTCGATGAAGCGATCTCGGCCGGGATCCGGCTCTCATACAGTTTTTTCCCTTCCTCTATTTCGTCCCGGAGCAGGTCGACCATCGTACCGTTTCGGACCCCTTCGTCGATGGCCCGTTGATTGTAAAGCGCGATATCGGACATAATAATTCGGGCCAGGCGCTTTGCGGCTTCATGGGCGGAAGGATCTCCAACCCTCCGCGGAATCGCCTGAGTTTTATCCAATTCCTGCGAGCGCGATGGGCCGGGCGCGCGCTTGCGCCCTTCCTCCACCATGTCATCAAAGGCCTGTTCAATGGACACGGCCCGTTCCGGTGTGCCGGTTTTCTTGGGCGGTACCCCGGAAGCGGATTCGCCCGAGGGGGACGGCGGTTTTACCGGCGTCCCCGGTTCCGCCGCGGATTCCCCCGGGCGAATCGTTGAACCATTGGCACCCAAAACCTTTTGGATCTTCGAAAGCAGTTCGTCCTGAATGTGGTGTCGTTCAATATAGTCATCCGCCCCATACAGCGATTCCGGCTCCCTTTTATACCGTGTTTTGTCGTGAATCGAGGCCAACAGGATGACCCCGGTATCATTCAGATCGCTTCTCTTTTTGATTAAACTGGCGATCTCAAAGCCAAGAATATTCGGAAGTCCGACGTCCACGATCACGATCGCGGGCCGTTCTTTTTCCACCATCGTGATGATGTCCTGTCCTCCGTGGCCGATCACCAATTCAAACCCCGCGGTCGATAACACCTCCCCGATCATCTCGTTGCTGGCTTCCCCTTCCACGACCGCCAGGACTTTTTTCGCATGAATGGGGGATAAACCCCTACGACCCGTGACGTTCGAGCTTGAAGTGGACGTGACCACCAGAGAAACCGTCAGAGCGGCCTGACAGGAATCGCAGGTCATCTGAATATCTTTTTTCAACGGAATCTGCTCAAGCTGTAAAGAATGGTGACATTTGGGACAAATGGCTGGCATTTCCAATCTCCATAAAATGACGTGGCCGAGTCTTGATCAACGCGTTCGGATTAGACCGTTCCCTCTAAGCCGTCGAACCCTCCCAGCCCTGTTCGAACACGATCGCCCGTCGCCATTGAAGTCAGAGTTTAAACTTTTCAATTTCCCCGGACAGTTGGGTGCTCTGCTTCAAAAGTTCCTCGATCGCCATCCCCACTTTGCCGATGGCCTCCATATTCTGCTCGACCACCGGCTTGATCACGCCCAAGGCCCTCAAAATTTTGTCGCTCTCATCGACCTGTTGGCCGGTGGCCTGAGCGATTTCCTTGACCTGGTTGGCCACCCGTTCGACCAATTCATTGATTTGTTTATTGCCGATGGACTGTTCGCGGGTGGCATGTTTCACCTTGGCGGCGATGTCCTTCATTTTTTCGATCGCGCCGATCATCAGTTCCGATCCTTTGAATTGTTCATGGGTGGCATGAACAATTTGCTGAACCATTTCGGTGATGTGATGCATGGAGTCGGTCACTCGTTTGACTCCGCTCGTTTGCTCATCCGTGGCCTTCGCAATGTCTTGAATTCGGCGGGTGGATTCCTGCGAGCTGGATAGAATCTTGTTCAGGGCCTGTCCGGCTTCACCGGCCAGCTGAACCCCTTCTTCAACGCTCTTGGTCCGTCGATTGATCGCCAGCACCGCGTTTTTGCTTTCATCCTGAAGCGCACGAATGATTTCATGGATTTCTTTTGTCGAAGTGGCCGTCCGATCCGCAAGATCCTTGATCTCCTGGGCCACGACGGAAAAGCTCCGGCCGTGCTCCCCGGCCTGGGCCGCGATGATCGCGGCGTTGAGCGCCAACAGGTTGGTTTGTTCCGCGACATCTTCGATGACGTTCAGAATTTTACCGATGCTCTCGGTCCGCGTCTTCAAGTTTAGGATCACCTCATTGACCTGTTGAGAATAGGTCTGAATTTTGTTGATCCCCTGGATCGTCAATTCCGTTGCGCGGCGGCCCCGTTCTGCGTCCTCCGTCACTCCCTTGGATAATTGAACCGTGTCCATGACATTCGAACGGATCTGTTTTATCGCCGAATCCATCTGGACCGTGGAAGAGGCCGTTTCCTCGGCCGCGGCGTTCAGACTGGATACGTTTTCGTCAATCTCTTTTGAGGAAGAGGACATTTCAAGGATGGAGGCGGTTGTGTCTTCCACCGTGGAGGAGAGTACGGCCGCGCTTCGGGCAATCTCATCGATGGAGGAAGACATCTGCAGAATGGCCACGGCGCTCTCCTCCGCGAGGGCCGATAGGGAGCCGGCATTCGTCGCGATCTTATTGATGGAATCGTTCACCGCCTTCACCGCCACACCGGTGCTTTCAATGGCGCGCATCTGCACCTCCGCCCCTTCGCTCATTTGACGGGTGCCGCTGAAAACCTGCTGGGAAACGGTCTTGACCTGCTTGGCGATCCGGGAAACCTGGGCCATGATATGATGAAGCATTTCAACAAAACGATTGAACCACCGCGCCATGCCCCCGATTTCATCCTGATAATTGACCACGATTCGCGCCGTGAGGTCCCCTCCGCCTTCGGCGATCTCCTTCACCCGCCCCCCCACGGTATTGACAGGCGCCAAGACGATCCGTTTAATCGTCGAACGAAGCAGAAAAACCATCACCAGAGCGGTCCCGACAAACGCGATGAACAGATACCGTTCACTCTGCTTCATGGCCGCTTCGACCCCTTCCATCGAGGTAGAGATCATCAAAATGCCGCGAATGGAGTAACCCGTTCCATGACACAAGGCGCATTTCGGGAAATTGGGAAGAGGCCTCAAATAGGTCATGACTTGGACCCCATCGATTTCTTCAAAATAAGTCGCGTCCAAAAGGCCGCGCTTCAAGGCCTCTTCATCGGTCGTTGTCAGCTTTGTGTTATTCAGGGTTTGAGCGGTTTTATTAAAGTAATCTATAAATGCCTGCCGATCGGTTCCGGGGGCGACGTTGACTTTTCGATCCGCATGATCCCGCTCCCATTCCGGTTTATACAAGGTCATGACTCTCTGTTTCACGTCGTTCAGGGTTTTAAAGTCCATAAAGCCTTCATCGCGACCCCGACCATCGCCGACATACGGGGCATCGCCGCGGACGATCTGTATGCGCTTGATCCCCTCCAGTTTCTTGAGGTCCTCCATGAGAAACCGGACGACATCGGCCCGGAAGGCCATCATGTCACGGTCCAGGGTTTCATGAATCGTGTCGGCCACCAGTTTGGATTTTTGACGCTCATCTTCGAAAAGGTTCTGTCTCTCTTTGGATGAGAGGATGAGAAAGATCCCGACAAAACTGATCACCAGAATAAAAAGGATCAAGGCCAGGATCTTGTACTCGAGTCGATGGTTGAAAAAGTCGTAAATGGATTTCATTCGTCAAATCTCATTGAGCGCCGCCTGTTCATCCTCCGTCAACAAGGTTTCCAGGGACAAGAGGAAGACCAGCCGATCGTTTAATTTACAGACCCCCTGAAGATATTTTGAACCGGTCCGGTCGATAAAGTTTTGGGAAGATTGGATCCGACCTTCGTCGACTTGAACGACCTGTTTGACTTCATCGACCACGATTCCGATCATTTTATCCTTGAAGCGGACGATCAGGATATGATTCGGACGCGCGGTGTCCTTTGCCGGTAAATGGAGTCGTTTTTTCAGGTCCAGCACCGGAATAACCGTCCCGCGCAGGTCGACGACCCCTTCCACAAATTCGGGCGACTCGGGCAATGGGGTGGCCGGTTTATAATAAATGATTTCGATAATCCTCGAGATGTCGACGGCATACTCCCGGTCGTCAACCCGAAAACTGACGATTCGCCTTTCGCTCGTTCTGTCTTTGCGGTCCGTCCCGGGCATCGATGACCTTTACGATTTCACTTTAAACCGTCCGATGGATTGATTCAGATGGCCCGCCTGTTGGGACAACTCCTCAACCAACTCATTCATCTCCGTGACCACTTTGAGACTCTGACGCGACATATTCCGGCCGTCTTCCACCGATCGCATGATCACGTCGCTCCCCCGCTTCTGTTCGTTGATCGCCCGGGCGATCTGCTGGACGCGTTCCGTGACGCTCTCCACCGCCTCGGTGATTTGACGGCTGCCCTTGGCCTGTTCTTCGGTGGACATTTTCACCTGGCGCGTCATGTCTCTCATTTTTTCGGATGCCTGCATGATCTGCTGGCTGCCCCGACTCTGTTCTTGTGTGGCCTTGGAAATCTGCTGCACCATCGTGTTGATCCGCTGGATGGCTTCCCCCAGTTGCCGGACCCCGCGCGTCTGTTCCATCGTGGCCCGTTCGATCTCCCGGGCCATGCCGGTCGATTTGGTCGCGGTGTCGAGGATTTTCTTAAGAGCGTCGCCCGCCTCCAGGGAGAGGCTGACCCCTTCCTCGACGCTCTTGGCGCCTTCCCGGACGGAGTCGACGGCGTCTTTGGCCTCGGTCTGAACGTTTTCGATCAATTGCGCGATTTCCTTTGTGGAGGCGCCGGTCCGTTCCGCAAGGTTTTTGATCTCGTCGGCCACCACCGCGAATCCCTTCCCCTGCTCGCCGGCCTGAGCCGCCAGGATCGCGGCATTGAGCGCCAATAGGTTCGTCTGCTTGGTGACCTCATCAATGACGGTCAGGATGCGGCCGATTTGTTCCGAACGCTCACCCAGTCGGTTGATGACGTCGGCCGATTTCACGACCGTTTCCTGGATTTTGTTCATGCTGGTGATGGTTTTCTCGATGGACTGGACGCCGAGATCCTGCGCGTCTTTTTTTACCTGTTCCGAGAACGCGGCGGACTCCTTGGCATGGTTTTCGACTTCGCGCAGCGAACCGTTGATTTGATTGATGGTGGAGGCCGTTTCCTCGGCCGCGGATGAAAGAATGGCCACATTATCGGCCACCTGTTTGAGGGACGCGGACATTTCAATAATGGACGAGGATGTGTCGTCGACGGCGGAGGCCAATCCCCCGGCATTGTTCGCAACCTCGCTGACGGATGAGCTCATTTCCAGGATGGAGGAAGAGGTTTCTTCGGCGGAGGAAGAGAGGACATCGATATTTTCCGCGATCTGCTTGATGGAAGCGTTCATCTCTTCAACGGAGGCGGCCGCGTTTTCGGAGGAGGTCGCCTGCGTTTGTGCCCCTCCCTGCATCTGTTTGCTGCCGTCCTTAAGCTGTCCCGAAATCTGGGCCACGCTGTCCGCGACCTCCTGGATCTGCTTGATCATCAGACTCAGGCTCCCGGACATTTTGTCAAACGTTTCTCCCAGCACCCCCACTTCATCTTGTGCGGTGACTTCGATCGTCTGCGTGAAGTCGCCGTCCGCGATCTTGACAGCGGCGGTGGCCATCTGCTCAATCGGTTTGATGATCCACCGAATAAAGAAAGCCGAGATCATGATCCCCAAGGCGACCACCAGGGCCGTGATGAGAACACCCGCCGTAAAAAGGGATGAGATGCTTTTATGCAACGGCCCAGCTGATAGCCCGACGCGCACCACCCCGATACGTTCTTCCGGCGTTCCACTTTTTCCGGATTCTCCGCCCTGGTCTTGTTTTATGACAATCGGAGCAGCGGCATCGTAAGTTTCCTCTTTGGTATCCGTATAAGCCAATTGAACAAGGGGCTCTTGTGCCTCCAGGGCCTTTTTGGTTATTTCATCGGTCAATACCTGGCCGACTTGGGAGGAATTGGTATGAGCCATGATCTTCCCTTTTGGATTTAAGATCATCACATAGGCCACATCCGACCCCGATGCGATTCCCTTCACCAATCGATCCAAAATGCCGGTGTCCTCGATGGTGACTCCGTATATGCTGTTGTAAGCCATATTTTTAGCAAGGGCGATGCCGCGACGTTCCAGTTCGTCTTCGAGGGAAGTCTTGGTCCGATGGATGAAAAATAGTCCAAGACTTGTCCCGGTTACGATCAGGAGCAAACTGATCAACGCGATGAACTTAAAGCGAAGGCCGTATTGCCTCGCCTTTTTCTTCGACATCATCGACATCCCTCCCTCCCATCATTTTCATTGGGCCGTTGTTCATTCCCCTATGAATGAAAAATGGGGTTCTTTCCAAAGTCGACCAACGTTTCGAATTAAAAGTCCACGACCGCCTGAGCGATCACCCCGTTGTTCTTGAGGCTTTGCTGATCGCCCGGCTCGGACACCCATTGATACTCGGCCTTTAGATGGAAATGCGGCTGCGGCGAGACATTGATCCCGGCCGTGAACCGGTTCCGATCCCCCTGATTTTTTGCTTCACCGGGTAACAGGTTCTTTGTCTCGTCCCGCCGGAGTGCATCGTACCGCACGATCACTTCCGCGGTGCTTACGTTCAGCTGATTATTCAGAACCAAATAGGCCGCCTGAACATAATAGGACGCCAGGTTATGATTTCCTGGAGAGAGGGGGCCCATGTTGTCGCGGAGCGCATTGGGTTCGGCGCACGAAGGATCGGTCGCCGCCGGATTGCATCGGACCGTTCCATCCACTGTCGCCACCGCGTTATCCGGGTTTTGCACATGCCCCCCAAGGTATTCCGCTTGCAAATTCAAGGGGCCCACCTTATACTCCGCATCCACGCCCCAGAGGTTGAGGTTGGCTTTGTCGTTGTCATCCCATTTCATGGTGGTATAAGAAGCCCCGATATCCATCCCTTTCACCGGAAGGACAACCGCCCTTCCGGTAACTTGCTTGTTGTGGTTGTTATCCAGCGAGCCGCCCGAAATAAACTTGCCCGCGTCCTCGTCCAGTCCCGCGAAGCCGTTGCTTATCGCCAGCTCATAGCTGAATGGATCGATCTCGCCGCCCAGCTCGATCCCGTTCTGGGTCTTTGAGAAAAGCCAGATGGTGTTCGTGTAAGGGAACGTGACGAGCCGATTGGTGGGCTCGTAGACCCTGTACTTATCCAGTGTTCCAAAGGGCAGCCAAAATCGGCCAAGGGTCATTGTGAGGGGTTTGGCCAATTGCCACTGCATATTCGCCTGTTCCAGCTCGGGTTCACTGAAGGTTTGTTCCCAATGGATCTCCGAAATGAATTTCAGGTTTGGGCTGAGGTTGGCTCCGAAAAAGAGCGCAAATTGGGCATTTTGAAAGGTTGGGGTCCCGCCGCCGTTGTCCGTAAAAGGATGCATGGGATCACCATCCTTCTCAAAATCGCGATAGGTCAAATCCGTATAACCGTGGATCTGGACGAACGACTCTTCCGATCCGAACCCCTGAGCGTGCGCTCCCGTTACAAAAGCCGTACAGATCAACACCGCCATTAAACCAGACGCGGCATGCAACAGGATGCTTTTGTTGCCCATCTATGATCCTCCTTTGGTGGCCTTCCGTGACAGCGGAAGGGTTGGTAGAATGTAGCGTTCATGAACTCCGAACCGGAAACGCCTTTGTCAAGTCGTTCATGATTTCCAGCCATAGTCGCTTGAGTTGTTCTTTATCGACCGCGGTCTTTTCGTTTGAGTAAAGCGACCCGGAGTCTAAAAGCCGATAAGAGTCCAAGAAATTCTTCTTGATTTTTTGATCAACGGCGAATTCTTTTTTCTGAACAAAAGAAGTTAAGAGTTCATAGTTTAGTCGAGCGGTTTTAAGCAGTGTTTTGGAAGCATCCGGTGCTTGCTCGACTTGCTTGAGCGCTTCATCCAGGAGATCCTTCGTATCCAGAACGATCAGGGTTTGCACACTCAACAAGATTTCGTCCTGATTCCCCTTGTCGATCGCCTTTTTAATTCCCTGGGAAGGATCGTCCGTATATTTGGCCTGAATATGGGCCACGATCGGCGTCAGAATTTTTAAAGAATTGGCCACCTTGGCATAATCTTTTTTATCCACGAAATTTAGCATGGACTGGTATACTTCGATCGGCGGAGTTTGGATTTCATTCCGATAGGCCTGAGACCACGCTCCCTGTAGCGGGTTCAAAATAAAGATTGCAAGTAAGAGAACGACTCGCCGCATTGTCATACGACCCCTAGTTTTTAAAATGAAATTATTAGGCCTTCCATTAACCGATAAAAGTCTCATCTTGGCAAAGCGGAAGTCCATTACAAGCTGATCGCCTTGGTCAGGTCCAACAGAATGATGAGACGTCCGTTGACTCGGGTTACACCCTTCAGGTGGCCGGCCGTCATTCCGTTCCCCGTGGCCGGCGGAGGCTCGACATCGGTTCCCTTGACCTTCACGACCTCGGTCACGCGATCCGCGATAATCCCAACCTGTCCTTTATTCAGTTCAACGACAAGGATCCGTGTATTCCGAGTCGGGGGGGAATCTGTTAATCCAAGACGAGTCCGTAGATCATAAATCGGTATGATGGTGCCACGGAGCGAGATAATTCCCTTGATAACGGGTGGCCTCCTCGGAACGTGGGTGATCTCCAACGACCGGATGATCTCTTTGATCATGAGGATATCGATGGCGTACTCCTCATCGGCCAGTTGAAACGCCAATAGTTCCAGGATTTCTCCCTCTTTAACCGCTGAACCCTCCAACGGGTTTGAAACGTCCTGGACCTCTTCCTTGTGTTGTGACGAGGGCATTGGCTCTGACGATATTATTTTCGGTGATTCAACAACCGGTTGTTGTGAGAATCCGGGTGTCGACGCTTCCATGGGTACAACCGTTGTCGGGGCCGTTTTCATGGCCGGGGGTTCTTTTACAGCGGTGGAGGTTTGGGAACCCGCCTCCGGCTGTGGGACGGAATGACCTGCGTGGCGTTTAGGTTTCTTGACCGTCCGTGCCGCCCGGGATATTTTATTCTTGGTTGTTCGTTTATTCATAGGGTGATGATCCGATTACGGCCCCCCGCCTTTGCCTTGTACAGGGCCTTATCCGCTTGCTCCAGAAGTTTTTCGGGATTGGTGGTCTTATCGGGCATAACAGTAGCCACGCCGATGCTTACCGTGACCCGAAACGGCCGACGGGAAGGGACGGATCCAAATGAACGACCCTCGATGGCCTTTCGGATGCGGTTGGCGAGATCCACCGGGCCCTTCGGATCTTTTTGCTGGGAAAGAAGGAGGGTAAACTCATCGCCTCCATACCGGGCGGCGAAATCATAAGTCCGGATCATTTCTCCCAGCAGGATTCCCAATTCCTTTAACACGCGGTCCCCCCGTAGGTGGCCGTACGTATCATTGATTTTTTTAAAGTGATCCACATCCATCATGATGCACGAAACCATGAAACCGAATCGTTGACTCCTGTTCACTTCACGACGCAAAAACTCGATCAGATATTTTTTATTGTATAAGCCGGTGAGCTCATCGATGATCGATAAGCGTTCGAGCTGCCGTATGCGATTCTTCAGGTTATCTTGAAGCCCCTTTAGCCGAAGCATGGTCGTCACGCGGACGTTCAATTCGATGGGATGGACCGGTTTGACCAAAAAATCCCATGCCCCCAATTCCAGTCCTTTTACGCGGTCCTCGAGTTCGGAACGTACCGTGAGCAGAATCATCGGGATGTCGTGTAGGCGTTCATCCTTGCGGATGGTTTCAATCAATTTAAACCCATCCATTTCGGGCATGATGACATCCGTAAGAATGAGGTCAACCTTTTCATCCGAGAGGACTCGGAGCGCCTGCAAACCATCTCCGGCCTCGAAAAATTTTTCGAAGGTTTCGTCTTTGCAGAGCGTTCGAATAATTTCCCGACGCGTTTCCTTCGAATCGTCCACAATCAGAAGATTCATTCCCATTCGGATAAAATCCTTGATATGAATCATGACGATCGGGTCAACGAAAACCAGACCGTCAAAGGCATCCAACCATCATTCTTGAAAGAGATGCGGATATTCTTTTCTGACTTTCTCCAGTGCACGACTGACCAGGAAGCCTTCATCCGTTAACAATTTAATTTGTTTTAAGATCTCGATGTCCTTTGCATTGAATCGTTTAAAAAACTTCAGTCCGTGCTGCTCCAAGCGCGGGGCCACGATGCCGATGAGGATCCAATATTCCAATTGCCGCGACGAAATGCCGACCTGTCGGCAGACATCCGTGGTACCGTAAAGGTCCGCATTGATCTTCGAAATCGTCATGCTACCTCACCTATTTTTAAAGTTTAGCACATCATACAGAATTGTGGGATTGGAGCGGATTAATTTATAACACATTGTATTTGTGGAATAGGAATGTGAAGGCCCTTTGTCTTTTGACGGAGAATGGGATGAGGCGAGGACCGCAGGGGAACCGTTTTTGTTTCCACGATACTAACTTCCGAGCGGTTTTGCTACTAACGAACAGGAATGGTGATAAGGATTTTAAGATTGGGTTTGGAATCCGCGGTGTCACTTAACCAGACGTAACCAATCGCGCCATCCGTATCTTGGACGGCGGAGATCACGTCGGCCGAATTATTTTTTGGAATCGGCGGAATACCGCCTTCCCGGAATAATCGATTATTCCAGTACGTCACATACTCATCGCCCGTGAAATTTAAGACCTTGTTTAAAAATTGTGTCCGGATCGATTGGGTGTCGCGTTGATCGATGGGCTTGAGCCGTTGGCCCCCGATGAGTTGTTTTTCGCCCCGATAGATTTCCTTGACCTCCTCGAGCGTCAGAACATCCGCGGGGAATGATTTGCCTGAAATCACCGCGATCTCTCTGAGCTCCGCCGCCGCGGCGCCAGACCCAACCATTATAAGTATAGAAAGGGCGAGGAAGAAAGCCATTCCCACCCATTTAGACGGGAGGTTTGAGACAACCCTTCTTGTTTTAATCAGACTGTTGGCGAATACGGGTTTCAATTCCGTAGCCTCGTCCTTTAAAATGCAAAGGCCCATTGGATTGCAGCCTCATTATATTTGTTGGTGGGCGTGTTGATCGATTGAACCTCGGCCTTAATGGAACTGCTCGGAATGAGGTTAAAACGCAAGCCTACGATGGTTTTACTCATGTCCTGTGTGCCAAGGGCAATAAAATACGGGTCATCCGCAAGGACCGTTGTTCGCTCAAATCGCGCATAGGGAATGAATCGATTTTTAATCTTCAACCCGATCTGGGCATACCAGACGTAGTCTAAATAGGATTGGCCTTGATAGTTGTAGTCACGGAACTGATATCCCTCGGACAGGAATTCAATGTTGTGCGCCAGGTACACGAGATTCACCCCGTAGATCTGCTGGTTGACCACACTGGTCACGCTCCCATCAGGTGAAACGATGGGCACCGGCGTGACGCCATCCGGTCCGTAGAACCGAAGTTGTTGAAGGTTTCCGGAGATTCCCATCCCCAGGCCGCGTAGCGCCCCCCCCGGCATATACCGGAACATGAAGGAGGCCGCCTTGTTCTTGCTGTCGTCGCCCGTGCTGTTGGGAGAGAGCGAGCCACCTCCGCAGGTGGTCGTGCAATCAACATTTTGTACACGAGGACCGTTGCCCCCCATGATGTCGTACTCGAATCCGCCCATCCGGGTGTCGAGGTGACCGCCGATCGACAATCCTACCATGTGAGTCGGGACAAGGCCGCCGTCATCTTCAAATTTAACAAAGTCGGGCCGATCGACCGTCGTGTAAAGCTGTCTTCCGTGGTGGTATGTCATGTTCCAGTAACTAAGAACGTTATGAAACCGTCCGGCCTGAACCTTAAGCGCATCGCTGACTAGGTAGCCGATCTGGAGGCGCTCCACATCTACGCTGCCTTCGTTCGTATTCGGATCGGCCGAAAAGTTAAACTCGGTTAAGAAATCCACACGGTCGGAGAGGTTGGCCCGCGCAAAAAAATCCAACTCCCCCAATTCGACCGTTCCGTTGGTGTACGGATCCGAGGCCTTCGGGGGTTGTTTGTTCCAATCGTAGGTATACGTGACGTCCGAGAAGCCTTGAAGTTCCATTCCGAAGACGATGGAGGGAAGCGCGAGAGAATTGGTGATAAGCAGGGTGAAGATGACTAGTTTTGAACGGATTATCCTAAATCGACCCTGTATCTGTTCCAATTTAAATACCCCTTTTAAATATTTAAATATTAAATACTCCTTCACTCACCGAAATTTTTACGAATAGCCTTTTTGAAGGCCAACGCTGTAACGTGTAACTAATTTTTAATGTAGCAGTCTTTTTCGATTTGTCAAGGAAGGATCAAAACATTAAATTGGGTTGTCCGGACGGGTGAGCGGTTTGCAGTTAAATTGCGGCGGGTTGTCCTGTTTTTTTCTTGACTTCCGAGTCTTTCTTTTTTTCACCGAATTGGGTTTTTGTGGCCTCATCGATCAAGGCCGCGACGTCCAGGACTAAAATCGTCTTTCGGTTGCCCAGTTCGGTCGCCCCGGCGATTCCCGGGGTGTCGCGGAGAAATTCACCCAGGGCTTTGATGACGATTTCCTGTTGACCCTCGATGGCATCGACCACGAGGCCGATGCGTTTTTCGGCCAGTCCGACGACAATGACATAGAGACGATCCTCCCCCGATTCCGTTGGGGGAAGGTGAAAGACATCCCGAATTCTCAGGAGGGCCAGGGTGTGATCCCGCAGCTGGATGACTTCGCGCTTTTCGACGGTCCGAATGTCCTTGGGTTGAATCATCAGGCTTTCAGACACCGAGTTGAGCGGGATGGCGTAAATCTCGGTCCCGACCTGAACGACGAGGGCCTTGATAATCACCAACGTGATCGGAAGGGTGATCGAAAACTTGGTGCCTTTTCCCATTTCGGTTTCGACGTCGACCAGTCCGCTGAGCTTGCTGATGTTCTTGGCCACCACGTCCAGGCCCACCCCTCGACCGGAGACCTCGGTCACCTCCTCCGCGGTGCTGAAACCGGGTGCGAATAAAACATTGATCAGTTCGCGCTGATCGTACTCCTTGTTTTTGTCCAACAAGCCGCGCTCGAGCCCTTTTTTATAGACTTTGGCGAGATCGATTCCCACCCCATCGTCTTCAACCTCAATGATCACGTTATTTCCTTTTTGTATCGCCCGGAGATTGATGATTCCGATTTCGGGTTTGCCGGCCTTCTGCCGGTCTTCCTTCAATTCGATCCCATGATCCAGAGAATTTCGAATCAGGTGCATCAGGGGATCCGCGATGTCTTCAATCATGGATTTATCCAGTTTCGTTTCTTCTCCGGAGATCTGAAGATCGACCTCCTTTCCCAGTTCGCGCGACAATTTTCGGACGACTCGAATCAGTCGGTCAAACACCTGGCCGATCGGGATCATCCGGATTTCGACCAAACCCTCTTGCAGCTCCCCGACACGACGATCCAGGGCCTGATACGTCTTTTGAAGTTCAACCCCCGTCGTGGTAAAACCAGAGTTATGAAGCATCTGCTTGCTGATCTGTCCGATCACCGCCTTCGTCAGCACCAGTTCACCCACGACATTCAACAAGGTGTCCAGCTTGCCGATGTCCACACGGACCGTCGGCGTGATGCTTCGAATCGACCCGGACCCCTTGTCCTCTTCCGGGGGGGTGACCGGGGCGATTTCGTCGGAACGTCCCCTTTCGGCCTTTGAACCGATCAGTCGGATTTCAAACTGGTCCTGGGAAAATTGAGATTGAAGGGTTTTGAGATCGGTCTTCGTACCGATAATCAGTTTAAAGACGATGCCCGCTTCCGGGGACATGCCGGGGCTGGGCAATGTGGTGATGATCTCGCCAAAGGACTGCAATTTTGTGTTTAATTTAGCCAGGTCCTTGTCGAAGGTTTCCAACGGGAATCGCACGGTGAACTCAAAGAGATTTATTTTCAGACGGATGTTTTCGTTTAGACGATGGGTTTCATATTCCGTGAGCACTTTGAGCAGGGCCGGGTCAATCCCTTCGGCTTCCGTCGAAGAGGAGGATTTCGGACCCCCGGACACGACCTGCTGGATTTGTTGAAGCATCGGAGTGATATCCGCATCCTCACCCTTTCCTGCGTTTACAGACCCGATGATTCCCCGGAGCAACTCCATCCCTTTAAAAAGGGTATCCATGACCGGTTGACTCATCGGGAGCTTTCCCATCCGTAGGTTGTCGAGCATGTCCTCCAGACGATGGCTGATTTCCGAGACCTTCTTCAGGCCGACCATCCCGGACATTCCTTTTAGGGTGTGGGCCGCCCGAAAAATCGCGTTCAAGACATCCGGCCGCACCGTCGTTTTGTCTTCCGTGGCCTCCATCGCGAGAAGATTTTGATTGAGATTTTCGATGATTTCTTCGGCCTCGGCCACAAACTCTTTCAGTGAGTCTTCCGGCTTAGACATGGATCCCCGTCCCTCCGCATGCGTCATCCGTGGGTGATTTTCTTGACAATGGTCTTTAGTTTTTCCGGATCAAAGGGCTTGGTAATGTACTCGGCCGCTCCGAGGGCCAACCCCTTTTTCCGGTCTTCGTCTCCCTGTTCCGTCGTGACGATAATCATCGGGATGTTTTTATAGGCCGAATTATTTTTAACAAAATTGACGATCTCGAGACCGTTGATATCCGGCATATTAATATCCGTAATAATGAGGTCAAAGCGGTGTACGGGAAGCGCTTTGAGCGCTTCAAAGCCGTTGCCGGCTTCCACGGTCTCATATCCCGACAACTCTTCAACGGTGGAAGAAATCAATGACCGCATCGCCGCAGAGTCTTCGACCACAAGGACTTTTTTAGGCATCGGGCTATCCTCTCTCCGTTATGGCTCCCAGGTCTCCTGCTTATGGCCTTGAGGATTGGGTATCGTGCAACTTCCGTTCGAGCAACGCCTTCCCAAATGCAAAACCGGTTACCTTAATGAAGGCTTCCAGCCCTTCCGTATCTCCGATCTTTTCTTTGGTGGGGATATTATCACCGTAAAGAATCGCAATCACCCGCCCCTCACAAATCAACGGAGCCACGAAGATTTCGGCTGGCCATTCCTTCCCGAGCTGGTCCACGAAATACTGGTGCCATTTGGACTGGGGCAGCTGACTTTTATAGGTGGCCTTTTTCTCGATCACTTCCCTGAACACAGAAGGATCCGATAACGGGATGGAAATCGAGCGAACCCGTTCTTGCGGCGACCCTTCCGGAAGGACCAACCCGAACTGGCCGAGTCCTACAATGTCATCCTTTCGGACCAATAGGATCACGGCCCGGTTCATGATTTCGCTCGCAAATCGTAATACGAGGAGTGTGATTTCACTGCTGGTGGACGGGCCGGATAGCTCGGCAATCATCGAGGTCAGAAGCGTAAGATCTTTCCGGTGGGTCCCAGGGCCCGAGGAGGTCCCAGAAGGCGATGGGGGAAAGTTTTCTTCCGCAGGCCGTTCTTTGTGCGAAGCCGGGGAATAGGCCTTTGAAGGCGGCGTCGTCTCGGAAGGTCGCGGAGGCGCAGCCACCTGAGTCATTTCGAGATCATCGGGACCCTTCGGCGTGGAAGCAGCCGGAGCCGGTTTAGATGGGATGGGCTCTGCGATTGATTTCTGGTCTTCATCCTGTAGCCGTGCGCCTTCCAAGAGCAGAAATTCGGTATTTAAACCCTGGCGGAGGACAACCTCCTCCTCGTTCGCGGGCCCCAGTTCAAAATGGAATGATCCGGTATTCCAGCTCAACAGATCCTTGACAATGAGAATGATATGTTCACGGATCTCTTTCTCAAGCGTTTCTTGACTGATGGCCCCCATTTCCAGCAGGAGGGTTCCGATGGGTTTCATGGAGCCCCGGCCCTTCTGAACCCTTAACGAATATTCAAGATCATCATTGGTGACGATGCCCTTTTTGACGAGCGTGTATCCCAGGCGGCTGCGGGTATCCGATGTGGCAAAGATGACCTGGCCTTGTGTAAACACCAGTCGCCCCGTTCCCTCCTTGCGGATCAGCGTAAGCACGCCGGATCGCTTACTCAGGCTGATGATCTGGAAGATATCGCTTAATCCCAGATCTTCTAAGCGTCCTTCAAGGCTCATGCCGATTTATTCCTCAACATCAAATCGAAAGTCCTCGATGACGGTATTGGTCAGCAACTGCTGGCACATTTCGGCCACCTGTCGTTTGGCGTCTTCGATCGGCATCGGCGACAGCTCGATTTCAATATACTTCCCAAGACGGACATCTTTGATGGCCGTATACCCCAGGTGATGAAGGGATTGCTGAACCGCCTTGCCTTGCGGGTCCAGGATACCGTTCTTCAGTGTCACGTAAACTCTGGCTTTCATAATACCACTCGACGTTTATCCCCGCCGTCCCCTCTGTCCCATTTTCTCTCAACCCTCAAGAGAATACTCGTTTATAGATCAGATCGATATGCCGGAGATAGTAGTCCGGTTCAAAACAATCATCGATCTCCTCCGGCTTTAAATGCTTTCGGATAAAAGGATCCGTCTTGATCATATCCATAAAACGACCTTCGCCTCGCCAGGCCGCCATGGCCAGGCGCTGCACCGCTTCGTAGGCCTCTTCCCGCTGGGCGCCTCGCTTGGCCAGTTCCAAGAGAATCCGCTGAGAGTAGATCAGCCCCCCCGTGCGTTCCAGGTTAGTCTTCATATTTTCAGGATACACCAACAATGTATCGATGAGGTCCGTCAATCGGTTTAACAGATAATCGACCAGGATCGTGGTATCCGGAATGATGACCCGTTCAACCGATGAATGACTGATATCCCGTTCGTGCCATAAGGCGACATTCTCCATTGCGGCCTGGGCGTTTGATCGAACGATGCGGGCCAATCCGGAAAGATTCTCGGCCCCGATCGGGTTACGTTTGTGAGGCATGGCCGAAGAACCCTTCTGCCCTTCCGCAAAAAATTCTTCGACCTCCAGGACTTCGGTCCGCTGAAGATGGCGAATCTCGGTGGCAAATTTGTCCACGCTGCTGGCCACGAGGGCGAGGGTCGTCACATAATGGGCATGGCGATCCCGTTGAATGATTTGATTGGATATCGGAGCCGGTATCAATCCGCATTCGTGGCAAACAAACTCTTCAACAGAAGGGTCAAGGTGGGCGTAGGTCCCCATCGCGCCGGATAATTTTCCGTATCGGGTCAATTCTTTCGCCTGCCGCATTCGCTCCAGATGTCTTTGAACTTCGGAGTACCAAAGTGCGAGTTTCAAACCGAAGGTGATCGGTTCGCCGTGAACGCCATGGGATCGACCCACCATCGCGGTCATTTTAAAATCCATCGCCCGGCGTCGCAACACATCCCGTAAGCGTTCCAGATCCTGAATGATCAGATCCGCGGCTTCCTGCATTAAAATCGCCAGCGAGGTGTCCAGAACATCCGACGACGTTAGGCCCAGATGGATAAACCGCGCCTCCGGGCCCACTTGCTCGGCCAGCATCGTCAGAAAAGCGATTACATCGTGCTTGACAACCCGCTCAATTTCCTCCATCCGCTTTGGATCGACTTTGGCTTTCTGGCGCAGGACGGAAACGACCTCCTTGGGAATATCCCCTCGACGCGCGAGGCCTTCACAGGTAAGCAGTTCGATTCGAAGCCATGTTTCCAGTTTATGCTGAGTATCCCAAATCGCTTTCATCTTGGGCAAGGAATACCGATCGATCATGCGCTCCCCGCCAGCTGCAATACCCGTTGTCGAATCCGTTGAGCTTGTTCCTCTTCCGGAACGAGAAGAGACAGTTCCATCGGGCGGTCCGAATCTACGCGAAGACTTTTTATAATTGCTTCGATTCCTTTGGCATCTTCCGAAGCACGCCCGGTTTGTCCGAACAGCTCGACGGCACTATCTTTGATATGAAGTTGAGAGAGGGTTTGACCGATATGCGAATAAATGTCTTGAAGAATTTTCTGCGTCAATTCTTCCCTCTTGCCCAGCCCGATCATGAGGATTTTCTGTACGTGCAGTTTCCTTTGGGTGGCCAACAGCGTCGTTTCTTTAACCTCTCCGCGAATCCGGTTGCCGAGAATCAACCGTGAAAGGATCCCGTTGTTGATCCAGTCCAGGTCGGCCGCCAGACCGGTCAAGGGACGATCATCCTGGAAAAACCCTGCCACGAGCACCTCGGCATTGACCTTGGTAACCTTCTGGGCGAGAACCTTGATCGGCGACATGGTTGTTATTCGGGGGAAACTTCGACTCCTTTTTTCGCGAGAGATTCCTCCTTGATAATATGATCCAATATCCCGTTCACGAAGGCACTCGCCTCGTCGTCCGAATATCGCTTGGCGATCTCAATGGCCTCATTGATCGTCACCTTGGCCGGGATATCCGATAGCATTAAAAGTTCAAAGATCGCGCAACGAAGGATGTTCCGGTCGATGATGGACATTCGCTTGAGGGTCCAATGCTGCGCGTGCTTCTGAATTAAACGGTCGATATCCGTCTGATGTTTGAGAACGCCGTCCACCAAAGCGTCGGCGAAGGCTCGGGCTTCCATCGGTGCCGGATGGAGCTCCCAAAAATGCTTTCGCCAATCCGGTCCGTTCTTATTCACATCCAGCTGAAAAAGCATCTGGAGCGCAAGCTCTCTTGATTTTCTTCGATAACCCATGCAAATCTCAAAGAACCTACCGAACGAGTCGGCCTGTTCTACTTCAGTTCCTTCAGGAGGCCGACCATCTCAAGAGCCGTCTTGGCCGCGTCCCCGCCTCGGTTGAATCGTTTTAGATCGGCCCGTTGCATCGCCTGTTTTTCGGTATCGGTGGTCAAGACACCGAAACTGATGGGAATGCCCGTATCCAGCATGACCTGCAACAGGCCTTGACTTACGGCCTGGCTGATGTACTCAAAATGTGGGGTCTCTCCCCGGATAACCGCTCCCAGGCAGATCACGGCGTGAAAGGCATGCGACTGGGCCAATCGTCTCGCCGTTAACGGAATTTCAAAAGCCCCCGGGACTTCGGCGATCTCGATGTCCTCGTCCTTGACGCCGTGCTTGCGAAGGCTCTTTAAGGCGCCTTCGAGGAGCTTTGCGGTCACTTTACGGTTGAATTTGCTGATCACAATTCCGAAACGATGACGATCGCTCTTGAGGCGACCTGAATGAACTTTGACCATCATCCGACCCGATCGCCGACGGCGCGTGGTTAAACCTTATCTAAAAGATGACCCAGTTTCTGTTTCTTGGTTCTCAGATATCGCACATTTCGATCGTGCGGTATCATCTCGATGGGTACCCGTTCAACCACCTTGAGTCCGTATCCGTCAACACCGACGATTTTCCGGGGGTTATTCGTGATCAGGCGTATCTGGCTTAGTCCAAGGTTCACAAGGATTTGAGCGCCGATCCCGTAGTCTCGAAGGTCCGGTTTAAACCCGAGCTTCAGATTGGCCTGAACCGTGTCCATCCCCTGATCCTGCAGACCGTAAGCTTTAATTTTGTTCAGGAGACCGATCCCGCGACCTTCTTGATTGAGGTACAGCAGGACTCCTTGCCCGGCCTGCTCAATCATTTCAAGCGCGCGGTGAAGCTGCTCACCGCAGTCGCATCGATTTGAACCGAAGACATCTCCGGTCAGACAGCCGGAATGGACACGAACCAGCACCGGTTCTCCGGTATCGATCTTTCCTTTGATCAAGGCGATATGGATCCCTTGGTCAATTTCGTTTTCGTAGGCCACCAGTTTAAATTCACCGTACTGGGAGGGAAGCATCGCCTCACTGACCCGGCGCACGAGGGATTCCCGCTGCATCCGGTACTGGATAAGATCCTTGATCGTGATAATTTTGAGGTCGTAGTGTTTCGCAAACTCCATGAGTTGTGGGACGCGTGACATGGTTCCGTCCTCGTTCATGATCTCGCATAGCACGCCGGCTGGGTAAAGGCCAGCCAGTCGGGCCAGATCAACGGAGCCCTCCGTCTGCCCCGCTCGCTTGAGAACACCACCCTTCTGTGCCTTGAGTGGAAAAATATGGCCCGGTCGGGCGAGGTCCGACGGCTTTGTGTTGGGGGCGATCGCGGCCAGAATGGTCTTCGAACGGTCCGACGCCGAGATTCCCGTGGTTACCCCTTCTCTTGCGTCGATCGAAACCGTAAAGGCGGTCCCGAAGGTTGCGGTATTCTCCGAGACCATGAGCGGAAGCTGCAGCTCATCCGCACGCTCGGGCGTGAGGGTCAGACAGATTAAACCGCGGCCGTATTTGGCCATGAAATTGATCGATTCCGGACTGACCATCTCGGCCGCCATGACCAGATCCCCTTCATTTTCGCGGTCCTCATCATCCACAAGGATCACCATCCGACCTTGTTTAATGTCTTGTACAGCCTCATCAATTGAATGAAACTTTAAATCGGTATTCATCTTTTTTGAATACGCCATCGAATGCTATTTGAACCTGCTGTGGAAAATTCTTACCATTGCTTTATAACTATATAAGATAAAAGGTGTTTTGTCAAACAAAAAATCCCCTGGAAGCGAGGCTGCTCCAGGGGATTTTTCTCTAAACGGTCGTAGGTGAAATGTTGAAACTGTCCAGTCCACTCCCGACCGTTTTATACGTCGTAATAGAGGAAAAACTCATACGGGTGTGGCCTCAATCTCATCGGATCGACCTCCTTCTCCCGTTTATATTGGAGCCAGGTCTCAATGACGTCGCTTGAGAAAACGCCCCCCTTTAAGAGGAACGCATGGTCCTTTTCCAGATTATCCAGTGCGTCATCCAGACTCCCCGGCATAGTGGGGATCTTCGCAGCTTCTTCCGGCTCCAAGTCGTACAGGTCTTTATCCATCGGCAGCCCGGGGTCAATCTTATTCTCTATGCCGTCGATGCCGGCCATCAACATAGCCGCAAACCCCAAGTATGGGTTGCAGGCCGGATCCGGGAACCGGACCTCAATCCGCTTGGCTTTCGGGTTGGCGGAATACATCGGTATTCGAACGGAGGCGGAACGGTTCCTGCTG
>Ga0187776_10000246_pt1 | contig 26320 bp, 25 predicted proteins | sample 0216_BV02_MP12_2_FD_132426 | JGI IMG/M metagenome (GOLD analysis project Ga0187776, IMG submission 132426) | Tropical peat soil microbial communities from peatlands in Department of Meta, Colombia - 0216_BV02_MP12_20_MG | ecosystem: Environmental > Terrestrial > Soil > Wetlands > Peat | place...
ATACCAGAACTGCATCCCTCCTCGCCAGCGACGGGCGCGACCTGGCCGCGGCCGCGCGCGGTTGACCAACGCGGTTCGAGCGCGGCCGTAACTGCGTGCCCTATCTTGACTTTAGCGCCACGGCGATATACCTTCCGAACGCTTCCCCGAAGAGCGCATTCCCGATCCCGAGAGGACAGGTTTGGCCCAGCGTCTGGTCACCTTCACCACCGATTTCGGCGCCTCCGATCACTTCGTGGGCACCATGAAGGGGGTTATCTACAACATCAACCCCGCCGCCCAGATCGTGGACATCTGCAACTCCGTCCACTCCTATGACGTTCTGGACGGGGCCCTGACCGTCGCCCAGGCCTACCACTATTTCCCGCCCGACACCATCCACCTGGTCATCGTGGACCCCGGCGTAGGCAGCTCGCGCCGCCCGCTGGTGGTCACCACCGGGAAGCACATCTTCGTGGCCCCCGACAACGGCGTGCTCTCCCTGGTCTACGAACGCGAGGAGCGCATCTCGGCTCGCCACATCACCGCGGAGCACTACTTCCTGCAGCCGGTGAGCCAGACCTTCCACGGCCGCGACGTCTTTGCCGCGGTGGTGGGCTGGTTGAGCAAAGGAGTGGAGGTGGCCAAGTTCGGCGAAGAGATCACCGACTACGTGCGCTTTGCCGCTCCCAAACCCAAGCCGGTCAGCGACAAGCTGATGAAAGGCGTCATCCTCAAGGTAGACAAGTTCGGCAACCTCATCACCAACATCACGCCCAAGGAAGTGCCGCAACTGTTCCAGCCGGAGCCGCCCTCCTTCAAGATCCTGGTGGGCAAGCACGAGATCACGCGCATGCGGAACTCCTACGCGGAGGGGGCCGCGGGCGAGGTTTTCGGCATTCTGGGGAGCATGGGCTTTCTGGAGATCGCCACCCACCGGGGTGCGGCCGCGCGCGTGGTGGGTGCCGACAAGGGCAGTGACGTGGGCGTGCTCTTCGAGGAAGCCCCGGCACCAGCCCCGGCGCCAGCCTCGGCGGAATCTGCGGTCTAGCTAGGGGTTCTTCGGCTTGGGGCGGGCATAGCGGTCCATCTCCGCCGTCCACTGCAGGAAGCTCCCCAGTCGGGCACGCTCCCGCCACATGAATCCCCAGAACTCCAGGAAGCCGACCTTGCTCATCTTCAGGCCGGTGTAGGTCTCGATGCGCCACTTCAGGTAGGGACTGCGCCAGGGGGCCAAGTGGTGGCCCCGGGTGGCGTTCCACAGGAAGCGCAGGAGATTTCGCATGGCGGTCCGGGCCCCGGAGAGCGACTCCCGAGGCCTCTCCGAGTATAGCGCGCGCGGGAGGCCGATTTTTCCGCGTGCTACAATCGACTCACTCATGGCCGACGAGGGCAAGCGCCGGCAAGCTGAAGACGCCTACTACGCCGCCCTGGATTGTTACGCCGAAGGCCGCCACGAGGAGGCCCTTGCCGCCTACCGCCGCTCGATCGAGCTGGATCCCGGCTTCACCGACGCCCTGCACGGACTGGCCAAGCTCTATCAGGACCTGAACCGCTACGACGAAGCCATCGCGGCCGCCCAGCGTATCGCCGAGCTCGATCCCGACGACGTCCTGGCCCACACCAGCCTCTCCATCCTCTATCAGAAGAAGGGTATGATCCCGGAGGCCGAAGCCGAGGGCAACAAGGCCCGCATCCTGGGATGGAAGCAGCAGTTGAAGAAAAAGTAGTCAGGGGTCAGTAGTCAGGAGTCAGTGTCTTCCCAGGCTGGTCTCGCTGACTCCTCGCTGACTCCTGACTCCTGATCTCTGACTCCTGCCCTTAGAGGTTGTACTTCTTGATCAGGTGCCGGAAGGAGCGGTAGCTGAGCTTCAGCAGCTCGGCGGCGCGGGTCTGGACTCCGTTGGAGCGGCGCAAGGCGGAGCGGATGAGCGAGCGCTCGATCTCGGCGACGTAGTTCTCCAGGTCCAGCCCCTCCGCGGGGACGGAGAGGCAGACGGCTCCCGGACCGCCCGCGGCCGCGGCCAGGGCATGCGTCTGCAGGCGCTCGGCGGGAAGCTCCACCTGCAACTCCTCCTTGGTCTCCAGCGCCACCGCGCGCTCCACCGCGTTCTCCAGCTCGCGCACGTTGCCCGGCCAATCGTAGCCGCTCAGCTCTTCCATGGACTTGGCTGAGATGCGCAGAATGCTCTTCCCCGCCGCCGGGGCATACTTCTTCAGGAAGTGGCTGGCCAGCAGGGGGATGTCGGCGCGGCGCTCGCGCAGCGGCGGCACCTTGATGGGGATCACGCTGATGCGGTAGTAGAGGTCTTCGCGGAAGTTGCCCTGGGTCACCTGGGATTCCAGGTCTTTGTTGGTGGCGGCGATGACGCGCACGTCGATGGCCCGCTCCTCGGCCGCGCCCACGGGGCGGAGCGAGCGTTCCTGCAGCACCCGCAGCAGCTTCACCTGCATGCCCAGACTCATCTCACTGATCTCGTCGAGGAACAGTGTGCCGCCGTCGGCCACCTCGAAGAGCCCGCGGCGGTTCTGCAGCGCCCCGGTGAAGGCGCCCTTGACGTAGCCGAACAGCTCGCTCTCCAGCAGGGTTTCAGGAAAGGCGCCACAGTTGACGGAGACGAAGGGCTCGGCGGCGCGCGGCGAGCAGGCGTGCACGGCGCGGGCCACCAGCTCCTTGCCTGTCCCGCTCTCGCCCTGCACCACGATGGTGCTGGCGGTCGAGGCCACGCTGCGGATGGTCTGCTTCAGCTTCTCCATCACGCCGTCGGAACCGATGATGTGGTCCAAAGAGTTGAAGCTGGCGGCGTCGCGGCGGTAGGCGAAGTTCTGGCGGCGCAGGGCGCTGCGCTCCAGGGCCCGCCCGATGGCCAGGCGCACCTCCTCCACCAGCGAGGGCCCCTTGCGCAGGTAGTCGAAGGCGCCGCCCGCCCGCACCGCCTGGATGGCGGCTTCCAGGTCGTCGACCGCGGTGATGAGCACCACCGCCGAGTCGGGCGAGGCCTGGTGCGCGTGGCGCAGCACGGCGATGCCGTCCACGTCGGGCATCTTGATGTCGGTGACGATGACGTCGTAGAGCGCGCCGTCGATCTTCTTGCGGGCCGCATCTCCCGTCCCCACGGTCTCGACGCGGTGGCCCTCTTTGCGCAGAGCGATATCGAGGACCTCGCAGATGGCGCGGTGGTCGTCGCAGACCAGGATGCTAGCCACGGGCCACCTGCGCTCTCTCCCGGGGCGCGGCGGGAGAGCGGGCGGGCTCCGCCTCCGCCTGCCGCAGCTCGAGCACGAACTCTGCGCCCTGCCCGGGCGCCGAGCGCACCCAGATCTTGCCTTCGTGCGCCTGCACGATCTGGTAGATAATGGGCAATCCCAGGCCGGTGCCGCCTTCGAACTGCGACTGGAAGGGCTCGAAGATCTTCTCGATCTGCTGCAGCGTGAGGCCGCTGCCGGTGTCGGCGATGCTGATGAGCCAGGTGTCGTGGCCGGGGCTGAGCGACACGGTCAGCGTTCCCCCGCGCGGCATGGCCCGGACCGCGTTCTCGCAGAGGTTCCAGAAGACCTGTTTCATGCGGTCGCCGTCCACCACGGAGTACGCGCATTCCACCTGGATCCGCTGCACCACCCGCAGGGGCGCGCCTTCCTGCGGCGGCCGGTTCTCCAGCAGGGTCAGGGTGTCCTGGAGCAAGGTGACCAGGTCGAGGCGGGCGAAGCGGTAGTTCTTCTCGCGGGTGTAGTCGAGAACGTCGCTGATGATCTCGTTCAGGCGCACGGTCTCCCGCACCACGATCTCGATGAGCCGGCGCTCGTCCTCGTTGAGGGCGGAGATCCCGGAGAGGACCTTGACCGAGCCCGCGATCCCGGAGAGCGGCTGGCGCATCTCGTGGGCGATGCCCGCGGCCATGCGCCCCAGCGCGGCCAGACGCTCGCGCATGCGTACTTCGCGCTCCAGCCGCCGCATCTCGGTCAGGTCATCGAAGGTATAGACGTAGCCCACCAGCCCGCGGTCGGGAATGTTGAGAGCGGAGACGGTCACCCCGAAGGTCTTGTCTTCTCCCGTGGGCGTGGTGGCGCGCACCTCGCCATGCGCCGCCGAGGACTCCACATCCGGCAGCCGGTCCAGGAAGAGCTCAGAGATGCGCATGCCGAAGACCTCGGCGGCGCTGCGCTCCAGCAACTGTTCGCCGGCGGCATTGAGCACCTTGATGCGGCCGTCCAGGTCGGTGGTGATCAGCCCTCCGCGCATGGAGTAGATGATGTTCTCGTGCAGGGCCTGCAGGTTTTCCAGGGCGCCGCTGGCCTGCTCCAGCTCGACCCCGGTCTGCCGCAGCTTGGTGCTCAATTGGCTGGAAAGGTAGGCGATGGCCCCGAAGGCGAAGAGGTTGATGAAGATGGTCGCCTGCAGCGACTTGATGTCGGGCCGCAGCGTGGAATAGGAGCGGATGACCTCGAAGTAGGAGAGCTCCAGCATCGCGCCCACCAGGATGAAGGCGAGGGCAGCGGTGAGGTAGGTCCAGGCGCGCGAGAGCAGGATGCTGGCCATGAGGATGACCAGGGGATAGACGAAGTTGAAGTAGCTCTCGCTGCCTCCGCTGAGGTAGACCACCACCGTGGCGAAGGCCAGGTCGGTGAGGATCTGCAGGCGGGAGTGCATCTCGTCGTCGTTCCACAGGGAAAGCAGAAGGGCGTAGAACAGCGAGACCGCGAACCAGAGCACGATGACGCCGAAGAAGCTGCCCTCGGGGATGCTGGTGGGGGTGAGGCGGGTGACCGCCAGCTCGATGCCCACCAGGAAGAGGATGACGAAGATGCGCACCTTGACCAGCCAGATGAGCCAGGTGCGCTGTTTGGATTCCGTAGCCATGCTTGGCGGCTCTCCGCGGCCCGCCGGCCTCAACACAGACCCGTCCCCGCGGCCCAGGGCCGCGCCGGCCGGCCAAAGGATCGGGGGAGCTCGCTACCCTGCGAGTTTTCCGATCATGGAGAACAGCGGCATGTACAGCGAAATGACGATGCCGCCCACGGCCACGCCCAGGAAGGCGATCATGATCGGTTCCAGCAAGGTCAGCATGTCCTTGGTGGCCGTGTCCACCTCGTCCTCGTAGAAGTCGGCGATCTTCTGCAGCATGGCGTCCATGGCGCCCGTGGCCTCGCCCACGCCGATCATCTGCGTCACCATGTTGGGGAAGACGCCGCTCTCGCGCAGCGGATCGACGATGGTGCGCCCTTCCTCGATCGCCTTGCGGACCTTCATCAGGGCCGCCTCCAGGACGGCGTTACCGGAGGTGCGGGCGGTGATGCTCAGGCCCTCCAGGATGGGGACGCCGGAGGTGATCAGGGTGCCCAGGGTGCGGGTGAAGCGCGCCACCGCGATCTTGCGCAGCAGCATGCCCATGACCGGCAGGTTCAGCAGGATCTTGTCGAAGAAGAGGCGTCCCTTGGGCTCTTTGCGGATGTACTTGATCCCGAACCAGGAGCCGATCAGCACCAGGATGAACACCCACCATGTGGCCCCAACGAAGTGGCTGAGCCCGATGGTGATGCGGGTGGGCAGGGGCAGGGCCACGCCCAGACCGACGAAGAGGTTGGCAAAGATGGGCACTACCCACTTCAGCAGGGCGCCCACCACCAGCACGGCGATGCTGATGACCGAGACCGGGTACACCAAGGCCGACTTGACCGCACTCTTCAGCTTCACCGCCTTCTCCACGTAGGCGGCCAGGCGCTGCAGGATGGTGTCGAGAATACCGCCGGTCTCGCCCGCCTCGATCATGTTGGTGGTCAGGTCGTCGAAGATCTTGGGATAGGCGCGCATGGCGTTGGCCAGGGTGGCGCCGCCTTCGACCGTGGTCCGGACCCCGGTCAGGCAACGCTGGAAGGCGAGGTTCTCCTGGTTGGCCGCCAGGATCTCCAGGCACTGCACCAGGGGAAGGCCGGCGTCGATCATGACCGAGAACTGGCGGAAGAAGATGGCCACGTCCTTGGCCTTCACCTTGCCCGAGCCGAAGGTGGGCAGGGAGAATTCCTTGCCCTTCTCCTTGATGTTCACCACGTTGATGCGCTCGCGACGAAGCTGAGCGGCCAGCACCTGCTTGTTTTCCGCCGCGCGTTCTCCGGTAACCTTCTCGCCCGTTGCGCTCTTACCGGTAAACGTGAAGACTGGCATGGTCAACCTCCGTTAAGCTGCCGATCTGGCGCGTTTCCTCACCCTTCCCGTCCTGGCCCGAATCACTTGCGCACTCCCGCCGCCACCGGCGGCTTGGAAACCACTCCCGCTCCGCGGTTGATCATCTCCTGCAATTCGTCCGCCATGGAAGAGCGCTGCAGGGCCGTCTCCAGCGAGATCTGCTTCTGGAAGTACAGCGTGGCCAGAGACTGGTTGAAGGTCTGCATGCCGAACTTGTCCTGGCCCGACTGCATGGCGGAGTAGATCTGGTGGATCTTGTCCTCGCGGATGAGGTTGCGGATGGCGGCGTTGGGCACCATGATCTCCATGGCCATCACCCGCCCCTGCCCGCCCGGCTTGGCCAGCAGCGCCTGGCAGAGGATCCCCTCCAGCACCAGCGAGAGCTGGGCGCGGATCTGCGATTGCTGGTGCGAGGGGAAGACGTCGATGATGCGGTTGATGGTCGAGGCCGCCGAGTTGGTGTGCAGGGTGGCGAAGGTCAGGTGGCCGGTCTCGGCGATGCGCAGCGCCGCTTCGATGGTCTCCAGGTCGCGCATCTCGCCGATCAGCACCACGTCGGGGTCCTCGCGCAGCGCCGCCCGCAGCGCCTCGGTGAAGCCCTTGGTGTCGGAGTGTACTTCGCGCTGGTTCACCAGGCAGCTCTTGTTCTGGTGCACGAACTCGATGGGGTCCTCGATGGTGATGATGTGGTCGTGGCGCTCGCCGTTGACCTTGTCGATCATGGCCGCCAGGGTGGTGGACTTGCCCGAGCCCGTGGGCCCGGTCACCAGCACCAGGCCGCGCGGCTTCTCACACAGCCGGGAGACCACCGGGGGCAGACCGAGCTGGGCGAACGACTTGATCTCGAAGGGGATGACGCGGAAGACGGCGGCCACCGCGCCCCGCTGGTTGAAGCAGTTGCCGCGGAAGCGGGCCAGGCCTTTGAGGCCGAAGGAGAAGTCCAGCTCCAGGTTCTCCTCGAAGCGGTGCTTTTGGGCGTCGGTGAGCACGCTGTAGGCCAGCTGCTTGGTCTCGGTGGGCGTCAGCGGCGGCATGTCCAGGGGAGTGAGGTGGCCGTGCACCCGCACCTGCGGCGGCGAGTTGGTAGTGATGTGCAGATCGCTGCCGCTCATCTCCAGCATCTTCTTCAGCAGATCGCTCAGCGTCGTGGTTGCCATGCCCCACTCTTCCCTTCTTCTCCAGCGTTAGTGAACGGTTTCGCGAGCCACTTCTTCCAGCGTGGTCTCGCCGTTCATGACCTTGATGAGCCCACTGCGGCGGAGGGTGATCATGCCGCGCTCCACCGCCTTCTTCTTGAGTTCGACGGCGGAGGCCCCGACCAGGATAAGCTCGCGGACCTCGTCGTCGATCTCCATCACCTCGTAGAGACCGCAGCGGCCTTTATAGCCGCTGTTGTTGCAGGTCTGGCAGCCCTTGCCTTTCTTGATCTTGACGGTCTTGGCTTCTTCGGGGCCGTAGCCGGCCTCGATCAGGCTCTGGTAGGGGATCTCGACCACCTCGCCACAGTCCTTGCAGATGCGCCGCACCAGGCGCTGGGCCACGATCATGTGCACCGAGGTGGCCACCAGGAAGGGCTCGATGCCCATGTTCATCAGGCGACTGATGGTCTCCGGCGCTCCGTTGGTGTGCAGGGTGGAGAGCACCAGGTGGCCGGTGAGGGCGGCCTTGATGGCGATCTCGGCGGTCTCGAAGTCGCGGATCTCGCCCACCAGGATGATGTTGGGGTCCTGCCGCAGGAAGGCGCGCAGCGCGGCGGCGAAGTTCAGCCCGATGGACTCCTTCATCTGCACCTGGTTGACCCCGGTGAGCTGGAACTCCACCGGGTCTTCCGCGGTCATGATGTTGGTGTCGGGAGTATTGAGGCGGGCGATGGAGGAGTAGAGCGTATTGGTCTTGCCCGAACCGGTAGGACCGGTCACCAGCACCATGCCGTAGGGCTTCAGGATCGCCTTCTCGAACTTCACCAGCGACTCCGGCTCGAAGCCCAGCTTGGTCATGTCCAGGCGCAGGTTCTCCTTGTCCAGCAGGCGCATGACGATCTTCTCACCCCAGAGCGTGGGCAGGGTGCTGACCCGGTAGTCCAGCGTCTTCTTCTTCCCCGCGACGTTCATCTTGAGCATGATGCGGCCGTCCTGGGGCAGACGCTTCTCGCTGATGTCGAGCTTGGCCATGATCTTGACGCGGGAGGTGATGGCGTCCTTGAGCTTGATGGGCGGATTCATGATGGACTGCAGCATGCCGTCGATGCGGAAGCGCACGCGCAGCTCTTTTTCGTAGGGCTCGATGTGGATGTCGCTGGCCCCGCGCTTGACTGCATCGGTCAGGATCAGGTTGACCAGCTTCACGATGGGAGCTTCGTCGGCCGCCTTCTCCAACTGCGCCAGGGCCAGCTCCTCTTCCTCGTTCTGCACCTCGACGTCGGCGTCGGTCACCTCGCCAATCGACGCCATGACCTTCTCCATATCGTCTTCCTGGTCGCCGGCGCCGTAGGCCTTCTCGATGCCCTCCATGATGGCGCTCTCCGACGCCACTACGGGCTCGATGTTGAATCCCGTCATGAACTTGATGTCGTCCATGGCGAAGACGTTGGTGGGGTCCACCATGGCGATGGTGAGCGAGGCACCCACGCGGCTCAGGGGCAGGATCTGGTAGCGCTTGGCAGTCTCATGGGGAACCAGCTTGATCACCGCGGGATCGATCTCGAAGTAGGAGAGATTGATCGCGGGCACGCCGTACTGGCGGGAAAGAAAATTGGTCACATCCTCGTCGGAGAGGAAGCCGAGTTTCACCAGCACCGAGCCCAGGCGCGCGCCCGTGTCCTTCTGCACCTTGAGCGCCTGCTCCAGTTGCTCCGATGTGATGACCTTCTCTTTGACCAGAAGATCGCCGAGCCGTTGCGACATTACTTTGTGGACTCCCTATCCGACCGCTTGCCGTGCCCAGTCAAGCTGCAAACACACCCCGAAGACGCGGCTATCCTGAATCAAATTCAGGGACAGAACACACATTGCGAGTTTGGGCGAATCCTATGCGGAGTGACAGAAATTGTCAACCGTCGACAGGCCCCGGCTGATAACTCTTCCGGCACCGCTGCTGCGTTCATGGTACCACCGCTCGCCGGTGGGAAGAGCGCGGATGGGAAGCGGCACCGGCCGGTGCGCGAGCCCGGTACAATGTCGCCGTGAAGGGCCCGAAGACCGCCGCCATCCGCTCCTACTACCGGGCCCTGCTGCGGGCCTGGGGCACGCAGGACTGGTGGCCGGCGCGCACCCGCTTCGAGGTCATCGTCGGCGCCTATCTCACCCAGAACACCGCCTGGACCAACGTGGCGCGGGCTCTCGCCAACCTGCGCGCTGCGCGGAGTCTGAGCGCAGCCGGCATCCGGAAGACTCCGCTCCAGCGGTTGCAGCGGCTGGTACGTCCCTCGGGATACTTTCGGCAAAAGGCCCGCCGGCTCAAGATCTTCGTGGCCTACCTGGACCGCCGCTATCGAGGGTCCCTGGCCCGTATGTTCGCGCGCCCCACCCAGGAGTTGCGCCAGGAACTGCTCGAGTTGAACGGCGTCGGTCCCGAGACCGCCGATTCCATCCTGCTCTACGCCGGCGGTCATGCCTCGTTCGTAGTGGACACCTACACACACCGCGTGCTGCATCGCCACGGCCTCCTGCGGGGCGAGGCAAGCTACGAAGAGATCCGGGCGCTGGTGGAAGAAGCTCTGCACGACGAGCCGCCGCCGCAGGCGCCGCGCAGCCTCCACGCGCAGCGCCACAAGTTCCGGCTCGTCCAGACGCCGCCCGCGGCTCATGTGTACAACGAGTACCACGCCCTGTTCGTCCAGCTCGGCAAACGCCATTGCCTGAAGGCGGAGGCCAAGTGCACGGGCTGTCCCTTGGAGCCTCTCCTGCCGGCCGGTGGCCCCAAGCGCTAGGGGAACGCACAAGCCGGGCCGTCGTCCCGCCGGGTCTATAATGAGGGGCACCGCGCACCAGAGCCCAGCCCGAAGAGGCCCGCCTGCCGGCGTCGGCCTGGGCGCGGATGTTTTCGTGTCACCCGACAAGCCAATCCGTCCTCCCCATCGCAAGGCCCTGGTCGTAGCCCTGACCATCGGCGTCACCGTGCTGCTGGCGGTGGTGTTCTCCCAAACCGCCTTCAATCTCACTTTCCTCCGCCCCGATACGGCCGAGCAGACGCTGCTGTTCACCGCCCTCTCGCTGCTGGTCTTCCTGCTGCTGGTGGCGCTCCTGTTCGTGCTGGGGCGCAACCTGCTGAAGCTCTACGCCGAGCGCCGCGGAGGCGTGCTGGGTTCCAAGTTCCGCACCAAGATGGTGATCGGCGCGCTCCTGCTCTCGGTGACCCCGGTGATCTTCCTGTTCATCTTCGCCTACCAGGTGATGAACCGCTCCATCGACAAGTGGTTCTCCCGGCCGGTGGAGGAGCTGCGCGAAGAGTCAGGCCAGATCGCAACGCTGCTGGCCGACTATGCCGGACAGAATGCCACCGCCGAGGCTCAGAGCATCGCCGCCGCGCCTGACGTCCAGCACGCCTTCCAGAGTGGCAACTACTCCGGGGTCATCAACGAGTTGCGGCAGCGTGAGCCCACCCTGCAGGGAGGCTTCGCTCTGGCTCTGGTGGATGACGATGCCATGGCCAGCTTCCATAATCCCGAGCCCTGGGGAGTGCTGCGCTCCAAGCTCCCTGACTGGAAGGCCTCGGCGGCACCCCATTTCCACCCCTTCACCCTGGAGGGCCGGGAGTACACGCTGGGGGTCGCATCCGTGGACGAGCATGGCCGGATCCTGGTAGCCATGCCCCTGCCTCCGAACTACAGCGCCGCCCTGAGCCGCATCGAGGCCAGCCAGCAGCGCTACGCCGAGCTCAGCCAGCAGCGCAAGCTGGTGCGGCGGACCTTCGTGCTCATCCTGCTGCTGCTGACGGTGGTGGTTCTGTTCTTCTCGACCTACCTGGCGTTGTATCTCTCGAAGCTGGTCACGCGCCCGGTGGCGGCGCTGGCGGAGGCCACGCAGCAGATCTCGCGCGGGCGCCTGGAGTACCGGGTAGAGGTGCCCGCCACCGATGAGCTAGGCCAGTTGGTTTCTTCCTTCAATCGCATGGCGGAGGAGCTGGAAGCGGGACGGCGGCAGATCGAGGCCTCCAGCCGTGACCTGGCGGGCGCCAACGTCGAGCTGGAACAGCGGCGACGCCAGATGGAGACCATTCTGGAGAGCATTCCCACGGGGGTGCTCTCGTTGGGCGCGGATGGCCGAGTCACCCACAGCAACCCCGCCTTCGCCCGCATCTTCAGTCCGCAAGCAACCGCCATCGCCCTGCCCCGCACCGCCGCCGGCTCCACCCTGCGCGACCTCTTCTCCGAGGAGGTGGTCGGGGACCTGGAGCACCTGGTCCGCAAGGCCAATCGCATGGGCACGATCACCAGCCAGATGGAGATCGTGGCGCAGCGCGCCAAGCTGAATGTGGCGGTGACCGTGGCCTCTCTGGAGCACGAAGGACAGCGCCTGGGCTGGGTGCTGGTGTTTGAGGACCTCTCCGACCTGCTGAAGGCGCAGAAGCAGTCGGCGTGGCGGGAGGTGGCGCGCCGGGTCGCCCATGAGATCAAGAACCCGCTGACGCCCATCGCGCTCTCGGCCGAGCGCATCCGCCGCCACCTGGAGCGCGGCGCCGAGCCCGACCCGCAGTCCCTCGGCATCATCCGCAGTTGCGCCGAGACCATCGAGGGAGCGGTCGAGACGGTGCGCTCGCTGGTGGACGAATTCGCCGCCCTGGCGCGTTTCCCAGCCGCCCAGCCTCAACCCGCCAACATCAACGCGATCGTGGAGAATTCGCTCGCCATGTTCAACGGGCGCCTGGACAACATCCAGGTGCGCACCGACCTGGCCGCCGATCTTCCCAAGGTGATGGCGGATGCCGAGGCCATCAAGCGTGCCCTGGCCAACCTGGTGGACAACGCCGCCGAGGCCATGCAGGATTCCCTGTTGCGCGAATTGCACATTTCGACGGCACTGGTCGATGCCCATGAAGCGGTGGAGATCGTGGTCGCCGACACCGGCCACGGCGTGACCCGCGAGTTGAAGGAGAAGCTGTTCCTGCCCTACTTTTCCACCAAGCGCCGGGGTACGGGCCTGGGGCTGGCCATCGTCAGCCGCATCATCGAAGACCACCACGGCACCATCCGCGTGGAAGAGAACCAGCCCCTGGGAGCCCGCTTCATCGTGGAGCTGCCGGTGGCCCCAGAACCCGTGAGCCAGCCCGCCCATCCCCATGCATAACGTCCTCATCGTGGATGACGAATCCGGGATCCGCCAGTCGCTGAAAGGCGTCCTGGAAGACGAGGGCTACAAGGCGCTCACCGCGGAGAGCGGCGAAGCCTGCCTGGAAGCGCTCAAGAAGCACCCCGTCGACGTGGTGCTGCTGGACGTTTGGCTGCCGGGGATCGACGGCCTGGAGGCGCTGGAGAAGATCAAGGAGCTGGAAGACGGGCCCGAGGTCATCATGATCTCAGGGCACGGCACCATCGAGACCGCGGTGCGCGCCACCAAGCTGGGCGCCTACGACTTCCTGGAAAAGCCCATCTCCCTGGAGAAGACCCTCATCCTGGTGAAGCACGCCGCCGAGGCGCGCCGCCTGCGCGACGAGAACCGGGAGCTGAAGAAGCAGGTGCAGTCGCGCAGCGTGATCGTGGGCGAGAGCGTGCCCATGAAGGCCCTGCGACAGCAGATCGCGCTCATGGCGCCCACCAACGGGCGGGTGCTGATCTACGGCGAGTCGGGGACGGGCAAGGAGCTGGTGGCGCTGGCTATCCACGCTCAGAGCCTGCGCAGGGACGCCCTCTTCGTCGAGGTCAACTGCGCCGCCATCCCCGAGGACCTGATCGAAAGCGAGCTCTTCGGGCACCGCCAGGGCTCGTTTCCCGGCGCCGCCCACGACAAGCAGGGCAAGTTCGCGAAGGCCGACCAGGGAACGCTGTTCCTCAACGAAGTCGGGGACATGAGCCTCAAGACCCAGTCCAAGGTGCTGCGCACGCTGGACGAGCAGCGCTTCACCCCGGTGGGCGGTGACGAGGCCATTACCGTGGATACGCGCGTCATCGCCTCCACCAACAAGGACCTGGAGGACGAGATCTCCCGGGGCAACTTCCGCGAAGACCTCTTCTACCGGTTGAACGTCATTCCCTTCTACGTGCCGCCGCTGCGCGAGCACCGGGAGGACATCCCCCTGCTGGCGCGCTACTTTCTGAAGGAGTTCTCCACCACCTACAGCCGCCGGCTCAAGGAGATGACCGACGACGCCATCGACACTCTGATGCGCTACGCCTGGCCGGGCAACGTGCGGGAGTTGCGCAACGTCATCGAGCGCATGGTGATCATGAACCCCACCGTGTTCCGGCTGGATCGCCGCCACCTGCCACCGCTGGTCTACCGCGACGGCGGCCGGCGGGCGGCGGGAGAGTTCTCCACCCTGCACCAGGCCCGCGCCGCCTATGAGCGCGACTACATCCTGAAGAAATTGGATGAGAACCACGGCAACGTCAGCCGCACCGCCGAGGTGCTGGGCCTGGAACGCAGCCACCTCTACCGCAAGATGAAGGCGCTGGGCATCGCGGTGAAGGAGTAGGCGGCGGCTGGTCTAGGTCTCCTCGGAAGAGTCTGGAATGTCGGCCAGGTCTTCCAGTTGCCGGCGCCAGTCCAGGCCTTCGACGAAGGCGCGCGAATCCCGCCAGCCCGGGCTCACTTTCACGAACAGCTCCAGGAAGACCTTCCCGCCCAGCATGCGCTCGATCTCGCGGCGGGCGGCGCTGCCGATGCGCTTGAGCATGGCGCCGCCACGCCCGATGAGGATACCCTTCTGCCCTTCGCGCTCGCAGTAGATGGCGGCGGCGATGCGGGTCATGCGTGGCGACTCCTCGAACTGTTCTACCTGCACCGCGGTGGCGTACGGCAGTTCCTGCTTGGTCTCGACCAGGACCCGCTCGCGGATGAGTTCCGCCACCAGGAAGCGCTCAGGCTGGTCGGTCACCTGGTCCTTGGGGAAGTAGCGCGGGCCTGCGGGCAGCGCCTGCGCCACTTTGTCGAGCAGCAGCTCCAGGCCGTCGCCCTTGACGGCGGAGACAGGGATGATCTCCTGGAAGGAGTGCAGCTTGCTGTAGCGGTCGATCAAGGGCAGCAGCTTGCCCTTCTCGATCAGATCGATCTTGTTGAGCAGCAGGAAGACCGGCCCGCCGACCTTCTTCACCAGGTCCAGGGTGAAGCGGTCGCCGGCGCCCATGGACTGGCTGGCATCTACGATCAGCAGAAGCAGATCGCGGCTCTCCAGCGCCTCTTGCACCTCGCGCATCATCTTGCGGTTGAGCGACGATTCCGGACGGTGGACGCCGGGCGTGTCGATGAAAACGACCTGGCCGGCGGGGCGGCCCTGGCGCGCTTCCAGGTTCACGATGCCCTGGATGCGGTGGCGCGTGGTCTGCGGTTTGTGAGTGACGATGGCGACTTTCTGTCCCACCAGCGCGTTCAACAGGGTGGACTTGCCGGCGTTGGGACGGCCGATGATGGAGACGAAGCCGGAGCGGAATGACATCCGGCTCAGGCCCTCGCTGACTTGCGCTGCCGCGGCGGCTTGGTGGTCCTGCGGGCGGGTTCGGGCGCGGCCTGCGGCGGCGCCGGGGGCCGGGCCCGGATGCGCAGCCGCTCCGCCCGGCGGTCGGTGGACTCCAGCACTTCGAAGCGCAAGCCGCCCTCCTCCACCACCTCACCTTGCACGGGGATGTGACCCAGGATCTCGCTGACCAGGCCGGACACGGTGGTTGCCTCTCGTCCCTCCAAGCGCACGCTGAAGAGCTGATCGAGGCGGTCCACATCCAGGTTGCCGGGGACGAGGTAAGAGCCCTCGCTCTCCTTGACCACGTCAGGCTTGGCCTCGTGTTCGTCACGGATCTCGCCCACGATCTCTTCCACCATGTCCTCGATGGTCACCACGCCGGCGGTGTTCCCGTACTCATCGAGCACGATGGCCATGTGGCTGTTTTCCTTCTGCAGTTCACGCAGCAGGGAGCGCACGTGCTGGACCTCGGGGGCGAAGTGCACGGGGCGCAGCATGCCGGCGATGGTGGTGCTCCGGGCCTCGCTGTCGGGCACCTGCAGAACGTCGTGGGCCAGCACCAGGCCCGCGATGTGATCGATGTTGCCGCGGTACACGGGCACGCGCGAGTAGGGGCGGGTGCGCTGCAGTTCCTTGAACTGCTCCACGGTGGTGGTGATGGGCACGGCCACGACCTCGGGACGCGGGGTCATCACCTCGCGCACCGTCTTGTCGCCAAACTCCACCACCGACTGGATGAGCTCGCGGTCGCTCTCCTCCAGGATCCCTTCCTCCTGGCCGGCTTCGATCAGCGCGTCCACGGCCTCGGTGGGCTCCGCTTCCTCGGGGGGATGGGCCTCCGCCAGCGCCGCCACCGAGAGCCCGAAGCCCAGGATCAGCGTCACCGGCAGCGCCAGGTAGATGAGCAGGCGCAGCACCCACACCAGCGAGACCAGCCACTCGCCGCGGGTGCGGCTGAAGAGGATGAAGGGGATCAGGCGATTGAAGAGGATGATGATCAGCACCAGACCCACCGCGGCTTCGGCGATCTCGGCGCCGCTCCAGCGGGCATCGCGGAAGACGGTGTAGGCGATCATGAGCGCGAGCGCCGCGGTGGCGAGTTGGGCCAGCACCGCCATGGAAAGCTGCGCGCGTTCGCGGCTCACCCCCAATCGGGGCTCCACGCGCTGCTCGTAAGCCTCGATGTTCTCCTCGAAATTGCGGGAGAGGAACTTGCCCGCCTCGGCGTAGATCCGCTCCACGTAAGAGACCAGCGTCAGCACGGCCAAGAGCAGGGCGCCGGCCGCCAAGAAGATGGCGTAGCTAAGGTGGGTCATGGCCGGTCCTTCCGCGCCCGGGGGCGGGTGCGCCCGATCAGGGAGGCAGGCAGACCCAGGGAGCGGCGCAAGCGCTCCTCGCGCCGCGCCATCTCGCCGTGGTCGCGCTCGTGATCATGGCCGGCAAGGTGCAGCATGCCGTGCAGAATGAGGACCTTCAACTCATCGGCCAGGGTATGCCCGAAGCGGCGGGCGTTGCGGGCCGCGGTGGTAGCGGAGATGGCGATGTCACCTGCCAGACCGTCACTCGCAGCCGGGAACGAGAGGACATCGGTGGGTTGGTCCTTCCGGCGAAAGCGGCGATTGAGGCCGCGCAGCTCGTGGTCTCCGGCCACCAGCACCGCCACCTCGCCGTGCAGGCGCGCGGCGCGACGGGCGCGGGCGGCAAAGCGTGCCAGGGCAGCGGCGCTCACTCCCTCGAGTTTCTTCTCTAGGATCACCACCTGCGTCTCCCAACAGGAACTGGAGGGCGCGTGCGCACGCCTCATTCTACTCTTTGGATTCGCTACCCCGGACGGGCCGGGAATTGCCGTTCTCGATCAGCGGCATCTGCTGCTCTTCGGCCGTCTTGGCTTCGTCGTAAGCGCGGATGATGCGCTGCACCAAGTGGTGGCGCACCACGTCACTCTCGTTAAAGTAGCAGAAGGCCAGGCCGTCCACGTCCTTGAGGATGTCGATGGCCTGCAACAGGCCGCTGCGGCGAGCGCTGGGCAGATCGATCTGGGTGATGTCGCCGGTGATCACCGCCTTGGAGTTGAAGCCCATGCGGGTGAGGAACATCTTCATCTGCTCCGGCGTGGTGTTCTGCGCCTCGTCGAGGATGATGAAGGAGTCGTTGAGGGTGCGGCCACGCATGAAGGCGATGGGCGCGATCTCGATGATGTTCTTCTCCAGGAAGCGGTCCACTTTCTCCGGCTCCAGCATGTCGTAGAGGGCGTCGTAGAGCGGGCGCAGGTAGGGGTCGATCTTCTCCTGCAGGGTGCCGGGGAGGAAGCCCAGGCGCTCGCCCGCCTCCACCGCCGGGCGCGCCAGGATGATGCGGTTCACCCGCTTGGCCACCAGCGCGGAGATCGCCATGGCCACGGCCAGATAGGTCTTGCCCGTGCCCGCCGGGCCGATGCCGAAGACCATGTCGCTCTTCTCGATGGCTTCGACGTAGCGGCGCTGGTTCTGGCTCTTGGGTTGGACGTGCCGCTTGCCCGCAGAGCGCTGGCGTCCGGCCTCGGCCAGGCCGCGCAGGGTGGCGGTGGCGTCTCCCGCCAGCAGCCGCAGCATGGAAGCCAGGTCGCCGTTATTGAAGGCGTGGCCGCTGCGCTGGAGGTGGGCATAGTCGGCAAAGACCTGCTCGGCGCGGGCGACGTCCTTGGCCGCGCCTTCGATCTCGATGGAGTCGGCTTTGAGGTCGATGGCGACATGGAGTCCATGTTCGAGCAGGTGCAGGTTCTCGTCCCGGGTGCCGAACAGGGTCTCGATGTTGGGGCTGATCTGGATGTTCTTCTTCAACGTGACTCCCGGCGGGACCCCCGGTGGACGCTCTTGCGCCGCCTGCCCGGCACAGCGAGGATTGTCGGAGTGGGCTGGAAAACCAGGTGGAGGTGCGCGCCACGAGGCGGGGCTACCATTGGCGATAGCCTAACCCGCCCCGCAGGGCCAGTCAAGGAGGCCGCGCCTTGTCATCTAAGATACTGAAAGCAAAGGACCTTCCTCCTGTTTTCTAGGCTGGCAGCCGATCCGGGTGGACACCCTCCGGCAGGGAGGCCGGGACGGCCCGCTCGCGCGCCCAATCGCGCAGCTCGGCGATGTCCTCAGCGCGGGTGGCGGAGAGCGGCACGGTGTTCTTCAACTCCTCCAGCAGGCTCTGGGTGCTCATGGGCTTGTGCTCGCTGAAGGAGGCGTACATGGCAGACTGCACCACGGCATCGATCTCCGCGCCGGAATAGTCGGCGCTGGCGCCGGCCAGGCGATCGAGGTCAAAGTCGGCAGGGTTGCGCTTGCGCCGCGCCAACTGCAGGCCGAAGATGGCCCGCCGCTCGGCAGAGTTGGGCAGGTCGACGAAGAAGATCTCGTCGAAGCGGCCTTTGCGGATCAACTCCGGGGGCAGCGCGTTCACGTTGTTGGAGGTGGCGGCCACGAAGACCGGCGACTTGCGGTCCTGCATCCAGGAGAGGAAGGACCCCAGCAGGCGGGAGGAGACGCCGGCGTCCACCGAGGCGGAGTCCGGCGCGCTGCCGGCAAAGACTTTTTCCAATTCGTCGATCCAGAGCACGCAGGGCGAAAGCTCTTCGGCAACGTCGAAGAGCTTCTTGATCCGCTTCTCGGTCTCGCCGATGTACTTGTCGAAGACGGCGGCGCTGTCGAAGCGGACCAGGGGCAGCTTCCACTCGCCGGCGATGGAGCGGGCGCACAGGCTCTTGCCGCAGCCCTGTACCCCCATGATGATGAGCCCGCGCGGGGGCTCCAGCCCGAAGCTGCGGGCGTCGTCGGCGAAGGCGCCGGCGCGCTTCTGCAGCCACTTCTTCAGGTTCTCCAGGCCGCCCACCGAGGCCATGGAGCTGGTCACGTCCACGAACTCCAGCATCCCGGTGCGCCGCAGGATCTCCTTCTTGGCCTCCAGCACTTCGGTGACGCAGGGAGGCATCAGCCCGTAGTTCTTCACGATCACCTGGGCCACGGCCCGCTCCGCCTCTTCCTCAGTGAGGCCGCGCAGGTTGGAGGCGACCGCATTCCACCCCTCCTCGTCCAGGGCGGACTTCAGGGTATACATCCCGGCCAGGCGCCTGTAGGTCTCCTGGATGATCTGCCGCAGGCGCTCGCGGTCGGGCAGCGCGAGGTCCACGTATTCCACCAGGTTCGAGAGTTCCGGCGGCACGGTCACGCTGGGGCCGGTCAGGATCATGGTGCGCCGCTGGTGAGCGAAGTCCTGGGCCACCTCGCGCAGCCGCCGCACCACGATGGCGTCGTCCATCTGACGATGGAAGTCCTTGAGTACGAAGACCGAGGGGATGGTCATGGTGTCGAGATGAGCCAGCACGCCGGAGGCGGTCGCCGTGTTCACGATGGGGGCGCCTTGCGAGGAGGGCGGATCGGCGGCGATGCTGCCGAAGTCCACCGGCGGCAGGTTGGCCTGGACCAGGGCCGCCTGGGCCGCCGCGATGCGCTTGGCCACGTCGGTCTGGGTAGTGCGTTGGCCGGTCGGAGCCTGCACCGGGGCGTTCGACCCGGAGCGCACCAGGCCGGTCGCGATGCTCCATTCGAACAGCGGCAGATCCAGCTCGGAGCAGGCGCTGCGCACCAGGAACATCAGGCGCTCCTCCTCCAGGGTCTCGATGATCACCACCGGAGTGGTGGAGTTGAAGAGGATCTTCAGGCGGCTGAGGCAGTCGTCGGTTTGACCGGCCATAGGGCTTCCCGTACAATAACGTATTCGGTTTTCCCCACAAAATCCTTCAGAGGACACCCGGAAGTTATGGCAAGCCATTTTTCAGCGCTGAAGCGGGCGCGGCAGACGGAGAAGCGCACCGCCCTCAACCGCACCCACAAGAGCCGGCTGCGCTCGGAACTGCGCGCCTTCCGCGAGATCCTGGCCAAGGGCGACCGCAAGGCCGCCGAGGCCCGCTTCCGCGAGACCACTTCGGCCATCGACAAGGCCATCCAGAAGGGCGTCATCCACCACAACACCGCCGACCGCTACAAGGCGCGGCTGCAGGCGCGGCTGAAGGCCCTGGCGGCGAAGTAGCCGTCAGCGCTCAGCCATCAGCTCTCAGGAAGATCACGGCAGGCCCTGGGGCCTGCCGATTCTGTTTGCTCTTCGACCTTGCCTACTGAATCTTCGCTCCCTTTTGGAGATTGTGACGGACGCAGAGCAGTCGAATGTTCTCGGCGGATAGCGAGGTGCCTCCCTTGGAGTAGGGATAGTCATGGTCAAAGTGCAGATTGTCCTTACTACCGCATAACACGCACTGGCCTTTATCCCTCTTGTACACTTCGAGCTTCACAGTGGTCGGAATCATCCGATTGTGCTCAAGTTCCAAACCACCGGGGGTGGTGGCTGGCAATTCCAGATCGGTCATCTCCAGCCGGAACTTGAAGACCCTTCTATTGCCGGCTTCTTCTTCCCAGGCGTCAACGAGTCGAAAAACGCCGTTATAGGTCCATATCCCGTCCTTGATCTTCTCGTACACGCGCACCAATGCTGGTTGGTGCTTTCCGCTCTTAAAGGCGTGTGCCGCTTCGTAGAACTTGCCGTTAGGAGTCAGGGTACCGGATGGCGTCCGCATTGGCTGGTCATGACGCTTGGGATCCTTGACGCCACCTCTTCGCGGAACATCGTGTCCTTCGTAGATGAGGATTCGGCCTTCCTTGAGAACCTGATCGTCGTATGGGGCGCCACGACGACGGCTCATCAGAAGAACCGAGTGGGTGTCAGCGCGGAAGTTCATTCCGTGCTGCAGCATGCGCCGCTCGCGAGAACACATGTCGTTGTGGGAAACGATGTCGCCCGGCTGCATGCTCACACCGGCAACTGCTGCTGTTCCCAGCCGCTTTCGACGGGCTTGGGCTCGGAGGCAAGTTCCATCACCAGGTTCTCCAAGACCAGGCGCTTGGAGGCCGGGTTGGAGCGCAAGGCGAGGTCGGCCTTGGCAATGAGGCGCAGGGCGCGGGTGATCTCCCGCCTCGATTTGTAGCGGCGGGCCTGGCGGATGAGGTCCTCGGCGGCGAAGGGAGGCACCCGGAAGCCCTGCCACAGCGCCTGCCAGATGGCGCGCGAGTCGCGCACGTTGCGCTCCAGAATGACCAACATCTGGCGGAAGGTCTTGGCCAGCATGTAGAGATGGCCGATGGCGGCCTCGTCGCCCTCGCCCGCCGATAGGATCGCATCGAGGACCTCCAGGGCGCGGGCACGGTTCTTGGAGGAGATGGCGTCGGTCAATTCGTAGAGGGTGCGCTGCTTGGCCGCCAGCACCATGGTCTCGACGTCGCCCAGCGTGACCCGCTTCTTCTCGCCCACGTAGAGCAGGAGCTTCTCCAGTTCGTTGGCGATCATCATCAGATCGCCGCCCAGGGCATCCACCAGTTCGCGGGCGGCGTCGGGCTCGACCTTGACGTCGCCGGCCGCCGCCGTCTCCGTGACCCAGCGCACCGCCTCGCCCTCCTCCACGCGCGCCAATTCGACGATGCTGCAGCACTCGCCCAGGGTCTCGCGGATGCGCTCGAAGCGGTCGCGGTCGGCCAGTTCCATGCGGCGGGCGTCGGCGGGGATGGAGATGTGGTCGGCCAGGAAGATGAGCACCGCGTCGGGGTTGGGGTCCTTGCAGTAGGCGGCGATGGCGGCGAAGTCCTCCTCATGCGAGCCGCGCCCGTATAGCCCTTTCACCCCGCGGATGAAAAACACCTGGAAGGGCGCCATGAGCGAGGGCGTGCGCGCGCGGTCCAACATCTCCTGCACGGTCGATTCGGCCAGGTCCATCTCCGAGATGCTGAGGTCGCGCAGGTCGGCGGGCACCAGGTGTTCGAGGATGGCGTCGCGGCAGCGCTTGCGGAAGAACACCTCATCGCCGACGAAGACGTAGGCGGGGGAGAGCTTGCGCGCCTTGACCTCGGAGACGAAGCGCTCGGAGGGCGCGAAGCCGCGGCTCGCCATCAGTAGTTCTCCAGGATGTTGCTGACCAGGGTGCGGGCGAAATCGCGGGTGGCGCGCTCCAGCGCCGGCGACTCCTCCTCGAAGAAGCTGTTCACATCGCTGGAGATCTGGTACTCCTCGCGAAAGACGTAGTTCTGGTTCTCCCACAGCACCTTGCCCTTGCGGTCGAGCAACTGCACCCGCAGGTTGACGGTGACCAGGCCGGAGGAGGCGCGGCCACTCTGCGAGTCGTAGGTCAGGGGCGCGAACTGGGCGGAGGTGACCACCCCGCGCAGCACCGCGTCGGAAGATTCATCCGGCCGGGTAGTGATGTGGTACTGCGTGCGGGTGGTGAACTCGCGCACCACGGCCGCCGTGAGCAGTTGCTCCAGCCGGTAGCTCTGGGTCTGATTGACGAAGGCGGGGACGGCGATGGAGTGGACGTCGGCGGGTAAGCGATCGGCGTGGCCGGCCTGGTGGTAACCGCAGCCCGAGACCAGGGTCCCCAGCAGGAGCGCGACGCCCGCCGTCAGCTTCCTCATGCCACCTTCCCCTGAGAGCGCGCCAACGCGGCGGCGCAGTCTACCGCGGTGAGCGCGCTGATTCGGAGATTGTCCGCCGCGGCCCACAGCCAGAAGGCATTCTGGCGCGCCAGGTCCTGGCGCAGCATCAGCAGGACCTGGTCCTGACCGGCGGCGCTCACGTTGCTGGGGGGATCCTCGGGGGCGCGCAGCACACGGATGTGCTCTCCCTCCAGGACTCGCGCCAGCTCGCCCCAGGACACCTTCCCCTCGGTCTCAACATAAAGGGAAAACACATGCCCGTGGAAGATGGGAGCCTGCAAAAGCACCACGGAAGGCACGGGCACGCGCTCCCCCGCCAGCCGGCGGAAATGTGCCAGGATGCGCTGCTCAGCAGATTCCAGCGTGGGGGCCGCCTTCTCTCCGTAGCGGGCCACCAGATTGAATGCCACCTGGGCGTCGAAGATCTCGCGGGGCAGCGGTTGGAAGGAGAGCAGGCTGACGGTCTGCTGATGCAGCTCGTCCATACCGCGGCGGCCGTGTTCGGAGGCGGGCTCGAAGATGGTTGCGACCGCTCGCTCCAGCCGGCCCGCCTTCTGCGCGCGCAGCAGCAGCAACGCCAACACGGTGGCGGCGGGATGGGCGGCCACAACCGTGCGCGCTTCGGGGGCGGGCGCGCCGTCGCCCAGCTCCTGCTCGATCCAGGGCGAGCGCACGGCCACGCCCGGCTCGTCCTCCAGAACGTAAGAGAGGTCCACGATGGCGGCGCCGGTCTTGCGCGCCGTGTTCCAGTGTTTGCGCGTGAACGCGGGCTCCGAAGCGAAGAAAGCCAGGTCCACGTGCTCCAGGTGTTCGGGCAGCACGCTTTGGATGAAGGTGGCCTCGTCGCCCACGGATTCGAGCTGGCCCAGCGCCTCGTCATCATCGAGCAGCTTCACATCCACCGCGGGAAAGCTGCCGGCCTCGAGGACTTCCTTCAGCTCCTTCCCTTTCAGGGTGGCGGCGCCGACGATGGCCACGCGCAGCAGTCCACCGCCGCCGGCCACGCCGGCCCGGCCGGAGGAACCCGGTTTCGCAGGGGCGGTCATCGCGGCTGGGAAGCTTCCTCGTAGGCGGGCGCGGCTGCGGGGCGGCGCAGCGCGTAGAAGAGGCGCGCCACCACGCCGGAGAGCATGTACACCAGCGCGATGGCGAAGAGCACGTAGCGCGAGAAGAACCAGATGGCGGCGATGAGGAAGCCGATGAGGATGATGTTGCGGAAGGGATGGCTACGGCGCAGGTCGATGTCCTTGAAACTGTAAAAACGCCAGGTACTGACCATGAGGAAGGCCAACGCTACCAGCAGCGCGATCCAGGTGGCGGCCAGCCACCACAGCGCCACCGGCTCGCCGGAGGTAAAGTGCACGATGGCGGCGATCACGCCGGCGCCGGCGGGGATGGGCATACCCACGAAATACTTGCGGCCGGGGCGGCCGGGATTGGAGGGCTGCGGGTTGCGCTGGATATTGAAGCGGGCGAGGCGGCTGGCGCCGGCCATCAGAAAGACGAAGCTGGCGATGCCGCCGACCTGGATCAGGCGGGCGTGCAGATCCAGGTTGGCCATGGGCGGCAGCAGGCGGAATCCCCAGAGCCAGGCCAGCAGGGCGGGGGCCACGCCGAACGTGACGACGTCGGCGAGGGAGTCGAATTCGCGGCCGAAGTCGCTGGTGGTCCCGGTGAGGCGCGCGATGCGGCCATCCAGACCGTCCAGGACCACGGCGATGCCGATGGCCTTGGCGGCGTTGTCAAAGTGCCAGGGCTCGGCCACCGAGCCCAAGAGCGCTTGCACCAGCGCGTAGTAGCCCATGGCGATGTTGGCGGCGGTGAACAGGCCGGGGAGCAGCGCCATCCCCTTGCGGGGATGGCGGGACGGCAAGGGGTCGTCGGCGCGGCGCATGGGGGTGGTGTCGATCACGCGCCTCCTTCCCGGTAGGACGCGGCGCCGGCCAGCTCCGGTTCGCCCGCCGGAAGCAGGGTGGCGAGCACGCTGGAGCCTCCTTTGACCCTGTCGCCCACCTTCACGCCGACGGCGGCGCGCGGGTCCAGCAGCACGTCGGTGCGGGAGCCGAATTTGATCAGGCCGACTCGCTCCCCGCAGGCCACGGTGTCGCCCACCCGCTTGGTGAAGACGATGCGGCGCGCGATCACGCCGGCGATCTGCTTGAACACCAGGGTCTGCCCCGCGCCCTCCACGGTCACGACGTTCTGCTCGTTGTGCTCGGCCGATTCGCCGGCCATGGCGTTCATGAAGCGACCGCGGCGGTACTCGGCGCTGCGGATCACGCCGGCGATGGGCGAGCGGTTCACGTGCACGTCGAAGATGCTCAGGAAGATGCTGATGCGGGTGCGCGGCTGCCCTTCCACCTGCACTGTGGAAACATCGGTGACCTTGCCGTCGGCGGGAGAAACGATGGCCCCTGGGATCCGCGGAATGCTGCGCTCCGGGTCGCGGAAGAACCACAGGCAGAGCGCTCCCAGCAGCAGTGGCGGGAAGGCCCACCAGGGATTGGCCACCCAGCTCACCACCGCGGCTGCGGCGAGCGCGCCCAAGGCGTAATAAATGCCATCTCGAACCATGAGGGGACACCCTGATTATAGCGGGCTTTCTCGCGCGCCCTCTGGCTTTCTGGGTTCCTGGTGGGAGGAGGGGAGCGGCGGCCGCAAGAGCAAACCCCCGCCCTTGCGGCGGGGGCTGGGGGAACCTCGATCGATCAGGCCACTTGGTGATCGCGCCGGTACCGCTGCTCCAGGATCTCCATCTGGTCCTTGAGCCGCAGCTTCAACTTCTTCAGGCGAACCTCTTCCAGCTTCTCGTCTTCAGAGAGGAACCGCTTCTGGATCAAAGTGTCGAGGCGTTGGGAGTACTGCGAGTGTTCCTGGAGGAGCTTGCGAAACTCCTCGCTCTGGGTGATGAGCAAATCTCTCACCTGGGATGCCATCCAGTGCACCTCCTACCGAGGTCTGGCCGTAAAACCCTACCACACGCTATTTTACCCTTCAACGGGAATTTCGGTCGCCTGTGGAAAAGTAAGGCGGTAGACCAGGGCGTCTTCTTCCGGGTCGTGGTAGTAGGACTTGCGGCGGCCGCTTTCGAGGAAGGCCCACTTCTCGTAGAGAGCACGGGCGGCGCGGTTGGACTCGCGGACCTCAAGAAAGACGCTGTGCGCCCCGTGGGCGTGGGCGCGGTCAAGCCATTCGCCCAGGAGGCGCGTGCCCAGGCCGCGGCGGCGCGCCGGGCCGGCGACGGCCACGTTCTCGATCTCCCACTCCTCACCCAGGTCGCGGCCGACAAGGAAGGCGCAGACCTTCCCTTCCTCCTCCAGCACCAAGGCGAGGCGCCGAGTGCCGGACTCGAAGAGGCGCTGGTAGTCCTGCTCTTTCCAGTGGGCAGCGGTGGCAGCGCGGCGCTCGAGTTCGAGCATGGCGGGGACGTCGGCGATCACTGCGGGGCGGATGTTCACTTCTGGAAGATCTCGGCGTCGGAGCGGCGGATGTAGTTGGCGTCCAGCTCTTCTGGGGTAACGGTCCGGCCCGTCAGGATCTTGCGCAGGCCCAGGCGGGCGATGGCGTCGCTGCGCGGGCGGGAGACCGTGACCACCGCCTCGGCCACGCCCAGCTCCTTCAAGGTCCGGGCTACGGCCTCATCGGGAGTCACCGCGTGCCGTCCGGAGGTGCGCAGGACATCCGCGAACTCCCCCGGGGTGAACAGGCACTCATGGCAGAGCACAACCTGGCCGCCCTTCACCTCGAACTCTCCCGCATAGACCTCGCTGCGGCCGGCGTCCAAGGCCGCCACCACCTTGCCTTCCTGACCCGACTCGACGGCGACCGCCTCCAGCAGCGAGACCATGGCGACAGGCTTGCCGTGCACCTCGGCCAATGCCTTGACTGCGGCCAGCCCCACTCGCAATCCTGTGAAAGAGCCCGGCCCGGAGGCGGCAGCGATCGCGTCGACGTCCTCCTTCTTCAGGTCGTGCTTGCTGAGCAGCGCGGCGATCTGCGGGATGAGCTGCGCCGAAAAGGTGCCGCCGGTGAGGGGCATGACCTCGAGGAC
>Ga0187776_10000247_pt1 | contig 26317 bp, 26 predicted proteins | sample 0216_BV02_MP12_2_FD_132426 | JGI IMG/M metagenome (GOLD analysis project Ga0187776, IMG submission 132426) | Tropical peat soil microbial communities from peatlands in Department of Meta, Colombia - 0216_BV02_MP12_20_MG | ecosystem: Environmental > Terrestrial > Soil > Wetlands > Peat | place...
CTCGGTCAAGGAGCTGATCGACTACGCGAAGAAGAACCCCGGCAAGCTGATGAACGCCTCCTCGAGCAACGGCTCGCCGGGCCACGTCGGGGGAGAGCTCTTCAAGTACATGACCGGAACCGAGATCGTGCACGTCCCGTACAAGGGCGGAGCCATGGCGATCAACGATCTCATCGCCGGGCACGTGCAGCTGATGTTCGAGAGCCTCAACTCGATCGCGCCCTACGCGCGCTCGGGCAAGGTGAAGGCGCTCGCGGTGAGCGGTCCGCGGCGCTCGCCCGGGTTTCCCAACCTGCCGACGATCGCCGAGGCGGGGGTGCCGGGATACGACGCGAGCACCTGGAGCGGAGTGATCGGGCCCGCGGGCCTGCCGAGGCCCGTCGTCGACAAGCTCAACGGAGCGATCAACAAGGCGATCGCGTCCCCGGGATTCAAGGCGAGGTTCGGCGAGATCGGCGACGAGCCCGCCGGAGGAACACCCGAGGAGTTCGCCGAAACCATACGCCGCGATTCTGCGAAGTGGGCCGAGGTGGTGAAGCGCTCGGGGGCGAAGATCGACTGAACGTTCACCTGTTTGGGTGATGCGCCACGCGCTCCCGGGTGGCAAATTCGGGGGCCATGAAGATCATCGTTCTTGCGGTCGTGCTTGCGCTCCCTGCATGCGCGCGCGCCGAAGAAACGGGGAGTCCGGAGCGGGAGCTGGAAGGAATTTCAATCAGAGGGTCGCTCGGCGTCTTCAAGCCGACGAGCGGCCAGGCAAAGGGAGAGGGATACGCGGCGGGAGTCGAGCTGGAGCGGCGCTTGCCCTCCGGCCTGCGCTACGGCCTCGATCTCAACTTCTACGGAGTGAATTTTCGAACGCCTCAGGGATTGAGCTGCGGGATGTTCTGCACCGTCGACACGACGATGTCCCTGGACGTGGTGGGCGTGGGCGGGACGGTTGGCTACGGCAGGCAATTCGGCATCGCCGATCTCTACGTCGGCGCCGGCGCGGGCTTGTACTTTTCCACCATGTCCGCGAGCGAGGATCTCCTGGGAATTCCGGGCGAGCACGACGAGAAGGACACCAGTCCCGGGGTGGACTTGCGCGCCGGCATCTCGCTTGCCCTCAGCGACCGCACTTCCCTCGGCATCCAGGTGCGGCGCCTTTCGCTTTCTGGAAGTTTCGGCCAGCTGGGGAGCATGCCGATCGGCGGAAGTTTCGTTTTGCTGACGCTGGCGACGTGCTTGCCGCACTGCGCGCGACCGTAGTGGTACCCTGGAATAGCTTGAATTGCGCATGCGCTTGCGTAAGCGCCGGTCTAACAATTTGTGACAATTGGTTACTGTGGCGCGGGCATCGGCTTGCTAGCATGACGTCGAAACACGCAGCGACCCGGAGAACGATCATGAACCGGATGAAAGCGGTGTTCATCCTGATTGCGGCGGCGCTGCTCGCGGCAAGCGAGCCGGCGTGGGCGTGGCGCGGCGCGAGCGTGCGCTTCGGCGTCGTGATCGGCGCTCCGTTCTTTCCCTGGTATTACCCCTACCCGCCCTACACCTACCAACCGTATCCGGTCGTCGTCGCGCCGGCCGCGCCGACGACCTACATCGAGCAGGGCAGTGCTTCAGAGCAGACACCGTCCTACTGGTACTACTGCGCCCAGTCCAAGACCTACTATCCGTACGTCAAGGAATGCCCGGGCGGCTGGATGCGCGTCGTCCCGCACGCGCCGCCGCCGACGACGCAACCGCAGTCAACGCCACCTTCGGCGCCGCTATCGAAGCCGCAGACCGCGTCGCGCAGCTGATCGCGCGTATCGGATGAGGCTGCTCCGGACTCCCGCCATCCTCGCCGCGGCGCTCCTGGTCGGCGCGTGCGCGAGCGTGCCCGAGGGTCCCGGCGTGATGGCGCTGCCGGGGACCGGCAAGACTTCGGACCAGTTCCGCGACGACGACTGGTACTGCCGAATTTCGCCAGCAGCCACGTCGGCGGCGCCGAGCCATCGGAGGTGGCGAACTCGACCACCGCGAAGGGCGCCGTGATCGGCACCGCGGTGGGCGCGGGCCTGGGCGCGGCCTTCGGCGGCGGGGGCGGCGCGGCCATCGGGGCGAGCTTCGGCCTGCTCACCGGCATCGCGGTGGGCGCGAGCCGCGGCGAGAGCTCCGCGTACGCGCTGCAGCGGCGCTATGACCAGGCGTACGTGCAGTGCATGTACGCGAAGGGACACCGGGTCCCGGTTTCGGGCCGTCTGACCTCCACGCCCCGTCCCGCGTACGCGCCACCGCCCCCGCCGCCCCCGCCTCGCGCTCCCTCGGTTCCGCCTCCTCCTCCGCCCCGCTAGAATGCCTTTTTTCCGGAGGAGGGCGATGAAAGCCATAGTCCTGGCGGCGGCGATGCTTGTCGCGCCTTTCGCGCAGGCGCAGCCCGAGTGGCCGTCGAAGCCGATCCGCTGGATCGTGCCGTTCCCGCCCGGCGGTCCGGCGGACGTGGTGACCCGCATCGTCTCGACCAAGCTCGCCGAGCGTACCGGACAGCCCAACGTGGTCGAGAACCGCGGGGGCGCCGGCGGCAACGTCGGGCACGAGGCTGCGGCCAAGTCGCCGGCCGACGGGTACACCCTGCTGTTCGTGGTCCCGGCGATCGTCACGAACCCTTTCTACCTCAAGGCAAGCATCGATCCCTTCAAGGAGCTCGCCCCGGTGATCCACCTCGACAGCGCGTGGATGCTGCTGCTCGCGAATCCCGCCTTTCCCGCGGGCACCGTGGCCGAGGTCATTGCGCAGGCGCGCGCGAAGCCCGGCGCGGTGAGCTGCGCGGCCTCCGGCGCGCTGCCGCAGGTCGGCTGCGAGATGCTGCGATCCTACGCGGGCGCCGACATGATCATGGTGCAGTACAAGGGCAACGCGCCCGCGCTCAACGCCGTCATGGCCGGCGAGGTGAACCTCCTGTTCGACCTCGTGAACACCGCGCAGGGCCAGGTGAAGGCGGGACGCGTGCGCGCGATCGCCTCGACCAGCGCGAAGCGCGGCGCCGGCGCCTTCAGCGGCCTGCCCGCGGTCGGGGAGACGATTCCGGATTTCGAGCTCGTGACCTGGCACGGCGTGATGGTGCCCGCCGCGACGCCCAGGGACGTCGTGGAGAAGCTGAACCGCGAGATCCAGTGGGTACTCGAGCAGCCCGACATCCGCCAGCGGTTCGCCGACGGCGGCCTCGACATCACGGGCGGATCACCCGAGGCCTTCGAGGCCCTCCTCAGGCGCGACTACGCGAAATACGGAAAGATCCTGACGGCGGCCGGAGTCCGTCCGGAATAGGCTCAGCCGGCCGCCGCAGCGGAAGCGGCGACGTTGTCGCGCAGCAGCTTCGAGAAGTCCTCGGCCGGCTGCGGCCGGCGGAAGAAATATCCCTGGAACTCGTGGCAGCCGTGCTCGGTCAGGAAATCGAGCTGCTCCTGGGTCTCGACTCCTTCGGCGATCACCTTGAGCCGCAGGCTGTGCGCCATCGCGATGATCGCCTGCGTGATTGCGACGTCGTCCGGATCCTGCGGGATGTCCTTGATGAACGACCGGTCGATCTTGATGCAGTCGAAGGGAAAGCGCTTGATCGACACGAGCGACGAGTAGCCGGTGCCGAAATCGTCGATGGTGAGGCGGATGCCCATCGACTTGATGCCGTCCAGGATCTTCTTCGAGGCCTGGATGTCGCGCATCACCATGCTCTCGGTCAGCTCGAGCTCGAGGCAGTTGGGCTTGAGGGCGCTCTCGGCGAGCGCCCGCTCGATCTCGCGCAGCAGGTGCTTGTCCTCGAACTGGCGCGCGGACAGGTTCACCGAGACGGTGAGTGGCGAGGGGGCGCGGCCCTGAAGGGTCTGGTTCTGGGCGCAGGCCGTCCTCAGCACCCAGGCGCCGATCGGGACGATGAGCCCGGAGTGCTCGGCGTGCCCGATGAACTCGACCGGCGGCAGCAGCCCGAGCTCGGGATGCTGCCAGCGGATGAGCGCCTCCATCCCGGTGATCCGCCCGGTGTTGATCTCTACCTTGGGCTCGTAGTGCAGGATGAACTCGTTCCGTTCGAGCGCGCCCTGCAGGCCCTTCTCCTTGGCGATCCGCTCGGACAGGTGGTGGTTCATCTCCTCCGAGTAGAAGAGGTAATTGTTCTTCCCCTGCTCCTTGGCGCGGTAGATCGCGATGTCGGCGTTCTTGAGCAGAGCGGCAAGGTCCTCGCCGTCGTTCGGGTAGAGGCTGATGCCGATGCTCGCGCTCATGTGGCTCGTCTCGCCCTCGAGCATGAAAGGCCAGCGCAGCGCATGCAGGATCTTCTGCGCCACGCTGACGACGTCGCCCGGCGCGGCGAACTCCTCGATCAGCGCGACGAACTCGTCGCCGCCGAAGCGCGCGATCGTGTCGCTCTCGCGCAGGCACAGCCGCAGCCTCCCCGCGACCTCCTGGAGCAGGCGGTCGCCGTAGGGATGCCCCAGGGTGTCGTTGATGAACTTGAATCGGTCCAGGTCGAGGAACAGCAGAGCCATGCTCTTGCGGTAGCGCTGCGCGTTCTGCAGCGCGTGCGCGAAGCGCTGGTTGAACATGTAGCGGTTCGGCAGGCCCGTCAGCGTGTCGTGGGTCGCGACGTAGAGCAGGTTCTCCTCAGCCTGCTTGCGCGCCATGAACTGGCCGATCTGGCTCCCGATCACGCGCACCATCTGCAGCAGCGACGGGTCGGGGCTGCGGATCTCGCTCGAGAAGAACTCGAGCACGCCGAGCGTCACGTTTCCGGCAAGGATGGGGAAAGCGAACGCGCCGTGCAGCCCTGCCTGCGCCGCGAGCTGGGCGCGCTCGAAGCCCTCCTCGCGACTCGCGTCCGGGATCCAGTGCGGGGCGCCGCTCACCCAGACGTGGCGCACGAGGCCCCGCTTGGTGGGCTGGAAGGAAAGCTTGCGGACCTCGGAGATGAACTGCGTCACAGCCTTGCTCGGGACGCTCCAGGTCTCGACGCAGGTGATCACCTTCTTGCGCTCGTCCATGCTCCAGCGCGCGCCGCAGTCCCAGGTGAGCGTCTCGCAGATGGTCTGGACGATCCTGGGGATCGCCTCGGACAGGGTCTCGGACTCGGCGAGCACGCGGGTCACGGCATGCTCCATCTTCTCGCGCTGCTCGGCGCGCTTGCGCTCGGAGATGTCGCGCTCGACCACGACGACCTTGGTCACCTTGCCGCGCGCGTCACGGATGACGCGGCCCTCCGACTCGACGTGGCGGATGCCGCCGTCCTTCAGCTGGAAGCGGAACTCGATGCGCCGGCCGATTCCGGTCTTCACAGTCTCGTGGAACACCGCCTTCACCCGCTCGCGGTCCTCGGGGTGGATCTCCCTGAAAGAGTCGCTGTCGGGCTTGATCTCGTCGTGGCTGAACAGGGTGCGGTAGGAGGGGCTGTTGTAGATGCGCCGGCCCCGCGTGTCGACCAGGGCGACGAGGTCGCCGACGTTTTCGGCGATGAGGCGGAAGCGCTCCTCGCTTTCGCGCAGCTGCTCCAGCGTGCGCCGGTGCTCGGTGACGTCGCGGAAGCTCCATACCCGGCCTATCGTCTGCCCCTCGACCAGCTGCGGCCTGGAGTAGCGCTCGAAGATGCGGCCGTCCTTGAATTCGATGGTGTCGAAGCTCTCCTGGTTGGGATGCGCGTAGAGCTCGGCCACTTTCTTTCGGAACTGCTCGGGATCCTTGAGCTGGTCGAGCACGTGCCCGAGCGCGTCGTCGTCGTTTCCCGAGGACAGCACCTGCGGCGGGATGCGCCACATCTCGGCGAATTGCTGATTGAACGTGGTGATCTTCCCGAGGTTGTCGACGACCAGCACGCCGTCGGCGGTGGACTCGAGCGTCGCACGCAGCAGCGACAGGGACTTCCGGTGATCGACCTCGGCGGGCCCGAAGGTCCTGCTTTTTCTCATCGCTCCCTCTCCTGCTGGGCCTTGGATTGTAGCCGGATTCGCGGCGCGCAACGCTACAACATGCTTACGTCCGGATCTGCCTTGCACCGGGTGCGGATTCTGCCTACACTGCCCCGGATTCCGGCTGACAAGACACGCCAAAATGAGACTCCGCAGCGTTGAGCTGGAGGTGACCGATCGCGACTCGGCGGTGCGCTTCCTGCGGGACACCTGGGGCCTGCTGGACGCCGGCGAGCGCGACGGCACGTCGTACCTTCGCGGAACCGAGGACCTGTCCTACGTCGTCTCGGTCGCGCAGGCGGGCGCGAACGCGATCGCCGCGGTGACCTTCTCCGGCTCCAAGCCCGAGCTCGAGAAGATCCGCAAGCGCGCGGCGGCGGCGCGCGCGCCGCTCGGGCCGATGTGCGCTTTCGACGAGCCTGGCGGAGGCTCGGGGTTCCTCGTCGAGGGGCCCGAGGGCCACGTGTTCCGCTTCGTCACCGAGAGGAAGCGCGCGAAGAAGCTGCGTCCCGAGCGCGACCGCCCGCTCGCGGTCACCCACGTCGTGCTGAACGCCCGCGACCGGGAGGCGTGCACCCGCTTCGCCATAGACGTGCTCGGCTTCAAGCTTTCCGACCGCACCGGGTTCATGAATTTCGTGCGCTGCGACCGCGTCCACCACGCGATCGCGTACGCCAAGGCGGACAACTCGCTGCTCAACCACATCGCCTTCGAGATGACCGACGTCGACGCGGTGATGCGCGGCATTGGCAGGCTGAAGGATGCGGGGTACGAAACCTTCTGGGGGCCGGGGCGCCACGGCCCGGGCAACAACGTGTTCGCCTACTTTGTCGCGCCCTTCGGAGCCGCGGTCGAGTACACCGCGGAAGTCCAGCGCGTCGGGCCGAAGTACAAGGTGGGCACGCCCGAGGACTGGAAGTGGCCGCCCAACCGCAGCGACCACTGGGGCGTGTCGGTCAGGAACCACCCCGCAGGGTCGGAAATCCGCTTCCGTCCGCTCGCCGGCTGAAGCGGACATGCGGCCGACGCGGCGCGTGGTCACCGGCCACGACGCATCCGGAGCGGCGGTGGTGCTGATCGACGGCAACGCCCCCAACGCGAAGCTCAGGAAGGCGACCGGCCTCACTTCCACGCTTCTCTGGGTGACCGACGGGTCGCCGGCCGACAATTCCGGGAGCGCCGATGCCGCCGACCGCGAAACCAGCGTCGCGCCGCCTCCGCGCGGCTCGATCTTCCGCGTGGTGGACTTTCCACCGGCAGCGGAAGTCGGCACGGTGGACAACGCGGCGATGCTGAAGGAGATGGGGCTCTCCGGCGGCCAGGCGGATCCGCGCCACGCGACCATGCACCGCACGCGGAGCGTCGACTACGCGGTCGTGATCTCCGGCGAGATCGACATGCTGCTCGACGATTCGGAAGTGCACCTCAGGGCAGGCGACGTGCTGGTGCAGCGCGGGACGCGCCACGCCTGGGTGAACCGCGGGAAGGAGAGCTGCCGCGTCGCCTTCGTGCTTGTCGACGCCGGGGAGCCCTAGCCTCGCGCGCCGCGCACGGGGCGCCGCACCGGAATGCTCCGGCGCGACACGTGGTCGGTGATCCACTTCGCGGACCGGCGCGCGCGCTGGGCGACGATGGCGGGCGGCAGCTGGGTATAGTCGTCGTTGAACACCTCGAAGCTGTAGTCGCCCCGGTAGCCCTTGTCGTCCAGCCTCTGGACGAGCTCGGCCAGCTCCGCGCGGTGCAGCCCTTCCCCGGGAAACACGCGGAAATGCCTCGCGGTGTTGATCCGCTCCTCGATCGAGGGCAGCTCGCGCCACATGAAATCCGAGAGCTGCACGAGGAAGAGCTTCTGGGCGTCGATCAGGTCGAGCTGGTCGAGATCGGTCCTGGTCGCCAGGATGTGGAACGCGTCGAGAGCGAGCCCGAGGTTGGGCGAATTCGCGGCGCCGACGAGGTCCGAGGCCTGGGGGAAATCCTTGATGCGCTTCCCCCACGAAAGCGCCTCGTAGGCGATGCGAATGTCCAGCGGCACCGCGAGCGTCGCGAGCTTGCGCAGGTCGCGCGCCAGGACCTCCGGGTCGCCGGTGGCGTGCGCCGAGGTCGACGAGCACACCAGCAGCAGCTTCGAGCCGAGCGCGCGGCACATCGTCAGCATGGCCTTGGCGACGTCGAGCTTGTAGGCGTGCAGATCGCTCGGCAGCCCCTCGAAGTCGCGCAGCACCTGGAATCCCGTGACCCGCAACCCGCTTCCGCGTACCGCGGCGATCGCCGCCGCCTCGCCAGCCGGGTATTCGACCAGGTCGCGCGCCGACAGCATGATCTGGCTGAACCCCGCCTCGCGGACCGCGCGCAGCCTGGCTTCGAGGGAGCCCGCGAGGCTCACCGTGTCCATGCCGAAGTTCTCCAGGTTCATGGCTTGCCCGGCTTCAGATGGCTGACGACGAGCTCGAAGGTCACGTTGCCCAGGTAGACCTGCGTGAGCGCTCCTTTTTCGCTCGGCTGCACGGACCCCCGGTCGATGAAGACCACGCCGCGCTCCTTGAGGATGCGCGTCGCGGCGCGCACGTCGGGCGCGCCCAGGCCGATGCGCACGAGACCCTCCTCCCAGTGGATGTCCTCCGACCCCGGCGGCGGCTCGACCAGCTGGAGGTAGAACTTACGACAGGGGCTCTCGAGCAGCGTGCCCTTGGGCATCACGCCGAAATACTTGCCCTCGGGCAGGACCGTGAAGCCGAGGAGCTGCTCGTAGAACTGCTGCCAGTCGGCGGTCCGGTCCCCCAGGATGGACTGCACGATGCCGAAGTAGTGCAGCCCCGCGAGCGCGAGCGGCTGGGCCTCGACGCCGGGCAAGGGCAGGAAGTCGACGTCGTAGATCGAGAAATCCCGGTAACGGTCGACGAAGTAGATCAGGCTGTCGCCGACGCCGTGAATGCCGGGGATGTTCAGCTCCATGGCCGAGGCGCGCGTCGGCATCTCCCAGGCGCCGAGGTCGAGCGAGCGCCGCCAGGCGAATCCCGCGTCGCGCACGCGCAGCGCGATCGCCTTGAGCTCCGGCGCGGCTTTCGGCGCGCTCATGCCGGGGAGGGCGTCGGGGTTGGCGTTCACGATGAGGTTCATGGTGCCTTGCCGGTACAGCGTGACCTCGCGCGACCGGTGGCGGGCGACCGGGACGAAGCCCATCGACTGCAGAACCGACCCTAGGGCCTGAGGCTGCGAAGTCGCGTACTCGATGAACTCGATGCCGTCCATCCCCAGGGGGTTGTCGGGCTCCGGGGTGGGCTCTCGGGCGGTCATCGGCGTTGCCTATTTGGCGGCGCGCGACAGCGACACCGCCGCGCGGAGCCCGAGCAGGTAGCTGTCGAGCCCGAAGCCGCAGATCTGTCCCTTTGCGATCGCGGCGATCACCGAGTGATGGCGAAATTCCTCGCGCGCATGGATGTTTGACATGTGCACCTCCACGATGGGCGCCTTGAAGATCTGCAGGGCGTCGCGGATGGCGTAGCTGTAGTGCGTCCAGGCGCCCGCGTTGATCAGCACCGCGTCGAGCTTCTCGGCGTGCGCCTTGTGGATGCGCTCGCACATGGCCGCCTCGCTGTTCGTCTGGAAGGTCTCCAGCGCCGCGCCCAGCTCCACGGCGAGCGCCTGGAGCTGCGCGTCGATCTCGGCAAGCGTGATGGTCCCGTACTGGGCCGGGTCACGCTTGCCGAACATGTTCAGGTTGACGCCGTGCAGCACCAGGACCTTCATGAAGCCTCCGCCGTTTTGGGTCGCCCGCCAAGTGTACCAAGGGCGCGCGAACGGCGGCCTTATCTGCGCAGCTTGGCGAGCTCCCCCAGCAGCGCTTCCACGACGTCGGCGCCCACGATCGCCGAATGCTTCGCAACGACCGGCTTCATCTTCGCCCTGAACTTCTCCAGCTCGGCGCCGCTGAGCTCGTTGACCTGCATCCCGTTCTTCCTGAGGGTTTCGAGGGCGAGGCCCGCCTGCTCGCGCGAGACCTGGCGCTGGACTCTGCCCGCCTCGAGCGCCGCCTCGGTGAACATGCTCTTTTCCTCCCCGCTCAGGGTATCCCACACCTTCCTGCTGATGATGACCGTCTGCGGGTTGTACTGGTGGTTGGTGATGGTCAGGTATTTCTGGACCTCGTAGAACTTGTTGGCGAGGATCACGGTGAACGGATTTTCCTGACCGTCGATGGCCTTCTGCTCCAGTCCGGCGTAGACCTCGGGGAACGCCATCGGGGTCGGATTCGCCCCCAGGGCGCTGACCCAGTCGACGTTGATCGCGTTGGGGATGACGCGGATCTTCAGCCCGGCGATGTCCTCGACCGTGTTGATCGGGCGCCTGCTGTTGGTGATGTTACGGAAGCCGAGCTCCCAGTAGGCCAGTCCGTGGATGCCCTTCTCGTCCAGCTTGGCGAGCATCATTTGGCCGAAAGCCCCGTCGACCACCGTGTCGGCCTCGCGGGCGTTCGCGAACATGAAGGGAAAATCGAAGACCGCGAACTCTTTCGCCTGCGAGGCGAGAATGCCCGAGTTCAGCACGACCATCTCGATGGTGCCGCCCTGCAGCGCGGAGACGTTTGCGGCGTCGCCGCCGAGAACCCCTCCGGGGAAGAGGTTGACCTTGATCCTGCCGCCGGACCTGGCGGTCATGATCTCGGCAAATTTCTCCATTCCCGTGACGAGCGGATGGCCCTTGGGATTCTGCGTCGTGAACTTGATCGTTCGCTCATGGACCTGAGCGTGCGCCAGGGGCGGCAGCGCGAAGAGGACGGCAAGGGCGGGAATGCTGAACCGGAGCATGTCTTTCTCCTTGAGGTGGTTGAATCAGCCGCTGAGCCAGCGCGCGGGCCCGGTGACGAGCCACGGGAACAGCACCATCAGGAACATCATCGCGAACTCGGCCCACATGAACGGCAGCATGCCGTGCGTGACGTCGTCCATCCTGATCCTTCCGACCCCGGCCACGGTGTTGAGCACGGTGCCCACCGGCGGAGTGATCAGGCCGATCGCGTTGTTGATGATGAACAGCACGCCGAAATACACCGGGTCGATGCCCGCGGCCTTGACGACGGGCATCAGGACCGGGGTCATGATGAGGATGGTCGGCGTCATGTCCATCGCGGTGCCCACCGCCATGACGAGCACCATGATCGCGATTATCAGCAGCGTCGGGTTGCCCATGAAGGGCTCGAGCATGGCGACGAGCTGCCCGGGAATCTGGGCCACCGTGATCAGCCAGGAGGAGACCAGCGCCGCCGCGACCAGGAACATGACGACCGAGGTGGTCTTCGCGGCGCTCACGAACACCCCGAAGATCTGGCTCGGCCGCAGCTCGCGGTAGACGACGGTGGCGACGAACAGCGCGTACACCGCGGCGACCACCGCCGCTTCGGTCGGAGTGAACACGCCGAAGCGCAGTCCGAACAGAATGATCAGCGGCAGGCCCATCGCCCACCCCGACTCCCGCAGCGCCCGCATCATCTCCGCGGCGGACTTGCGAGGCGGCACCGGAATCGTCTCGCGCCGGCTGAGCCACCACCACGTGACCCAGAGGGCCGCTCCGATCAGCAGGCCGGGCACGATGCCGGCCAGGAACAGCTTGGTGATCGAGACGTTCGCCGCGACCCCGAAAATGACGAATCCGATCGACGGCGGGATGATAGGCGCGATGATCCCGCCGGCGGCGATCAGTCCCGCCGAGCGCGCCTTGTTGTGGCCGGCTGCGGCCATCATCGGCAGCAGAAGAGCCGTGAGCGCCGCCGCGTCCGCGACCGCCGAGCCCGAGAGGGAGGCGAGCAGGCAAGCGGCGATGATCGCGACGTACCCGAGCCCGCCCCGAACATGGCCGACGAAGACGAGCGCCACGTCGACGATGCGCCGCGACAGGCCGCCGACGTTCATGATCTCGCCTGCGAGCAGGAAGAAGGGCACCGCCAGCAGCGGGAAGCTGTTCGCGCCCTCGACGAGATTTTGCGCGAGGATCTGAGCGTCGAAGAGATGCAGGTGCCACATCAGCGCGACGCCGCACAGGAGGAGCGAGAAGGCGATCGGCACGCCGAGCGCCATCACCGCGAGCAGCGAGCCGAGGAAGATCGCGACGGTCATATGCGCTCGGAGTCCACGGTCCTCAGATCGCGCTCCGATGCCCGGCCGATGACCACGCGAACGAGGTCCAATAAGAGCAGGGCCGCGGCGGACACCGCGAAGACCATACCGGCCGAGTAGAAGAGGGCGACCGACGCGCCGGTGACCGGCGCCTGGACGTCCCAGTTGATGCGCGTCTGCGCAAGGCTGCCGGAGAAGATCAGCCATGCGGCGTACAGCATCATGAGATGGCCCGCGACGAGGCACGCTTTCTTTCCCGCAGTGCCGAGCCTCGAGACCAGCGCGTCCGTGCCGAGGTGTGCGTGCTCCTTCATGGCGACGACGGCGCCGAGGAAGGTCATCCACACGAACAGCCAGCGCGAGACTTCCTCGGAGACCGTGATGCCGGAGTTGAAGGCGTAGCGGAGCACGACGTTGCCGAACACGAGCACGACCATCGCCGCGAGCGCGACGCCTATCGCCCACTCGAGCAGGCGGCAATACGCCGCTATCAGCTTGCCCACCGTTCCTCCTCCATTTCCATCGCTGCCGGTGCAGCCCGGTGAGCATACCTGCTCCACCGGCAGGATGCCGCGCGCGCAGGCTCAGAACTTGTACACCATTCCGATCGCGCCCATCCGTATCGTCTGGCCGTTTACGTCGCCCGGCGCCGTGAAGGTCTTGGTCAGGCCGGCCGAGCCAGACGGGCGGAATCCCGCGTTGGGATCGTTCGAGATCGAGTTTCCGAGGCCGTAGACCATGAGCTCCTTGGTGACGTCCCAGTAGGCGCCGAAGGCCCAGCCGTCCGCGTTCTTTCCGCCGCCCGAGTCGTCCTTGATCTGGCCGTAGAGGGCACCGATCCGCAGGTTCGAATACAGCCAGTAGTCGGCTGAGAACTGGTAGATGTTGTAGTACGTCTTCGCACCCACGTCGCTGCCGGTCACGAGCGAGCCCGTCGTTCCCAGAGGGTTGCCGCCGTTGTTGAGCGTTCCTCCGGTCCCCGCCGTCGTGCTCTGGTTGTTCGACCGGATGTAGACGAGGTAGATCTTGCCCTTGCCGTAGTCCCAGTTGCCGTAGAAATTGCTGTAGTAGACCGTGTTGGGTACCACCGAGCCCGCGGGGGGCTTGCCCGCGATTCCCGCGTAGCCGAGGCGGAACGGGCCGTTCTCGTAGTCGAGCGCCGCCTGATACACGGCCTGGTTGGTGCTGTGCTCGGGCTGCGACCCCTGGATCGAGTAGTGAGCCTCGGCGAGGAAGCCGGCCCAGCGCGGCGAGATCCAGGCGATGTCGCTGTCGTAGCGCGAGGGCGTGCCGAAGGTATTGACGACCGAGCCCAGGGTGCGCGCCGTGAAGTCGATGTAGGAGCCGCGGAAGAAGATCGCCGTGTTCTGGCGACCGACGCGGAACTCGCCTGCCGGCGTGGCCACCCCCGCCCAGAGCTGGCGGTCGAACAGGCGCGTCGCATCCGCCTGCGTACCGTTGGTCTCGTTGAGGCCCTGTTCAGCGGTGAACTTCGCCGAGTAGCCGTTTCCCAGATCCTTGTCCCCCTTCAAGCCGAGGCGGGTTCGCAGGTACGCGCCGTCCTGGAGCGCGATAAGGCTGCTGCCCGAGCTGCTCTTCATGTAGCTGAGGTAGTAGTCGACGTCGCCGTATAGGGTCATGGTGGCGCCGTCCTTGCTCATGCTCAGCGTGCCTTGAGCGAAGGAACCTCCCGCGGAAATCGTTGCCAGCGCGCCGAGCGCCAGCGCGATCTTGCTTCTTCTCATGATGCCCCTCCTTAGTTGGCTCGTTCGCGATCGCTACGAGCACAGCGGATGTTATGGAGAGGGGCAGCAGAACCAAATGGGCGAGCGCAGCTAGTGCGCGTTAATCGCCCAACCGGGATCGATAAGCGCCCGCTTTTGTCCGCGGGTCGCCGGGAGGAACGGCGCTAGAGCAGGGTGCGCAGCGAGTATTCGGCTTCCTGGAGAAGGGGCAGAGCCCGGGCGACGGCGTGCTCGGTGTTCTCCTTCTCCATCGCTAGGCTGATACCGATCGCTCCAACCACGCCTGCGTTGCGCGTGCGGATCGGCACGCCGATCCCGCGCACCTTGCGCTCGAGCTGCTGCTCGAGCAGCGCGTATCCCTTGCGCCGCGCCGAGTTGATGAGGTCGCGCACGCCGTCGTGGGTCGTGACCGTATACGGCGTATACGGCATGAACGTGCGTGCGGCGAGCCAGCGGTCGACCTCGCGGGCGCTGAGGCAGGACAGCAGCGCGATTCCCGCCGACGATATGTTCGCGGAGACGCGCGCCCCTATGACGAAGCCGTTGTGCACGCGGGTGGATCCGTCGCGCGCGACGCACACGACGTCGTCCTCGTCGAGGACCGCGAAATAGCTCGCGCCGTCGAGCTCGGCGCTGATCTGCTGGAGAAAGGGCTGCACCGCGCGCGGGACCTTTGCGGAGTCGCAGTACGACCACCCCAGCCTGAGCACGCGCGGGGTCAGCCAGAACATCTGGCCGTTGCTCTCGAGGTAGCCGAGGTGGTGCAGGGTGCGAAGATAGCGGCGCGCGGCGGTGCGGGTTATCCCGGTCCGCCACGCCGCGGTGGATGGCGTGAGGCGCGGATGGGTGTCGTTGAATGCCTCGATGATGCGCAGGCCCTTTTCGAGCCCGGCGATCCAGTCGCGCCGGTCGAGCGCCGGTTTTTTTCCCATGGTTCCTCCCCGAAAGCGCGCGAATGCCGCGCGCCCGGTCCGATAATCGCGCACAAGGGCGGGGCGGCGCAAGTGACCGGCGCACCGGCAGGGATTACCATGCGCACCGCATGCCCGCAAAAACCCAATTCCTGCTCGGCCTGATCGGCGACGGCATTCAAGGCTCGCGTTCTCCGGCGCTGCACGAGGAGGAAGCGCGGCGCCAGGGCCTCGCGCTCCGCTACGAGCTCATCGACCTGGCGCAGGGAGGGCGCAGCATCGCTGACCTGCCGCGGCTGATCGAATCGGCGGAACGCGCGGGATTCGACGGACTGAACATCACTCACCCGTGCAAACAGGCGGTGTTGCCGCTCCTCGACGAGCTCTCCGACGAGGCAAGCGCGATCGACGCGGTCAACACCGTTGTGTTCCGCGACGGCAGGCGCAGGGGCTTCAACACCGACCGCGCGGGGTTCGAGGTCCCGTTCCGTGCTGGGCTCGGCGATGCACCCAGGCAGGCGGTCGTTCTGGTCGGCGCCGGTGGCGCCGGCGCGGCTGCGGCCTACGCCGTCCTCGCCTTCGGCACCGAGCGGCTCTTCGTCGTCGACCGCGACGAGGAGCGGGCGAAGGCGCTGGCGAGGAGGATGGCGAAGCGCTTTCCCGAACGCACTCTGGTTACGTCGGAACAGGTCGCGTCAGTGGTCAAGCGGGCAGACGGCCTGATCCACGCCACGCCTACGGGAATGCAGGGTCATCCGGGGCTTCCGTTCGATCCGGCACTGCTGCGCAGGGACATGTGGGTGGCGGAGATCGTCTACGTGCCGCTCGAGACCGAGCTGCTCGGCGCCGCGCGCAAGCTCGGTTGCCGCACCCTGGACGGCGGCGGAATGGCCGTCTGGCAGGCGGTCGAGGCGTTCGAGCTCTTTACGGGAATCAAGCCGGACTCCTCGCGCATGGAGGCACACTTCCGGCGCATGGTTTCCGCCGCCGCGCCCGCCTAGGCCTTGTGCACGACCGCGGCGTGCGTGTCCTTGTCGATGACCACGTCGACGACCGCCGGTTTGCCACTCGCGAGCGCGGCTTTCACCGCCGGCAGGATCTTCGCCGGATCGGTGACGCGCTCGCCGTGGCAGCCGAGTACGCGCGCGAGCGCGGCGAAGTCGACGTCGCCATAGTCCACAGCGAAGGTGCGCCCTCCGTAGAGCTCCTTCTGGAACGCGCGCTCGTTGCCCAGGCCGAGGTCGTTGAACACCACGCACACGACCGGGATGCGCTCGCGCACGGCGGTTTCGAGCTCGCCCAGGTTGCACATCATCCCCATGTCGCCGAGCGCCGCGACAACCGGCTGGCCGGCCCTTGCGAGCTTCGCGCCCATCGCGATCGGGAACGCCGCACCGACCGACCCCCAATCGTCCGTATACATATAGGTGTCCGGCCGGAATGTGTCCATGAAGACGCGCATGTGCTTGCCGGCGTTGCCCGCGTCGACGATCACGATGCCGTCCTCGGGCAAGGCCTCGCGCACCGCCGCAGCGGCGACCGGGGGCAGGATCGGAGTGCGCTTTAGATCCAATAGCTTCTTTCGCTCGGCGTCCCAGTCGGTGCGCAGCTTCGCGACGTCCGCCCATTTCCATTTCTTTCCGGCGAGGCGCGAGGCGAGCCCCTCGATGAAGCTCGCGGTCGACCCGGCGACCGCCAGCGTCACCGGGAACACGACGCCGATATCCGTTCCCACCGGGCTGTGGTGGATGAGCTTCGCTTCCTTGCCGATAATTCCGTACCTGAAGGTCGTCGAGAAGGTGTCGATGTGCGCGCCAAGGGCGACGACGACGTCGGCCTGCGGCATCGCGCGGTTTGCGCTCGAGTAGCCGTTGCGCCCGAGGGGGCCGAGCGATAGCGCGTGGCTCGTCGGAAACGCGTCCGGGTGGTACTGGAGCGTGGCGACCGGTATCCCGGTCGCCTCTGCGAGCTTCTGCAGCGATGCGAGCGCGCCCTCGCGCAGCACGCCGCCGCCAGCGAGCAGGATCGGCCGCTCGGCTTTTGCGATCAGCGCGGCGGCGCGGTCGAGCTCCTCCGGCGCGCACGAGGGGCGCGATGCGGGCCGGTACGCAGCGGGCGGGATCGCCTCGGGCTCGGTCTGCTGCACGAGAATGTCCCGCGACACGTCGATGTGCACGGGCCCGAGCGGCTCCGCGAGCGCGATGCGGAACGCGCGCCGGACCGCTTCCTGGATCTTGTCGACCGACGGGATCGAGTATGCCCACTTCGTGATCGAGCGGTGCAGCGTCACCTGGTCGATGTCCTGGCTCGCGTCCTTCTCGCGCACGAACAGGTCCTGCGCGCCGCTGATGCTGATGACCGGGACGCAGCCCTTGTACGCGGCGCCGATGCCCGTCACCAGGTTCGTGACCCCCGGTCCCTCGGTGGCGGTGACGACGGCGGGCTTGTGGATCGAGCGCGCGTAGCCGTAGGCCATGAACGCCGCGCCCTGCTCGTGGCGCGTGAGGACGAAGCGGATCTCCGGGGTCGCGCGCAGCACGTCGAGGATGGGGAGGTTCATCGTCCCGGGAATGCCGAATACGTGGTCGATGCCCTCGCGCTTGAGGCAATCGACGACCGCTTGCGCGCCTGTGATCATGGGTTCTCCTGCTTCACCACTTTCTGCGGACCAATAGCTCGCTCCTTCCCACTTCGCGTCAGAGCTTCGCCAAGACTTTCTTGGCGAGGCTCAGCTCCATCGCTTCCTTTTTATCGACGGGAAGCGTGGCATAGACGGTAACCTTGAATGAGACACTGCCTTTCTTGACCAGGAGTCCGACTTGGTCCCCTGCGACGAAGTAGTAGCCGTCCTCGCCGACGCTCGCAGGTCTCACTGCACTGCCCTTGCCTGCAGCGGCCATCTGGCGTGCCATCTGCTTCCCGCCGTCATACGCCGCAGCCGTTTGCAGGTAGAGCGTCACGGCTTTCACATCGGACCTACCAGACGGAGACCAGGTGCAAGTCCTCACGTAGCTCGACGTCACGTGCTTCCCATCAGCGACCGAGACGCCAACAGTTTCGCCAACTTGCGCCGGCGTCAATAGCGTGCACGCGTCGGTATCGGCTCGAGCGGCCGAAGGCAGCGCGGCCGTACACAAGCAGAACGAGGCAGCGCACAATGCGCGGCGACAAAATGTGCTCATATCTGAACCTCCCCTTGGTGTGATTCAACGTACTTCAGACCTGCTATGCCCCCGACATCAAAGTCTTCTTCATTTGCCGATAGGCGCTCTGCCAATTGGACCGAATCCGAGCGCCGTGTCTCCCTTGATACCTAACGTTATATATACGGACGGCGCAGGGTTACATCTTACAAGCTAGACCCTGGATTTCCCTAGGAACACTTCCAGTCATCAGAACAGGGATCGGTGTAAGCCCGTCTGCACCTTAATTACTTACGGCAACCCCAACCGGCAAAGCAAGGAGGGTTTGATCTATGTCAAACCGATCGATCAGCGAGTCCGTAGGGTGGGATGCTCAGGCGCGAGTTGGAGGGAGCGTCGATGTTCAGCCAGCCGATCAAGTACGTCATGGAGCGAAAAAAACTCCTCACCGCCCCGCCGGACAAGACGGTAGCACAGGTCGCAAAACAGATGGCCAAGCGGAAAGTCGGGGCAGTCCTGATTGTCGACAATGATAGGTTGGTCGGGATCTTTACCGAGCGCGACGCCCTGGTCCGTGTTATCGCGCAGGATCGCGATTCTCGCCAGTCCCGCCTAGTCGACGTAATGACTCCCTCCCCCGTGACAGTCAGTCCTGACAAGCCCTTCGGCTACGCGCTGCTCCTCATGCACGAGAACGGTTTTCGCCATCTCCCCGTAATTCAGGACGGAAAGCTCGTTGGGATCGTCTCGGCGCGCAACGCGCTCGATCCCGACCTGGAGGAGTTCGTTTCCGAAGCGCAGCGCCGGGAGCAGTTCCAGCGAGAGAGGGATCGCAGTGGTTGGTAGGTTGGCTGTCTCGTACGTGATTCCCGCTAGCAACCCGGTCCAGCCTGCCTAGAGGCTAAGGTTCGCCGAGATATGCACCAAGAGGGATTGCGACAGAGTACGCGTTTCAGAGGTTCTCCGGCAGGAGCAGGTAGGCCGCGTGGCCGCCGCCACTGTATACGGTATGCGTACCGCCGAAGCTCGCAGGCGGACGATCGCGCGGGTCGTCGTGCAGGAACCAGCCGGAGCCGCGCTGCGGGCCGGTCTCGCCTGGGCGCTCGAAGTCCTTTCCCTGGAGCGTGAGCGCGAGCCGGTAGCCTGCGGGTAACGACGCGCTTCCCGGCCAGATCTCGAGGTCGACCTCGACGATTTCCTCCGGCTTCACCTTCCGCGCTTCGTCGTGGCTGTACCAGGGCTGCCATTCGGTGGAGCGCTTCGGGTCCAGCTTGCGCTGCGATACCCGCAGCCAGCCCTGCGACACCGGCGCCTTCGGCTCGACCGCCGAGAAGAACGTGACTTCCTTGCCGTCCGGGTCGAAGGCGCGCAGCGTCGCGAAGAGGTCCATGTCGTCGGTGCTCGAGGAGACGAACAGCTTCGCCTTGATCGGGCCGACGAACTCGAGCGGTGCCTCGAGAGGCGCGGTGCTGAACGTCACGCCCTCGCTCATCGCCGCATAACTCGTGCTCGCTGCCTTGGCCGGGTCAGAGTCACCGAGCACCTTGCTCGACGCGTCGAGATAGAGCCGCCTCCACTTAGTCCCGGAAAGCGGCCATTGCGTATCGCGCACCACGCGCGCGACCGTATCGTCGGCCGCCCGCAGCTCGACCTCGACCTTGGGCTCGTCCTCCCAGCCGTTGTCGACGCCCTTGAGATAGCGATCGAAGAACTTCCGCTGCAGCGCCACGTTCTGCGGGAGGAGGAAGGTAAAGAAGTACGAGCCCGACTGGACCTTGAGCCATTTCTCCTTCGACGCGATGCCCAGGTATCCCAGGATCGTGCCGCGCAGGTGCAGGCCGAGGCCGCCCCAGTTGGCGACGACCAGGGCCGGTATCTGTATACGATCCAGCTTCGCGCTGCGCTCTTCGTACCAGGGACCGTTCAACGGCCGCGCGAGGAGGTTGCCGATGTAGTCCTCACGGTTCGCGGCGAGCTCCTCCGGCGACAGGCTCGCCGGCCCCGTGTTGCGCAGGCCGGTGTCGATGTCGACGAGCGGCGTGTCGGGGTTGCCGTGCTGGTTCCGCAGCACGCTGCGGTTCCACCAGCGCGTGAGGAACCCGCTCCCGAGAATCCCGCCCTGGCGCGTTCGGTCGCGGTAAAAGTCGTAGGTGCCCTGCCAGGGGAGCATGGCGGCGAGGTGTGGCGGGCGCTCGGCGGCGATCATCCACTGGCCTGCAGCGTAGTAGGAGATGCCGAGCAGCCCCACCTTGCCGCTGGACCAGGGCTGGACCGCGGCCCACTCGATCGCGTCGTGGAAGTCGCGGAACTCGGCCGGCGAGTTCACGTCCAGGCGCCCGGGCGACTTGCCCGAGCCTCGCGAATCGACTTTCGCGACGATATAGCCGTGCGGCGTCCACATCTCGGGGTCCGGCGTCTCGAACACGAGGTACTTGCACGACGAGACGGCCAGCACCTCCGGGTGGCGGCGCCTGAGCGCGTCCCACGCCTCGGGCATGAACTGAGACAGGTGCACGTCCTTGCCGTAGGGCCCGAGCGTCATCAGCACCGGATAGCTTCCGGGCGCGTCGGGACGAAAGACGTTGCAGCGGAGTACCGCGCCGTCGCGCATGGGCACGGCGACATCCTTGTCGAGGATCATGGGGCGGCTTTCGCCGCGATCAATACGAAAGCGATCGCGCAGGGCTCGTCCGTGCGGTTGCTCCACGCGTGGTTCGTGCCGCGCTGGACCAGGCAATCGCCCGCGCGCAGCAGCACCTCGCTCTCGTCGAGCACCGCCCAGATCTCCCCCGACAGCACGACGCAGTAGTCGATGGTGTCGGTCTTGTGCATGCCAGGGTGTCGGCGCGTCGCCGCTTCCGCGGCCTGCGCGCCCATGGCGTGGAAGAAACGATCGGGGTCGAGCGTCTTCAGCCGCACGCGGTCGGGCGGGTACTCGATGACGCGGAACACGCTTCCCCCGCCGACAGGCTCGATGCGCCGCTCGTGGTCGCCTGCGTCGCTCTTGCCAGAATTGTCGGCCGGGGAGGAGCGCGTCTCCCAGATCTCCGTGAGCCGAAGGCCGCCGGCCTTTTCGAGGACGAAGTTGTGCGGTGACTCGCCGTCGAACAGCACGACCGCGCGCCCCTTTTCGTCGTGCCCGGTGACGACCCTTCTCATCGCGGCCGGCAGTCCTTCGGCGAAAGCCGCCCGGCCCATTCGCGGAAGCGCAGCATCTCGGGCGGGTTCATCACGCACGCGCTCCTGCCGTAGGGGTGCCCGAAGTCGAACAGCTGGTGGCCGAGCTCGTGGACCAGGAGGTAACCGGCGATCCTGGCGCTTTCCGCGTCGGAGTAGGTTTCGCCGCCGCGCAGGCTCCGCATCAGGCCGTCCTCGCCGATCAGGGGATAGGTGCTCACGATCGCCGTCATTCCGCGCGGCGCGGACGGGTTGTCCGTGGTGATGCCGGCGGTGATGCCCCCGCGGACGGCGGTGTGCACCGAGGATCCGACGTACTCCGCGCTTGCGATCAGCTGGTTCGTGATGACGACGTCGTAGGGGAACGAGAGCTTGCCGATGAAGACCCAGAAGATCACCTCGTTAGCGGGCGAAGCGTCGATGAGCGCGCGCCCGCCGGGGAGCTTCTGGGACCTGAGCTCCTCGAGGCGCGCGATGAGCGTCGCCGTGACGGCGTCGGCGAATCCGTCGTAGTTCCGCTCGCTGATCGGTGCGAGGAGGTAGGGCTGCGCGTACGCGATCAGGTCGCCGAGGCTGTTCTCGTCGCTGCGGAAAGCCGCGGCGTATCCTCTCGCGAGGCGCTTCCGGTCCCCCGTGCCTTCCTTGAAGTCGTAGCTCAGGCCGTTCCATTCGCGCGCTTCACCCGGCGTGACGCGATCGAACAGATCCTTCAGCGATTGCTCCACGGGCTCGGTGAAGCTCACCTCCACGCCGAAATTCTCCCTCGCGCCGAGGCGCGCCGTCGCGAGCGCGGCCCTGAGCTGCGCGGCGCTCATGCTCGGGAGCGCCGGGTTGACCACGTGGGCGACCGTCAGCGTGACCGTTTCCCGGGGAAGCGGCGGCGCCGCGCGGTGCGCGCACGAGACGAGCAGGGCCGCCGCGAGAACGGCCAGGAACCTCACTCTGGCTGCAGGTTGATGTCCTTCACCAGCTTGGCCCAGCGAATGCGCTCTTCCTTGAAGAACTGCGCGACTTGCTCGGGCGAGCCCGGGCCCTCGTTGATCGCTCCCAGCTCGAGCAGGCGCTTCTGGATGTCGTCCCTCGCGAGCACCGCGTTCACGTCGGCGTTGACCTTGCGCACGATCGGCTCGGGCGTGCCCGTGGGCGCGACGACCGCGAACCATCCCACGTATTCGAAGCCCGGGTAGCTCTCGGCCATGGTCGGGACGCCCTCGAGGCCCGACACGCGCTTGCTCGAGGTGACCGCGATCGGGCGCAGGTCGCCGCGCTTGATGAACGGGCTCATCGCCGCCGAGCTCACCAGCACCACCTGGGTCCTCCCGGCGACCGTGTCCTGCAGCGCGGGCGCCACGCCGTTGTAGGGCACCTGCAGCAGCCGCATGCCGGTCGCGACGTTGAGCAGCTGGCTCATCATGCCGCCGAAGGTCTTGGTCCCCTCGTTCGCGGCGGCGAGCTTGCCCGGATCCTTCTTGTCGAGCGCGATCAGCTCGGCGATCGACTTGGCCGGGACGGTGTTGTTCACCGCGATGACCATCGGCGACTTCCCGATCAGCGCCACCGGAACGAAATCGCGCTCCGGGTCATACGGCAGCGATTTGAACGTGAGGGGGTTGCTGATGAGGGCCGCGGTGGTGGCGAAGTAGTAGGTGTAGCCGTCGGGCGCCGACTTGGCCGCGGCCACCGCGCCGATCACGTTCTGTCCGCCGGGACGGTTGTCGACGACGACCTGCTGATTCCAGGCCTTCGACAGCCCGTCGGCGACGAGCCGCGCGCTGATGTCGGGCGAGGAGCCCGGCGGCTGCGACAGGATCCAGTGCACCGGCTTGCTCGGAAAATCCTGCGCGGCCAGGTTGCCCAAGGCACCACAGGAAACAGCGATGGCAAGGATTCGTGCAAATGTCTTCATCTATCCTCCTAGTTCGACGATCTTCTGCGGAAACCTGTGCAGCCTCTCCGCCACCCCGCTCTCCCCGATCAGGAAATTATCGCAGCACCAGCTGTAGGTGCGCTCGGTGACGTATGTGGGATGGCACACCATGTTCATGTTCTTCTCTATCCTCATGGTCTCGTCGTGCCGCACCAGCGGCCGCTCCACCATGTCGTAGCCCTGGCCGTGCGAGTGCAGGCGCTTCTCCTCGGGACGCCCGTTCTTCTTCATGAACGCGTTGTATTCGGCGAAGATCTCGCTCGCCCTCGCGCCGGGCACGAGCCGCTCGAGGGTGAATTTCTGAGCCTCGAGCACGAAGGCGAACTCGTACTTCATCTCCTGCGACGCCCGGCCGAGCACGCAGGTGCGCCCGAGCTCGGTGTAGAAGCCGCCGGGCCCGTTGTTCTCGATGAGGATGGTGAACTGATCGCCCTCGCGCAACACGCGGTTCTGCTGGTAGCGGTTGGCGAAGACCGCCGCCGTGCCGACGGGGCCGGAGCCGGTGAGGAACAGGCCCTGCTCGCTGCCGTGCCTGTGGCCGACGTGCTCGGCGATGGCGGCGACCTCGAGCTCGCGCATGCCCGGCTTGATCGCGGCGAAGGTCTCCTCCATCGCCTTGTCCTGGAGCATCGCGGTCCTTCTGATGCGCTCCAGCTCCTCCGGGCTCTTCACGGCCTTGACGCGGTCGACCACGTCCGAGGCGTCGCTGAACTTCGCGCGCGCGAGCTTGCGCCGCAGGTGGTCGCCGAGCGCGAAGGACATCGCCGCGCGCCCGAGAAGGCCCAGGGTTCCTCCCGCGTAGCGCGCGAGCGCCTTTTCGGCGAGCTCGGCGTCGTAGTCGGCCGTATACGGGCACGAGGCATAGGAGGGCATGCCGATGAAGCGCGCGGTGCCGCGGCGCACGCCGTCGCCCTGCGGCCCGAACTCGCGCACCACGCCCATGGGCCCCTGGCCGATGACCGTCATGCGCTCGTCCTTGGGAAAGATCACCGTGACGGGGTAGCCGTTCGTCGCCGGCACGTCGGTGAACCACTTGACGTAGCCGCCCATCCAGTCGTTGTTCGACTGCATGACGAGGGCGTCGATGCGCTGCTCGGCCATCGCGGCCCGCACCTCGGCCCAGCGGCGCTCGAGCTCGGGCGTGGAGATCGGGTGGTTGATGCGCTCGCCGGCCGTCATGTCGGACGCCTCACCACGTTGGCCATGCGGGACGTGTCTCCGGAGAGGAATTTTCTGAAATTCTCCACCAGCGTGGGCAGCGCTTCCTCGGCGTACTGGTCGTGGAAGCCGCCGAGGTGGGGGGTCACGATGACGTTGTCCATGCTCCAGAACGGATGATCGTCCGGAAGGGGCTCGGTGGCGAACACGTCGAGCGCCGCGCCCGCGAGCCGCTTCTCGCGCAGGGCGGCGAGGAGCGCGTCCTCGTCGACGATCCCGCCGCGAGCGAGGTTGACGAGGAAGGCCGACGGCCTCATCGCGCCGATGATCTTGGCGTTTACGATGCCGTGCGTCTCCTCGGTGTAGGGGGTGAGCAGCACCAGGAAGTCGAGGTCGCCGACGACGCTCTGGAGGTCGTCGCGGCGGACCATGCGGTCGAACCCCCCGACGCGGCGCACCGCCGAGGTGATTCCGATCACCTTCATCCCGAACGATCTGCACTTGGGCGCGAGCGATCCCGCGATCGCGCCGACGCCGAATATCCCCACGGTCTTGCCCTTCAGGAGCTGCGAGGGATAGCGCTCCCACTTGCGCGCGTTGCGGTTGCGCATGGCGCGCGGCAGGTCGCGCGCGAGGGCGAGCATCAGCATGATCGCCGCCTCCGGCACCGAGTCGCCGTGCAGGCCGTGCATGTTCGTGACCAGCACGCCGGGGCGCAGGGCGGCTCGGTCGACGATTCCGTCCACGCCTGTTCCCAGGGCCTGGATCCACCTGAGCTTCGCGCCCTTCTCGAGGACGCGATCGGCCATGTGCGCCCCGAAGGTCAGCAGGATGTCGGCAGATTCGATGTAGGGATCGACCTTGGAATGGTGGTCGACGAGGTCGATGGCGAGCTCCGGAAACTCGCCGCGCAGGCGCTGGTAATACTGCATTCTGACTTTTTCGGGCAGGGTGAGCAGTATGAGCAGCCTCGTCATGGCGGAACCGACCCGCATGTTACTGCATGCGGGCACCGCGCCGCTTCTAGCGGTACACCAGGACCGGGATGCGCGTGTGCGTCAGCACCCTGTGAGTGACGCTGCCCATCACCAGCCCGGCGAGCCCCCGGCGCCCGTGCGAGGCCATGAAGACGACGTCGCAGCGCCCGCTCTTCGCGGCGGCGATGATCCCGAGGTGAGGGGATTCCGACCTGGAGACGTGTCCCCGGAACGGGACGCCGGCCGCCTTGGCCAGCTTGCCGATGGCGGCGACGTGGCGCTCGGCAATCCTGCGGGCCTTCTTCTCCTGCGAGGCGATCGACCTTCCGGCCATCATGTAGCCCTCGCCGTAGATCTGCGAATAGACCGGCTCGACCGCGCAGTACCCCGTGACCTTGGCGCCGACCTCCCTCGCGAAGGCGATTCCGGCCTTCGCCGCCTTTGCGGAGATGGGCGAGCCGTCGGTGGGAATCAGGATGTGTCTGAATAGCATGATCGCTCCTTCGGTTTCCGTTCGGAATCCAGTATGGAGGCGGGGGCCTTTGCGGCCATTGATCCGGATCAAACGGTGGGGGGATACAATGCGGCGACGATGAAGTACAAGGATTACTACGCCGTGATGGGCGTCGACCGCGCCGCGAGCCCCGAGGAGATCAAGGCCGCGTACCGCAAGCTCGCGCGCAAGTATCACCCGGACGTCTCCAAGGAACCCGACGCCGAGGAGAGGTTCAAGGAAGTCGCAGAGGCCTACGAGACGCTGAAGGACCCGCAGAAGCGCGCCGCCTACGATCAGCTGGGGCGCCATCGTCCCGGGCAGGATTTCCGACCGCCTCCCGGCTGGGAGAAGCAGTTCGGCGACGGGACGTTCTCGTTCGAGGACCTCGATCTCGGCGACCTGTTTTCCGCCTTCGGCGGGAGCGCGCGGAGCCAAACCGCGCGCATGCCGGGGCAGGACTACGAGGTCACCGCGCACATTAGCCTGGAGGAGGCGTACCGGGGCACCGAGGTCACGCTCGATCTCGCCGTGCCCGACTACGACGAGCGCGGGCTCCCGCACCGCGTTCAGCGCTCGTTCAAGGCGCGCATACCCAGGGGCGCGACCGAGGGCCAGCGCCTGCGCCTCGCGGGAAAGGGCGGCAAGGGCCTGAACGGCGGGCGCGACGGCGACCTGTACCTCAACATCGCGCTGCGGCCGCACCCGCTGTTCCGCGTGAGCGGCCACGACCTGTTCCTCGATCTGCCGCTCGC
>Ga0187776_10000248_pt1 | contig 26284 bp, 29 predicted proteins | sample 0216_BV02_MP12_2_FD_132426 | JGI IMG/M metagenome (GOLD analysis project Ga0187776, IMG submission 132426) | Tropical peat soil microbial communities from peatlands in Department of Meta, Colombia - 0216_BV02_MP12_20_MG | ecosystem: Environmental > Terrestrial > Soil > Wetlands > Peat | place...
AGACGGCACGGAAACTGGCTGCTCGTGCTCATGCACGGCAAGGGCGGAAGCCCGTCGCAATTCCTCAGCCAGCCGTTTTTCGACACGCTCGCTGCGCTACGCGGGCGTGCTCCGGACGTCCTCCTGCTCGACGGAGGCGACGACAGCTACTGGCACAACCGCGCCGACGGCGCGTGGGGATCGATGGTCTTGCGCGAGGCGATCCCGGACGGGACGGCACGCACGCACCCCCGGCGCGTGGCCATCGGCGGGATCTCGATGGGAGGGTACGGCGCTCTGCTCCTCGGGTCCCGCAACCGCGGCCGGTTCTGCGCCGTCGGCGCACAATCGCCCGCGCTGTGGCTCAGCGCGAGCGAAACCGCCCCGGGCGCGTTCGACGACGCTCGGGACTACGCCCGCAACGACGTGTTCACGCTCCGCCCGCCGGATCCGCTCTGGATCGACCTGGGAGCGAGCGATCCGTTCCGCACGGCTGCGCTCGCTTACGCCCGGCGAGCCGGAGTGCACGCCCACCTCGAACCGGGCGGCCACGATTCCGCGCTCTGGGACGCCTTCACGCCGCAGTTCCTACGCTTCTTCGCACGTGCCTGCGCCTGACCCGAAGATCGAGCTGCACGTCCATCTCGAGGGGACGGTGCGGCCGGACACGCTGCGCACGATCGCGAAGCGCAACGACTATGCGCTTCCCGCGGACCTCGACTCGCTCTACGAGCTCGGTGATCTCGCTCGTTTCGCCGAGGTGTTCGTGCTCACGATCGGCGCGCTCACGGGCTACGACGACTTCCGCGAGATCGTCGTCGAGTACGCGGCGGAGGCGAAGGAGCACGGCGCGGTCTACCTCGAGGCAATCTTCGCGCCGCGCCTCAGGCACGCGCTCGACTCCGACGAGGTGTTCACCGGCTACTGCGACGGCGCGCAGCAGGCGCGCGAGCTGCACGGCGTCGAGGTGCGGCTGACGCCCGACATCCCACGGATCTACTCACTGGACGAGGCCCTTAGGACGGCGCGCTACGCGGTGAAATACCGAGACCGAGGCGTGGTGGGAATCGGGCTCGGGGGCCTGCCCGAGGAGGGCTATCCGCCCGAGCCGTATGCCGAGGCGTTTGAGCTGGCGCGGGACGGCGGGCTCGCCTCCGTGCCGCATGCCGGGGAAGGAGCGGGGCCCGAATCGATCCGCGGAGCGCTCGAGGCGCTGAGCGCGGACCGGATCCGCCACGGCGTGCGTGCAGTCGAGGATCCGGGCCTCGTCGACGAGCTCTCGGCTCGCGGCATCGTCCTCGACGTCTGCCCGATCTCGAACGTCCGCCTCGGTGTCGTTCCAACGCTGGACGAGCACCCGCTGCCACAGCTCGTCGCGGCCGGCGTCCGTTGCTCGATCTCCACCGACGACCCGGCCATCTTCGACACCGACCTGACACGTGACTACGAGGCCGCAGCCTCGCTCGGCGTCTCGCCCCGCGACGCGTACGAGGCCGGCCTCGCCGGGGCGCTCTGCGACGAGGAAACGCTCGTGGAGCTCCGTCGGATCGGCGACTCCCACGACTGGGCCGATCGCTAGGGTTCCGCACGATGGCGATCGCAAGAGAGGCGCAGCCCGTCGGCTCGCTCCACGAGGTGCGCGAGGCGGGCCTCGACCGCGAGGACCTGCTCGGCGCCTACCGCAACATGCTGATCACACGCGGCGTCGAGGAGCGGGGGCACATCCTCTATCGCCAGGGCAAGATTCCCGGCTCCTTCTACACGGGCCGCGGCAACGAGGCGGCAGCCGTCGGCGTCGCGACGGCAATGGGGGCGGACGACGTGGGGACGCCCCTCCACCGAGACATGGGCGTGCACATCACGCGCGGCGTCGAGCCGTGGCGGATCTTCGCGCAGTACATGGGCCGCCAGGACGGACCGACGCATGGCCGCGACGGCAACGTCCACATGGCCGACTCTCAGCTCGGGCTGATCGCGATGGTCAGCCACCTGCCTGCGATGCTCCCGGTTGCGACCGGGTGCGCGCTCACGTTCCGGATCCGTGAGGAGGCGCGCGTCGCCGTCGGCTGGTTCGGCGAAGGAGCCTCGGCGCGCGGCGACGCACACGAGTCGATGACCTTCGCGGGCACACGCAAGCTACCGATCGTCTTCGTCTGCGACAACAACCAGTTTGCGTACTCGACGCCGTCCTACCTCGAGTACGCGACCGAGCACGTCGCCGACCGCGCCGAGGCCTACGGCTTCGAAGGCGTCGTTGTCGACGGCACCGACGTTCTCGCCGTCTACCGCGAGGCGAAGCGGGCGATCGAGAAGGCCCGCAGCGGCGGCGGCCCGACGCTGCTCGAGTGCCTGACGTTGCGCATGGAGGGCCACGCCGTCCACGACGACGCCTTCTACGTTCCGAAGCCGCTGTTCGAGCGCTGGGCGGAGTCAGACCCGATCGAGCGTTTCCGCAGCTGGCTGCGCGACAACGCGAATCTGACCGACGAGGAGGAGGACGAGATCGAGAGCAGCGTCAAGAGACTGCTCACGGCGGCGCTCGAGCGCGCCGAGGAATCGCCGCAGCCCGATCCGTCCGACCTGACCGACGGCGTTTACGCCTCGCCCGAGGACCTCGACACGCCGCACCACAAGTGAGCGTAGGCTTGACGAAGGTCACCAAAGAGCGGAGGCGCCGGGAGCGGCAGCAGCGATGCCCGAGCTGACCTACCTCCAGGCGATCTCCGACGGGCTCCGTACGGAGATGCGGCGAGACAAGCGCGTCTTCCTGATCGGGGAGGACGTCGGCGTCTACGGCGGAGCCTTCAAGGTCTCGCTCGGCTTCCAGGAGGAGTTCGGCCCGTGGCGCGTGATCGACGCGCCGCTCGCCGAAGCAGCAATCGTGGGCGGCTGTACCGGCGCTGCGATCATGGGGATGCGTCCCGTCGCGGAGATGCAGTTCGCGGACTTCATCTCCTGTGGCTGGGACCAGCTCGTCACCGTCGCGGCGAAGCAGCGCTGGCGCGCGGGCACGCCGGTGCCGATGGTGGTGCGCCTGCCGTCGGGCGGCGGCTTCTCGGGCGGGCCGTTCCACTCCCAGAACCCCGAGTCGTCGTTCGCGCACATCCCTGGGCTCAAGTGCGTCTGCCCGGCGACGCCGGAAGATGCGAAGGGCCTGCTGATCAGCGCGATCGAGGACCCGAGCCCCGTCCTCTACTTCGAGCACAAGCACCTCTACCGCCGCATCAAGGGCGAGGTGCCGGAGGAGCGCTACACGACGCCGATCGGCAAGGCGCGCATCCACCGAGAGGGCGACGACATCTCGGTGATCACGTGGGGCGCGATGGTCTATACCGCCGACGAGGCGGCCCAGCAGCTCTCCTCGGACGGTGTCTCGGTCGAGGTCGTCGACCTCCGCTCGGTGATGCCGTGGGACAAGGCGGCAGTGCTCGAATCGGCGCGGAAGACGTCGAAGGTGCTCGTCCTGCACGAGGACACGCGCAGCGGCGGCTTCGGCGGCGAGATCGCCGCGACGATCGCGGAGGAGGCGTTCGAGGATCTCGACGCGCCCGTGAAGCGGATCGCCGCTCCCGACACCCCCGTCCCGTTCTCGCCGACACTCGAGAAGGCGTTCATCCCGCAGGTCGAGGACGTCGCCGCCGCACTGCGCGAGTTGGCGGAGTACTAGGAAGGAGCCGCATGGCCACGGAGACCGCTGTCGACGTCGTGATGCCGCAGATGGGCGTGTCCGTCTCGGAGGGGACGATCACGCGCTGGCTGAAGCAGGAGGGCGAGCAGGTCGAGGCCGACGAGCCGCTGCTCGAGATCTCGACGGACAAGGTCGACACCGAGGTTCCGAGCCCGGCCTCCGGGATGCTGACGCAGATCCTCGTCCAGGAGGGCGAAACGGTGGACGTCGGAACGAAGCTGGGCCAGATCGGCGGAGCCGCCGGCGAGGCGCCTGCCGCCGCGGAGTCCCAGGCCGCCCCCGCCGAGCCCGCGGCAGCCGAAGCCGACGAATCATCGCCCGCCGAGACTCCGACGCCGACCGGCCCCGAGCCACAGGCTGCTCCCGCACCCGGGCCGGCACCAGCACCGTCGGGCAACGGGAAGGCGTTCGTCTCCCCGGTCGTGGCGCGGATCGCGGGCGAGCACGGCATCGACCCGTCCCAGGTGCCCGGCACCGGCGCGGGAGGCCGCGTGACGAAGAAGGACATCCTCGCTTTCGTCGAGTCGGGCGGCCGGCGACCGCAGACCGCGGCGGCCGCGGCGCAGCCGGAGGCTCCGGCTCCCGCACCGGCACCCCCGGCCGAGACGACGCCTCCTCCGCAGCCGACACCTCCAACCCCGGCGCCGGTCGCGGCCGGCGAGACGCTGCCGGGCGAGACGGTCGAGCCGATGACTGCGATGCGGCGCGGCATCGCCGAGCACATGCGCCGCTCGCTCGACACCGCCGCCCACGTCACGAGCGCGATCGAGGTCGACTTCTCGCGCGTCGTCGCCGTCCGCGAGAAGCTGAAAAAGGAGTACCAGGCCGCGTACGGCGTCAACCCGACTTACCTCGCGTTCGCCGCCAAGGCGTCGGTCGAGACGCTGCGCGAGTATCCCTACGTCAACGCGGAGATCCGCGGCGACTCGATCGTCACGCGCAACTTCATCAACCTCGGCATCGCGGTCGAGCTCGCCGAAGGGAAAGGCCTGATCGTCCCGGTCATCCGCAACGCGGAAGGCCTGAACCTGCTCGGTCTCGCGCGCGGGATCGCCGAGATCGCGGCGAAGGCACGCAACAAGCAGCTCGTACCGGACGACGTCCAGGGCGGCACGTTCACGATCACGAATCCGGGCGGCTACGGCACCTTCCACGGCACGCCCGTGATCAGCCAGCCACAGTCGGCGATCCTCGGGACCTACGCGCTCGTCAAGCGGCCGTGGGTCGTCGAGGACGAGCTCGGCCAGGACACGATCGCCATCCGGCCGCTGATGAACATCACGCTCACGTACGACCACCGGCTCGTCGACGGCGCCTACGCTGGCCGCTTCCTGCGCGACCTGCGCGAGCTGCTCGAGGGCTGGGAGGGCGACGGCGAGTAGGAGGGCCTGGCGGAGTGGTGCTCGCCCTGGGGGCGCGATGGACGTCGCGAGGCAAGGACGCAGGGAGCGCCGATAGCGGTGTTCTATCGGCGCGACTGAGGACGCCGCATCGCGGCGCTCCAGTGTGTCCTCCGCGGCACAGTCACTATTTCGCCAGACCCTCCTGATGGCTCAGCGGCTCGTCCCGTTCCTCGGCTACGAGGACGCGGCCGCGGCTATCGAGTGGCTGTCGGCGGCCTTCGGTGCGACGGAAAAAGCGGAGCAACGCTCGACCGGCGCGGACGGACGGGTGCTACACGCGGAGCTCGACCTCGACGGATCCACGATCTTCGTCTCGACGCCTGAGGGGTACGTTGCCTCGCGCAAGCACCGGGATTGGTGCGAGATCGAGCGCCGGATGCACGACAACCCGTGGGTGATCGACGGGCTCTTCGTCGAGGTGGGCGACCTGGATGCGCACTTCGCGCAGGCGGTCGAGGCGGGGGCGACGATCCTCCGCGAGCCCGAGGAGCCGGGCATCGGCTACCGCATCTACACGGCGGAGGACCTCGAAGGCCACCGTTGGATGTTCGGCCAGCCGCTCTAGGCGACGGCGGCGAGCACGCCGGCGAGGGGTGGCGGGATCTCCGCCGGCTCGAGCGCTCCGACCAGCAACGGCGGATAGCGCTTGCCGCGGTTGTCCGAGGCCTGGAGCCAGCGACGCAGCTGAGCCTGAATCGCGCGTCCGCGCCAGAAGGGCTGGTTCTGGAAGTTGCGGAACGTCTCGAGGTCGCCCTGCTCCGCGAGCACGACCTCGACGCGCTCCGGGCCGAGCGCGCGTACGAGCTCGTCCTCGAGATCGGCCGTGCAGACGAACACCGCCTCGCCGAGCGCACGACGGAAGTACCGCTCCTCTCCAGCGTCGCACAGGCCTGCGAGCCGGACGATGCCGGCGTAGTCGCCCGCGACGCGCCGCACCGCTTGCGCGCCGCCGATTGGGACGATCTCGACGCCGTCCAGGTCGAGGTCGAGCCGCCCGGCGACAGCTTCGAGCGCGATCCGGTCGGTGATGCCCTCGACGAGGATCACTGCGGCCATGCAATGACGCTAGCGGCAAGCGCTAGCGCCGTGTCCGTCCGTTCCTCGGCGCCGGTTGCTAGCCGGTCGAGAAGCAGGCCGCGCACCACGGCGATCAGCAGCGTGGCCGTCGCCTCGTCGACGCGGCTCGAGAGGAAGGCGAGCCATTCCTCAACGAGCGGGCTCGCCTCGCCGCGCTTCATCGCATCGACGTAGACCTCGAAGAAGAGCCGGAGAAACGCCTCCCGCTCGGGAGCCGAGATCCAGCGCCACACGTCCTCGAGGGTGCGCACATCGGCATCGAGCAGTCGCTCCTCGCGCCGGCGGATCTCGGCGAGGATCGCGCGGACGAGCTCGTCCTTGCTGCCGAAGTCGTAGAGCAGCATCCGCGGGCTCGTGCCGAGGGCCTCAGCGAGCGGGCGGAGGCTGAGCCCCGCCAGGCCATGGTCGAGCACGTACCCGGCCGCACGGCCGAGTGTCTCTTGCCTCCGGGTGGGGTTGACAGGGCGAGCCATTATTTCTACAGTCGTTTCATAAACTACCGGACGGACATCGTGAAGATCGACGCCGTGGTCGAGGCGGCCCTCGGCGTGACGCTTCTTGCCGGAGGCTTCGGAGCCACCGACTTCCCCCACCCGGTCGGACGGGTCGTGGCGATCGTGGTCGGCGCCCTTCTCGTCCTGCTCGGCGTCTTGCTCTGGCGCGCGCCGGTGGGACTGCGCGACCTCGCCGTCGGCAATGCGATCACGGCCGTCGCCGCCGTCGTGTGGCTCGCGGCCGCCTCGGGCTTCTCGCTCGCGGGCAGCGCGCTGGTCGCCGCGGCTGGTGCCGCACTCGCCGTTCTCGCGGCGGTGCAGGTCGCTACGCTCCGCGCGTGAGCCGAGGCGGATACCTCCTCCAGCTCGGCGAGATGCCGTATGTCGAGGCCTGGGAGCTACAGCGCTCGCTCGCCGGCGCGGTCTCGCAGGGCGCGATTCCGGAGACGATCGTCCTGCTCGAGCATCCGCCCGTCGTGACACTCGGAAGGCGCACCGACGAGGCGGAGCTTCATGTGCCGCAGGACGCGGAGGTGGAGGTCGTGGAGACGAACCGCGGCGGCAAGTCGACCTACCACGGCCCGGGCCAGCTCGTCTGCTACCCGATCCTCGACCTGAGACGCCACGGCCGAGATGTGAAGGCGTATGTCCGGGGCCTCGAGCAGGCGCTGATCGCAACCCTCGCGCCGCTCGGCGTCGAGGCGACTTGCCTGGAGGGCCTGACCGGAGTCTGGCTCGAGCGTCCGCCGCGCAAGATCGCCTCGATCGGCGTCCACGTCTCCCGCTGGGTGACGACGCACGGCTATGCGCTCAACGTCGATCTCGACCCGGCGCCGTTCACCGACTGGATCACAGCTTGCGGGCTCGAAGACGCGACGTTCACGACGATCGCTCGGGAGCTCGGGCGGCCCGTGACCGTCGACGAGGTGCGGCCCCATGCGGTGGCGGCGATCGAGGCGATGTTCGGCCTCGAGCTCGAGGAGTTACCGGCGGAGGAAGGCGCAGGACTCTGGCCGCAGCCGCTGCACGCACAACTGGCTGCACGCTAGAGCAGCCAGCCCTCCTCGTAAGCGATCTGTTGCCGTGCCGGGAAGCGCGCGTAGGCGACGCTCGGGTCGGCCGTCTCCTCCTCGACCGACGCGTTGTGCTTCGCGGCGGTCGCGTCGACGGTGTACGCGCCCCAGTCGTCGCCCGCGAGGCGGGTGCCGACCGAGACGATCACGCAGGGACCGTTGCCGGAGCCGACGATCACGTGCTTCGTCCTCGGCGGGCAGTGGACGAGATCCCACGCACGAAGAGGCCGCTCCTGTCCCTCGACGACGAGCACGGCCTCACCCGAGAGAATCAGAAAGTCCTCCTGTTCGTCCTCCCAGTGGTACATCGACATCGGCTGCCGCGGGCCGAGGATGCTCACGTTGAACCCGAGCTGCGTGAAGCGCGCACGGTCGCCCTCGAAGAACGTGAGCCGCCCGCCTGTTCCCTCCAAATGCCAGCGGGCGTCCTTCGTATTGAGCACGAACCAGCCCTCGCCCGCCGGGACGAGCCCGTGCTCCGTCCCTTCGAGCGGCGCCTCGGGAACGGTCACGGCAACCAATCCTCGCGGAACTCGGCCGGCTCCCGATCCGGGAAGCGGGCGTAGGCGACGTCCGGATCGATCGTCGAGTCCTCGGTCGACGCGTCGTGTTTCATCGCGACATCGGAGTACGGGTAGCCTCCCCAGTCAGGGCCGCGCTGGTGCGCACGATCTCCCAGCGCGAGAATCGCCGACGGCCCGTCGCCGGCGCCCACGATCGTGTGCGGCACGGGTGCGGGACAATGAAAGTAGTCCCACTGCCGGAGCGGATGCTCCTCGTCCTCGACGATGAGCAACGCCTCGCCTGACAAGACGAGGAATCCCTCCTGGTCAGCCTCCCAGTGGTACATCGACATCGACTCGCCCGGCTCGAGCACGAAAAGGTTGACGCCGACCTGGCCGTCGTCGTCGACGAACTCTGTGACGAAACCGCGGCCCTCGCGCGCGAACCACGTCATGTCACAAAGATTGCGAACGAACCAGGTCACGCAGGGACTATGCCCGCAAACCGTCCAGCACGACGTCGAGGTAGCGACGCCACCGGCCGGGCGGCGCCGAGGTGAGCGCCGAGCGCACGAGCACCTGGACGTCGTCGGGCTTCACGTCCTGGCGCACTGCTCCGGCGCGTTGCGCACGCGCGACGAGCTTCGTGCCGAGCTTTTCGAGCTCCGCGGCGCCGGGCTTCCCGCCGCAGCGGACGACGCACTTGTGGAGACCGGGCGTAGTCATGCCGAGCTCTGCGGCACGGCGGGCGAAGTCGAAAAAAGCCTCGCCCGGATCGTCGGCCGCCAGCGCCTCCTCGGCGATCGCGCGCAGCTGCGCGACGTGCCGCTCGACGACCGCGTACATCAGGTCGTCCTTCGTCGGGAAGCGGCGAAAGACCGTGCCATGACCCACGCCGGCAAGCCTGGCGATCTCGTCGACGCGCGCGTCGGGGCCCGACGCGGCGAACACCTCCGTCGCCGCGTCGAGCACTCGTTCGTAGTTCCGGCGGGCGTCCGCCCGCAGCTCGGTCATCAGGCGACGTTGGCCAGCGCCGGCTCCGTCTCGACCTCGGCCTCGATTCTCGCGACGTGCCGCTTACGCAGGAGCGCCACGAACACGACGAGGCTCAGGCCGACCAGGACAGCCGCGCCCGCGAATGCGTAATGGAATCCGTGCACCTGCGCAGCTGCCGAGCTTCCGTGTGTGTGACTGACGGCGATCGTCGAGAGAACGGCCAGGCCGAGCGCCCCTCCGACCTGCTGTGACGTGTTGAACAGGCCGGAGGCGAGGCCCTGGTCCTCGTTGTCGAGGCCCGTCGTGGCCACGAGCGTCAGCGGCATGAAGATCGCGCCCATCCCGAGGGACGCGACGATCATCCCCGGGAGCACGTCGCTCGGGTAGGAGCCGTCGACGGGCATCCGGGAGAAGAGCAGCAGCCCGACGATCGTCAGCAGCATCCCGACGACGGCCACGGGCCGCACGCCGATCCGTGGGGCGAGGTTCGAGGCGAGACCGGCCGAGAGCATGACTCCGGCCGTGAACGGCAGGAACGCGACGCCTGCCTTGAGCGGCCCGAACCCGAGGATCTTCTGGATGTAGAGCGTGTTGAAGAAGAAGACGGCGAATATCCCCGAGAAAGCGAAGAACATGGAGAGGTTCGCCGTCAGCAACGAGCGGACGCGAAAGATCGACAGGCGCACGAGCGGCTCGGCCGAGCGCTGCTCGATCACGACGAAGGCCGCCAGCAGCGCAAAGGCGACGACGAACGAGACGATCGTCAACGTCGAGCCCCAGCCGTGCTGGGCCGACCTGACGAGCCCGTAGACGAGCAGCATCAGGCCGCCGGTCACGGTGACGGCGCCGGAGATGTCGTAGCCCCTGTGCGCGTGCTCATCCTTGGACTCCGGGACGAGCCGCAGGGCCGCGATGAAGGCGAAGATCCCGACCGGCACGTTGACGAAGAAGATCCAGCGCCAGGAGAACGCCTGCGTGAGCGCGCCGCCGAGCACGAGACCCACCGCCGAGCCGCCGATCGCAATCGCGGCCCAGACGGCGAGTGCCCGCGCCCGCTCCTTCCCCTCCGCGAACGTGGTCGAGATGATCGAGAGAGCCGCCGGCGAGATGAGCGCGGCGCCGAAGCCCTGCAGCGCGCGGAAGCCGATCAGCATCCCGGACGTGCTCGAGATGCCGTTCAGGAAGGATGCGCCGGTGAAGACCACGAGCCCGATCAGGAAGAGCCGCTTCCGCCCCAGGAGGTCGCCTGCGCGCCCGCCGAGCAGGAGGAAGCCGGCGAAGACGAGCGTGTACGCGTTGATGACCCACTGCAGGCTCGCTTCGGAGAAGCCGAGAGCGGTCTGGATGTGGGGCAACGCGACATTGACGATCGTCGCATCGAGGACGACCATGAACTGCGCGAGGCAGATGATGACGAGTACGACCCAGGGATTCGTGGATTGGCGGCTCATTCCCCTCCTCGTGTAAGCGGACTCAACAGTCCGTTTCAGGCTACCAGCGGTATGTCCACCCCCGCCACCTAGACTGCAACGCGGCCATGAACTCATCGCTTCCCGTCGCCGAGCGGCCCCGCCGCCCCGAATGGATGAAGGTGCGCGCGCCGTCGAAGGACGGCTCGTACTTCGACGTCCAGAAGCTCGTCCACGGTCTCTCGCTGCACACGATCTGCGAGGAAGCGCGCTGCCCGAACATCTCGGAGTGCTGGGGACGCGGCACGGCGACCTTCCAGATCCTCGGCGAGACCTGCACACGTGCCTGCCGCTACTGCTACGTGCACTCCGGCAAGCCGGAGGCGCCGCCCGACCCGCTCGAGCCGTTGCGGCTCGCCCAGGCCGCTGCGCAGATGCAACTGAAGCACGTGGTCGTCACCTCGGTCGACCGCGACGATGTCCCCGACCGCGGCGCCGGCCACTACGCAGCCACGATCCGCGCGCTCAAGGCGAAGCTGCCCGAGGCGTCGGTCGAGGTGCTGACGCCCGACTTCCTCGGCGTCGAGGAGGAGGCGCTGGCAACACTGCTGGCCGCGCGGCCCGAGGTCTTCAATCACAACATCGAGACCGTCCGCCGCCTGCACGCACGGATGCGAGGGGCCAAGGCAAGTTACGACGGCGCGCTGCGGCTGCTGCGTCGCGCAAAGGAGCTGGCGGACTATCCGGTCCTCACGAAGTCGGGGATCATCGTCGGCCTCGGCGAAACGAACGACGAGGTCGTCGAGACGATGCGCGACCTGCGCGCGAACGGTGTCGACGTCGTGACGATCGGCCAGTACCTGCAACCGAGCGCGAAGCACGCGCAGATCGACCGCTGGGTTCACCCTGACGAGTTCCGCTGGTTCCGTGAGCAGGGCGAGTCGCTCGGCTTCGGCTCCGTGTTCTCGGGGCCGCTCGTTCGCTCGAGCTACCGCGCGGACGAGCAGAAGCACGCGGCGGACGGCGCCCGCGGCGCGGTCGCGTACTGAGCCGTCTCTACCGGATCTTCAGGACGCCCACCCAGCGCCAGCCGTGGGGTGAGACGGCGACGCTGAAGGGATACGAGCCGGGCCGGCGCGGATTGCGCAGCCCCGCGCTGCGGGCGATCGCGATCGAGACGGTCCCCGGACCGAGCACATGGCAGATCACTCCCGGCTTCGAAAGCGGCGGCACCGTGATCTGAATCGCCGAGCCGTGGACGGCAACGGACGCGCCGGTCTTACCTCCGACCAGCACCGAGGAGCGTGGAATGCCGCCGACCACGTGCATCGCGGCGGGCAGCCCGACCGTGAGAGCCTGGAAGGGGAGCCGGCCACACTCGAGCTCGCCGTGCAGCTGGATCGTCAGCCCGACGGGATGCGCACCTGCCTTGTCACTCGTGAGGGTGGCGCGCACCTGCCAGGCGCCTGACGCCCGGCCTATGGAACGCGCCGAACGGGCACCAGCAAAGGCGACCGGTACGACGAGGAGCGAGACCGCTCCGACGGCGAGCGCCTTCGCGAGCATCGCAGACCGAGTGTATCGAGACGAGAGGGGCCGCCTACGGCGGCCCCTCTGGTTCGTCGGACGTTCCCGCCTCAGTGGTGGCCGCCGGACACGAAGTCGCCGGCGAGCTGCGCGAGATCGGGAGTCCCGAGCCCGGAACCGACGTTGAAGACGTGCCCCGCGGTCCCGGTGTAGTAGAGGTTGTCGTTGTTCGTGCTCGAGTCGTTCAACGGCATGAACGGTGAGTGCTTCTGCATGGCGAACTTGTAGATCGCCGGGTTCCAGAAGCCGACCCGCCGCCCGAGCGCGGAGTCGATCAATGCGGTCGATCCGTTCAGCTGCGGCGCCACGAAGCTCGTGCCGCCCCAGCCCGTCTCGAGAGTCGCGGGCTGGTCACCGAACGTGAACCACTCCTCGTAGCCGGTGAACGGGTCGGCATCGGTAGAGACGTCGGGAGTCGCGCGGCCGTTGCCCCAGCCGTGCGTCACGCTCGGCGTCGCGTCGAAGCTCCAGTCCGTCGGCAGTGGGAAGGGGAGCGTCAGATCGCCCAGCCCGTAGGCCGATTCGTCGAGCACGGACTGGTAGTCCGTTGGCGTCAGATACTCCACGGCACTGAAGTCGTGCGTACCAGGCACGCCCCACTGGTATGAGGGCGTCGACTCGTAGGTGCTGAAGCCGCCTCCACCACCGGCGGCCGCCGCTTTCGCCAAGTCCTCCTCGCCCGGGAAGCCGAAGACCGACCAGTACGGCCACAGCCAGTCCCAGCCCCACGTGCGCTCGGACGCGATCACCGGGTCGTCCGACCCGAGGCCGAGGTCGATCTCACCCGGTAGCGTCGTTCCGCCGGCGGAGGTGATCCACGGGCTGGCCTGCGGATTGTCGACCGAGAGCGCCGTCGTGCCGAACTCGTCGGAGTCGTCGTACGCTCCAGCGTCGCCCGAGGAGCTGAAAGCGCTCTGCCCTTGGGCGGCGAGCTCGAGGAATGCCTCGTCGAATGCCTGGACGTAGTTCGGATCCTCGAGGCCGTTGTGGATCAAGGTTCTGATCACGGTCTCCGACTCGCCCCAGCTCGCGGAGACGCTGTCAGCGACGTTGTCGCTGGCGGCCTGGAAGAACGCATCCGCGAACCCCGGATCGGTGTTCGGCGCCTGGTAGACGCGAAGGTTCGCCCACGGCGCGAGAGCGCCGGACTGCTCGACGTCGAGCGTCGTCTCTCCGGACCCTGCTGCATCACTGACCGCACCCGGGCCGCCGTCGACGTTCACGATCTGGATCCGGTTCGGCTTCGTGTTGATGCCGAGGATGCTCGACCAGAAGTACCCGGGCACCTGTCCCGTCGGGTCGAGCGCTGCGAGCGTGACGATCCCGATCGTGCGGCCGGCGCCGTTCGCGTGCTTGTAGAGCGGAGCGAGGTTGTACCGCTGGGCGAAGTCCTGGGGCGTTAGATCGCCCTCCTGGAGGGCGGTCTTGGGCGCGGTCGACGGAACGCGCAGGGACTCGCTCTGCATCGTCGGATAGCTCGAGAGTCCGAAGATCGCGAGCACGAAGCGTGCGAGGCTGCGCGGGAGCAGCGGGTTGTCCTTCGTCCCGTGGACCATGTAGCCGGACTGCCCGGGACGTCCGTCGTAGGCCGGCCTACCCGGGTACCGATACTGGTGCTGGTGTACCGAAAGCGCGGCGTCATACTCGCCCGCGGTGCCCGACGTCTGCACGTCGAGGCCATCGGCCATCGCCTGCGATTGGATCCCGAAGCCGGCGAGGTAGTGCTCGAGCGCGTAGATGTTGCCGGAGGACTGGCCGTAGGACCGCGCGAAGTCATTCACGGAAAGGAAGCCCGACGGCATTCCTGCCCCGACCAGGGCCTGGAGGCCGCCGAGATTGTTCGCCCGGAGGATGAAGGAGACGTTCTCGGGCGTGTTCGCCGGCGTGTCGCCGAACGCGGTACTCGGGAGCGCAGCCGCACCGATCCCCTGGGCTACCGGAACCTTCCCGCCCGCACGCGCCGCACCGGCCGAGGCGAATGCGACGAGCGCCCCGACCGTTGCAAGGGCGAGCGTGAGCCTGAGGCTGCCGCGTCCGGTGACTCGGGTGGCGAGACGCCCGGAACGCGTCTCGCTGAAGTGAGCGATTCTCAACTCTTACCCCCCTTCGCTCGGCCCAAGTGCCGAACCGTGGAATGTGGTGAACAGTGTGTGGTTAGCAGGACCCGTTGTGATGAAAAAGGCTGCCTCTGCAGCCCCACGTATCGTGACTCAGCGCTCCGCGTTGCGCAACCCGGCGCTCTCGAAACTTTCGCGAGCTTTTCAGCCGTTCGGCTTCGCCATCTTGCGATAGTCGAGCGCCTCGTCGAGCACGGACTCCTCGACGCCCTTCTCTCGCGCGACCTCGCGTAGCGAGCGGCCGGACGCGGCGGCTTCCCGCACGATCTCGGTCGCGCGGTCGTAGCCGATGTACGGATTGAGCGCTGTCGCCGCGGAAAGCGTGAGCTCGGCATAGCGCTCGCAGTTCTGCCGGTTCGCCTCGATCCCGTCCACGCACTTCTCGGCGAAGAGGCGGCAGGCGCTCGCGAGCAGCTTCACCGAATCGAGGATGTTCCGCGCGATCAGCGGCACGAAGACGTTGAGCTCGAAGTGTCCCTGCATGCCGCCGATCGCGATGGCGGAGTCGTTGCCGATCACCTGCGCGGCGACCTGGGTCACGACCTCGGGCATGACCGGATTCACCTTGCCCGGCATGATCGAGCTCCCCTTCTGGAGCTCCGGCAGCGCGATCTCGGCGAGACCGGCGCGGGGCCCGGAGCCGAGGTAACGGATGTCGTTGGCGATCTTGGTCAGCGAGACCGCGACGGTCTTGAGCGCACCGGACGCCTCGACGATCCCGTCTCGCGCGGCCTGCGCCTCGAACGCATCCGCCGGCGGCGAGATCTCGAGCCCGGTGTCGCGCGTGATTCGGTCGCGGACGCGCGCCGCGAACTCGGGATGCGTGTTCAGCCCCGTCCCGGTCGCCGTGCCGCCGAGCGGGATCTGGCCCAGCCGCGGCAGCGCGTCGCGCACGCGCGCGATCCCCTGCCGCACCTGGGCGGCGTAGCCGCCGAACTCCTGGCCCAGCGTTACGGGGACGGCGTCCATCCAGTGCGTCCGCCCGGACTTGACGACCTCGTCGAACTCCTGCGCCTTCGCCTCGAGGGAGGAGGCGAGCCGCTCCATCGCGGGCAGCAGGTCGTTCGTGATCTGGTCGAGCGCCGCGAGGTGCACTGCCGAGGGGAAGACGTCGTTCGACGACTGGCCCATGTTGACATCGTCGTTCGCGTGGACGTCGTTGCCCGCGAGCGTGGCGATGACCTCGTTCGCGTTCATGTTCGACGAGGTGCCGGAGCCGGTCTGGAAGACGTCGATCGGGAACTGGTCGTCGAGCTCGCCTTCGGCGATCCGCGCGGCGGCGGCGGCGATCCGCTCGGCCTTGTCCTCGTCGAGCAGTCCGAGCTCGGCGTTGACGAGGGCGGCGGCGCCCTTGATCCGGCCGAGCCAGTGGGCGACCGGAGCCGGGATCGGCTCGCCGGAGACCGGGAAGTTGGCGACTGCCTTCGCGGTCTCGCCTCCCCAGAGCTCCTGTCGTTCCTCTGCCTTCGCCATCGAGGCGAGTGTAGGCAAGTGCAGCAGGGCGCCGCCGCGGCGTACTACGCCACGGACGGGATGGGCCGCTCGTCGCGTGCGGGCTCGCGCGGATCGGAGCGCTCGGCCTCGGTCAGCTCGAGCACGGGCGCCCACCCGAGGTAGCCGCACTGCGGGCACTCGGGAGCTTCGAGGTGCTTGAACCGGTCGAAGCGGGCAACGCGGGAGGTCCCGCAGCGGAGGCATTCGACGACGAGGGACTCCATGCCCGGTCCATCGGCGCCCGTGGGTGAGCCTAGCTCCCCCGTTCGGGGGGACTAGCCCCCTTTCCGGCTAGCCACACGCTCGGCGGCGGCGAGGAGCTCGTCCCACGAGCAGAGCTTGACGCGCGGCCGGCCGCTCTTCTCGCCGGCGGCCCGCTCGGCCTCGTCGATTGCCGTCCAGCCCGCATACTCCACGAACTGGACGTCGCGCTCCGCGAGCAGCGCGTCGACGGCTGCCGCGGTCGCGTCCGGCTTCGACTCGAGCCGACCGGCCGAGGCATCCTCGAGCAGGGTCTGGACTGTCTCGGTCGCGTCCTTCTTGTTCGTGCCGATCACGCCGGTCGGGCCGCGCTTGATCCAGCCGGCGCAGTAGACGCCGGGCGAGACACAGCCGCGCTCGTTCGGGATCGTGCCGGTGGCCGCGTCGAACGGGACGCCCGGCAGCTCGACACCGTGATAGCCCACGCTTCGGAAGACGAGCCCGCACGGGATCGTCTCGCGCTCGTCGGTCGCCACGGCGCGCTCGTGCGCGTCGAGCTCGTTGCGGACGAGCTCGATCGCCTCGACACGCTCCTGCCCGAGGATCGCGACCGGCGAGCGGAAGAAGCGGAAGACGACCCGCCGCGGTTTGCCCAGTGGCTCGAGCTCGGCGAAGCCCCGCAGTACTGCGAGGTTGCGCTCGCTGTTCGTGTCCTTCGGCTCGGCGCCTTCGAGCTCTGCCGGGTCGACGATCACGTCGGCGCCCGCGAGCTCGCCCATCTCCTGCAGCTCGGGCGTCGTGAAGGCCGCCTGCGCCGGGCCGCGCCGGCCGACGACGACGATCTCGCGTAGCGACGACGCCGAGATCGCATCGATCGAGGCGTCGGTTGCGTCCGTGGGCTCGAGCTCCTCCCGCGTCAGCGCGAGCATGCGCGCGACATCGAGCGCGACGTTCCCGTTCCCGATCACGACCGCGCGGTCGACGTCGAGGCCGAAGTCGAGCTGCTGGTAGTCGGGATGGCCGTTGTACCAGGCGACGAGCTCGGTGGCTGCCCACGAGCCGGGCAGGTCTTCGCCGGGGATTCCGAGCCGGCGGTCAGTCTGGGCGCCGACTGCGTAGATCACCGCGTCATAGAGGCGCACGATGTCCTCGTGCGTGAGGTCGCGCCCGAGCTCCACGTTGCCGAGGAAGCGGAATCCCGGCAGCTCCGCGATCCGCTCGAAGGCGCGAGAGACCGTCTTCAGCTTCGGATGATCGGGCGCAACCCCGAGCCGGACGAGACCCCACGGCGTGGGCAGCCGCTCGATCATGTCCACCTCGGCGGGCGGATCGGCCGACAGGAGCGCCCCGGCGGCGTAGAAGCCCGCCGGACCCGAGCCGACAACGGCAACCCGCAGCACGGGAGCGATGCTAACCGTGCTTGCCCGGATACCGGTCTTCGAGCGTGAGCATGACGCGGCGCAGGAGCTTGTTCAGCTCCTCTTTCTCGCGGTCGGTCAGCGCCTCGGCGAGCAGCGCCTCCTTCTGCGCCTGGATGCCCATCCCCTGCTCGTGCTTCTGACGTCCCTTCTCCGTCAGCTCGACGATCACGCTCCGGCGGTCGGCCGGGTCGCGCAGGCGGCGGACGAGACCTTCCTTCTCCAGCGCATCGAGCCTGCTCGTCATGGCGCCGCTCGTGAGCTCCGCTCGGCGCGCGAGCTCGCCCGCCTTGCGGCGGTACGGCTCGCCGGCCCAGCGTAGTGCCGTGAGCACGTGCCAGTCGGTGATGTTGAGGTCGAGCTGGTCGAGCGTCTCGTCGTGCATCAGCTTGATGCGCCGGTTGATCCCGCCGATGCGATCGACGATGCCCTCGACGTTGAGATCGAGGTCGGCCGGCAGGTCGGCGCTGATGTCCTCGAGGAAACGATCGACGTGGTCGCGCTCGCCGCTCTTCCGCGGTCTAGTCATGGGCGAAGTGTTGATCAAATTCCTCTTGACGTCAAGATAGCTCAGTTGGTAGTCTCTCGCCGTCAAGATACTCTATGTCAAGGAGGTGGCTCGTCACGTACCCGGCAGACCCGCACTACGCACGGCTCGTCCACGACGAGCACGTCGCGCAGCTCGCTTCATCCGCGCTCCAGACCCGACCTTCGAGGAGGCCGCAATGGCAACGACAGAGACGCCTTACCGTGTTCTTTCCCTTCCCCAGGAAGCGAGCGAGGGTGACGGCGACCGGGTGTTCATCCGCCTCCGTCGCACCCTGGACTTAGGCGCCTTCGGTGCCAGCGCGAGCTATCAGGCGAAGTCCGGCGAGGATGTGATCGGCGAGCACGACGAGCTCGGGCCGGGCGCGGACGGCCAGGAAGAGCTGTACGTCGTCGTGCAGGGAAACGCGACGTTCACGCTCGACGGCGAGGAGGTCGACGCGCCGCATGGGACGGTCATCTTCGTCCCGCCCGGAACGATGCGGAAGGCGACCGCGACGACCGACGACACGATCGTGCTCGCCGTCGGCGGCCGGCGCGGCAAGGCCTACAGGCTGCCGCCGGGCGCCGAGCTCCACGACTTCTTCGAGCACTACAACGAACAGGACTACGAGGGCGCGCTGGCCGCATGTCACGTCGCGCTCGAGAAGTATCCCGGCAACGCACTGATCCTCTACAACATCGCGTGCATGCAGAGCATGCTCGGGCGTTCCGACGAGGCGCTCGAGACGCTCGGCACGGCCGTCGAGAAATGGCCGAGGTTCAAGGAGAACGCACAGGGGGACGACGACTTCGCGTCGCTCCGCGAGGATACGCGCTTCCTCGAGCTAGTGGGGTGACACCAGCGGCGTCCTAGTGGGCGCAGCCGGACGGTCCGCAGCCGGCTGCGTCCTCGGGCGCCTCGCCGTCGGCCACCTGGAACGAGTGGCCACAGCCGCACGAGGACAGCGCGTTCGGGTTCTCGATCTTGAACCCGGACTCCTGGATCGTCTCCAGGTAGTCGACTCGCGCACCCGTCAAGTAGGGAGCGCTGAATGGATCGACGACGACGGTGACCCCCTCGCAGTCGAACTGGTGGTCACCCTCCTGGGCGCCACGGTCGAAGCCGAGGCCGTACTGGAACCCGGAGCAGCCGCCTCCCTCGATGGCGACCCGCAGCACCGAGACGTCTTCCTCGCCGGCCATCAGGTCGCGGATCTTCGCCGCCGCGGCGGGCGTGAGCGAGACGATGCTCTCGGTGCGCTCCTGGATCTCCATCCGTGTCGCATCGTAGCAACGCCCTCCGTCCGCACCCGGTCACGCCGAACCGGCGAGAGCCCGACTTTGTAACAGCCGTCTCACGCACGGCTGCGGCGATTCGCTACCCGCAAGTGCAGCCCTCGCGACATTGATAACGTCGCGGATCGGTGAGTGCTTCGAGCGTCCGAGGGGGTAAGGAGGAGGCGGCGTAGATGCTCAACAGCTGGCTCCCATTCCTGATCTACGGCGTGCTCGCGCTCGTGATCCCGGCGTCCATGATGTGGTTCTCGTTCGCGTTCGCGCAGCGGCCCGCCAAGCGCACGCGCGCGCGGAGGGTGCCGTTCGAGTCGGGCGTCTCGAAGGGGTCGCTCCCGCAGCAGCGGTTCAGCGTCAGCTTCTACCTCACGGCGATGCTCTTCATCGTCTTCGACATCGAGATCGTCTTCCTCTACCCGCTCGCCGTGCAGCTGCACGCGCTCGGTTGGTTCGGGTTCGCCGAGCTTGCGTTCTTCATCCTCATCCTCCTCGTCGCCTACGTGTACATCTGGCGCAAGGGCGCGCTGAACTGGTGATGCGCCGTGGCTGACGAGACACCGCGGCTGCGTGACCACGGCCTCCAGTCCGAGCGGCTTCTCTGGCCGACGAAGGGCCCGTCGCGCTTCGAGGAGGAGATGGGCGCCGACGAGCTCGAGCGCGCGCTCGGGATCACGACGCTCGAGAAGGCGGTGCGCTGGGCGCAGACGAAGTCGATGTGGCCCGACACGTTCGGGCTCGCCTGCTGCGCGATCGAGATGATGTCGATCGTCTCCGCGCGCTACGACATCGCGCGCTTCGGGATGGAGGCCTTCCGCTCATCGCCGCGACAGGCCGACCTGCTCATCGTCTCGGGCCGAGTCGCGCACAAGATGGCCGAGCCGCTGCGCCAGATCTACGACCAGATGCTCGAGCCGAAATGGGTGATCGCAATGGGCGTCTGCGCAAGCTCGGGCGGCATGTTCAACAACTACACGATCCTCCAGGGCGTCGACCGGATCGTCCCTGTCGACATCTACGTCCCGTTCTGCCCGCCGCGGCCCGAGGCGCTGATGGAGGGGATCATCCGCCTCCACGAGGCACACATGGCCGGCGTGCCGCCGGCGTACGAGCGCGTCGGAGTCGCGACGTGACCGACTGGGCCCGGGTGCCCGGCTACGTCTCCCACGGGGACGGCCCCGAGATGCCAACCGTGACGGTCGAGACGAAGCGGATCCGCGAGGCGTGCGAGCACGCGCGCGACGAGCTCGGCTTCGACATGTGCGTCGACCTCGTCGCGACCGACTACCTCGGCTGGGCCGAGGAAGGCGTCTCCGGCTACATCGGCACCTCGAGCGGCCGCGATCTGATGCACCCCATGACGCAAGGGCTTCAGGCGCTGCCAGAGCTGAAGGCGAAGCGGTTCTCCATCAGTTATCACCTGCTCGCGCTGCGGCAGGGCGCACCGCGTGCGCGGCTCCAGTGCTGGCTGGACGAAGGCGAGCACGTGCCGAGCGTCGTCTCGGTCTGGCCGACCTGCGACTGGCACGAGCGGGAGCAGTACGACCTGATGGGGATCGTCTTCGACGGCCATCCGAACCTCGAGCGGCTGCTCATGCCGGAGGACTGGGAGGGCCACCCGCTGCGCAAGGACTACCCGATCGGCGGCGAGCCCGTCCGCTTCACGGACGAGGAATGAGCACCACGGCCACACCACCCACGACCCGCAGGCGCTGGCCGATCGTCGCCGACGGGCAATACGAGGGCTCGCGGATCCCCGCGCGAGTGCCCACGGTGCTGGAGATCCCCGAGGAGCTGCGCTCGAGCGAGGACGTCCTCCAGGTCAACTTCGGCCCGAACCATCCCTCGACGCACGGCGTCCTGCGCCTGATCGTCGACCTGCACGGCGAGGAGGTGGTGGGCGTCTCCGCCGTGATCGGCTACCTCCACACGGGCTTCGAGAAGTCGATGGAGTCGAAGACCTACTGGAAGGGCGTCACCTTCCCCGAGCGCATCGACTACGTCGGCTACCAGAACAACGGGCTCGTCTACGTGCTCGCGGTCGAGCAGCTGCTCGAGCTCGAGGTGCCGGCGAAGGCGACCTGGATGCGGATGCTCCTCTGCGAGCTCAACAGGATCCACTCGCACCTCGTCTACCTCGGCACGTCGGCCCTCGAGCTCGGCGCGATCTCGATGTTCTGGTACTGCTTCCGCGAGCGGGAGACGATCCTCGACCTGTCCGAGCTCGTCACGGGGCAGAGGATGCACACCCGCTACTTCCAGGTCGGAGGGCTCGCGGAGGACATTCCGCAGGGCTTCTTCGCCGAGTGCCGCAAGTTCGTCGACTGGATGCCGCACGCGCTCGACGACTACCGGGGCATCCTGCAACGGAACGAGATCTGGCTCGAGCGGACTACAGGCATCGGCGTGCTCTCGGCCCAGGACGCGATCGCGCTCGGGCAGACCGGCCCGAACCTACGCGCCTCCGGCGTCGACTGGGACCTGCGCCGAGACCAGCCGTACCTCAACTACGACCAGGTCGACTTCCGCGTGCCGGTCTATCCCAACGGCGACGTGTACGACCGCTACCGCGTGCGGATGGACGAGATGGCAGAGTCGACGCAGATCGTCCGCCAGTGCCTCGACCGGCTCGAGCGGATGGAGGGGACCCCCTGGATCGCGGACGACCGCAAGGTCGTGCTGCCGCCGCGCGAGGAGCTCCACACCTCCATGGAGTCCCTCATCCACCACTTCAAGATCGTGACCGAAGGGTTCCGTGTGCCGCAAGGCGAGATCTACGTCGCCGTCGAGTCGCCACGCGGCGAGTCGGGCTGCTATCTCGTCTCGGACGGCGGCCCGAAGCCGTGGCGCATCCACTTCCGAGCACCGTCGTTCGTCGCGCTCGAGGCGACGGCCACCTGCCTCGAGAACGCGCTCGTCGCCGACCTGATCGCGGTCGTCGGCTCGCTCGACGCCGTGATGGGGGACACCGACCGGTGAGCGTAGGCTCGACGGAGCTCACGAGAGAGCGGAGGCAGCGGCTTTGCCGGCGCCGAAGCGGGGAATGACCTCCTTCTACGACGAGGTCCAGGAGATTCGCACCCGCTACCCCGAGGGGACGCGGTCCGCGATCCTGCCGGCGCTACGGCTCGCCCAGGAACGGCACGGCGGCTGGCTCTCTCGCCGGGCGTTCGAGGAGGTCGCCGACGCGCTCGACCTCACGCCGGCGTACTGCTATTCCATCGCGAGCTTCTACGACATGCTCCACCTGGATCCGGTGGGGGCGCACACGATCGAGGTCTGCACGAACGTCTGCTGCGGGCTCGTCAACGCGCAGGCCGTGCTGGACGCCTTCGAGCGCGAGCTCGGCGTGGGGCCGGGCGAGACGACCGAGGACGGCGCAATCACGCTGCGAGCGGTCGAATGCCTCGGCGGCTGCTCGACACCGACGATCGTGGCCGTCGACCACCGCTACCGCCAGTCGGTGACGCCCGAGGACGTTGCCGCGATCGTCGAGGAGCTGCGGGAACGTGAGTGAGACGATCGTTCGGGTGGCCGAGGGCCCGGGCCTCGTCCTCGCGGGCTTCGACGGCGAGCCGCTGACCGGCCTTGCGGCGTACCGCGCCGTCGGCGGCTACGACCAGCTCGAGAAGGCGCGGGCGCAGGATCCGCAGGCGGTCATCCAGGAGCTGATCGAGTCGAATCTCCGCGGCCGCGGGGGCGCCTTCTTCCCGACAGGGCGCAAGGCGAGCTTCATCCCGACGCCCGACAAGATCGCCAAGCCGATCTACATCACCGTCAACGCCGACGAGTCCGAGCCCGGGACGTTCAAGGACCGGGAGATCATGCTCAAGGTTCCGCACCGGCTGATCGAGGGCTGCCTCATCGCTGCCCACGCGATCCAGTCGAGGCACACGTACATCTACATCCGCGGGGAGTACTCGCAGGAGTACGAAGTGCTTCAGGCGGCGCTCGACGAGGCGCGTGAGGCCGGACTGCTCGCCGGCGTCGAGATCGTGATCCACCGCGGCGCCGGCGCGTACATCTGCGGTGAGGAAACGGCGCTGCTCGAGTCCCTCGAGGGAAAGCGCGGCCAGCCTCGCTCCAAGCCTCCGTTCCCGGCCATCTCGGGCGTGTACGCAGCCCCGACCCTGATCAACAACGTCGAGTCGATCACCACGATCCCGCCGGTCCTCGCAATCGGCCCGGCGGACTACGCGAAGATCGGCGCGCCTCCCGACTCGACCGGCACGCGCCTCTTCTGCCTCTCGGGGAACGTCGAGCGGCCTGGCGTCTACGAGGCGCCGCACGGGATCACGGTGCGCCACCTGGTCGACGACATCGGTGGCGGTCTCCCGGACGGGCACACGCTGAAGGCGGTGATGATGGGCGGCTCGTCGTTCCCGGTGATGACGCCGGACGACCTCGACACGCCGCTCGACGCCGACTCGCTCGGCAAGAAGGGCTACTTCATCGGCTCCGGGGTCGTGACGGTGATCGACGAGCGCTCGTGCATGGTGCAGTTCGCGCTGCGGGTCGCTCAGTTCTACATGCACGAATCCTGCGGGAAGTGCACGCCGTGCCGCGTAGGCACCCGCTGGCTCGTCCAGCTCCTCCGCGCAGTCGAGGACGGAGCCGCCAGGGAGAGCGACTTCGACCTGATGCTCGACGTGTGCGACCGCATCATCGGCAAGTGCCTGTGCGTGCTCGGCGACTCGGCCGCGATGCCCGTAGCGAGCTGCGTGACGAAGTTCCGCGACGAGTTCCGCGCCCATCTCGAGCACGGCGGCTGTCCCTTCGGCGCCGACTCACAGCTCGCCGGCCTGTTCGCGCCGGTCGACCAGCACCCGCACACCGCCGCGCCCGAGGAGGCCTCAGCTTGAGCACCGAGCTAGTACGCGTCACGATCGACGAGCGCGACGTGCACGTCCCCAGGGGGACGAACCTCGTCGAGACGGCGCTCGCGGCAGGCGTCGAGATCCCGGTCTTCTGCTACGAGCCGCGGCTCGGTGATCCCATCGGAGCGTGCCGCATGTGCCTCGTCGAGGTCGAGGGAAACCCGAAGCTCCAAGCCGGCTGCACGCTGACAGCGACCGACGGGATGGTCGTCCACACAGCACGAACCTCGCAGCAGGCGGCGGAGGGGCAGAACGCGACGCTCGAGTTCATCCTGGTCAACCACCCACTCGACTGCCCGGTCTGCGACAAGGGCGGCGAGTGCCCGCTGCAGGACCTCACCTTCCGCTACGGCCCCGGCAACACGCGGATGAGCTTCGACAAGCTCACCTTCGAGAAGCCGATCCCGATCTCCCCCACCATCTCGCTCGACCGCGAGCGCTGCATCCTCTGCTACCGCTGCACGCGCTTCAGCGAGAGCGTCTCGGAGGACCTCCAGCTCATCGCCGCCAACCGCGGCTCAGCGTCGGTGATCACGACCTTCGAGGACCTGCCCTACAAGGGTGCGTTCACCGGCAACGTGACCGAGCTGTGCCCTGTCGGCGCGCTGCTCCCGACGCAGTACCGCTTCGAGGGAAGGCCGTGGGAGATCGTCGACGTGCCCACCGTCTGCGGCCTCTGCCCCGTCGGCTGCAACATCAACGCGACCGTCCGCGAAGGGAAGGTCAAGCGGATCCTCTCCCGCAACCACCCCGAGATCGACGAGGGCTGGATCTGCGACAAGGGCCGCTTCGCGTACACGCATCTGCGCGCCGAGGACCGGCTGACGCAGCCGCTGCTGCGCGTGCGCCGGCGCGGCCTCGGCGCGGTGTCGTGGGAGCAGGCTCTCGACGAGGCGGAGCGGCTGCTGGGCGCGGCTCGCGGCCGGATCGTCACGGTGTTCTCCGGCTCCGAGACCGTCGAGCAGGCGTACGCGCTCGGGACGCTGCTGAGACGAGGGCTCGACTCGCACCAGGCGGCCCTGCCGGAGGAGATCTCCGGCGGGCTCGACGCCTACCGGCTCCCGCTCTCGGCGATCCGCGACGCCGACGTCGTCGTCGTGCTCGGAGAGGTGCCGGTCGTCGAGCGCGCGCCGGTCGTCGACCTCTGGATCAAGGCCGCGCGCCGCAAGGGCGCCCGCATCGTCGGCGACGCTCGCGATCCGGCTGTGGCCGAGGCGGAACGGATCGTCCTGATCTGGTCGGGCCCCGGTGGCCGCGGCGGTACGACCGTCGCGAAGCTCGCCGAGAAGCTCGGTCTCGCAGAGCGCGAGGGCTGCGGCGCCTTCTACCTTCCCGAGACGCCGAATGGACGTGGCGTCGCCGACGCCTGGGCGGCCTGCTGCGACGAGGAGGGCGAGGACATCGACTCGATCGGTCTGCTCGTCGTTTCGGGTGACGAGGCCGCGGGCGACGAGAACGTCCGCGCACTTGCCGAGCAGGCAGAGGCGACGATCGTGATCTCGATGTTCGGCGGGCTTGCCGCCGGCTGGGCGGATCTCGTTCTGCCGGCGACCGGCTATCTCGAGCGAGACGGGACGTTCGTCAACCTCGAGGGCCGGCTGCAGCGGCTACGCCGGACGGTCGAACCTCCCTGCCCGGACGAGCTCGAATGGATCGCGCAGCTCGCCGGACGCTTCGAGGTCGATCTCGCGCCGTATGCCGCGGCCGTCTTCGCCGAGGTCTCGGAGCGGGTCTACGGCGGCCTCGCGTTCGGAGAGGTCGGCGAGCGGGCGCCGCTGCGCGGCTATCCCGAGGCGCAGGAGCACGTCGCCCGCCAGGCGCTGCCCGAGCCGGACCAGAAGGCGCGGCGCGGCCAGATCCGGCTCGTCGCCTACAAGCCGCTCTTCTCCGGCCCGGCGGTCGAGCGCGTCGCGGAGCTCCAGTTCCAGCGGCCGCAGCCCGAGCTCGAACTCTCCGCCGACGACGCGCGCCGCCGCAAGATCTCGACGGGCGACCTCGTCACGGTCGGCTCGAACGGCAACGCGATCACGCTCCCCGCGCGAGTGAACCGCCGGCTGCACGCGGGCATCGCCCGCGTCGCGCTCGAGCATTCGAACGGGCTGCAGGGCGTCGTCGAGATTGCGAAGGCGGAGGAGGTGGTCAGCGCGTGA
>Ga0187776_10000249_pt1 | contig 26280 bp, 22 predicted proteins | sample 0216_BV02_MP12_2_FD_132426 | JGI IMG/M metagenome (GOLD analysis project Ga0187776, IMG submission 132426) | Tropical peat soil microbial communities from peatlands in Department of Meta, Colombia - 0216_BV02_MP12_20_MG | ecosystem: Environmental > Terrestrial > Soil > Wetlands > Peat | place...
CTTCAGCACGGCGTAGGCGACCAGCCCCACGACAAGCACCGCGATCGTCGGCAGGAAGCTGCGCAACCGGACGGTGGCTGCCCGGCGGCGGCCGCCGGGAGCCGTCGCGACCGCGTCGAGCCCAAGCGAGATCAGGATCGCCGTCGGCAGCACGATCAGGAAGATCAACCCCTGGAGGCGCGTCGCCGACGCGAGCACGATCGCGCCCAGAGCGAGCGCCTGGCGAAGGAGCGTCGGCCGCTCCAGCGCCGCCGCGATCGCGAACATCGCCAGCACCGCGGCGGGCACGAAGGCGTTCTCGGTCAGGATCTCGCCCGTGTACATGAAGCCGGGCATCGCCAGGTAGAGCACCACCGGCACCACTGCCCAGAGCGGCGTCATCAGCCGCCGGCCCCAGAGGTAGACCGGGATCGCCCCGAGCGTCATCAGGCCGGAGTTGATGGTCTTGATCAGCGTGTAGGCCGTGTGCACGGAGCCGGCCCACCAGGCCGGCGAGATCAGCGCCGGGTAGATCGTCCGCAGGTGCTGCTCGTGGTCGCGGAAGAAGTAGTGCCCGGTCGAGGCGAAGCTGCGCGAGATCAGGGCGTACTCGAGCTCGTCGGGCATCTCCCACGGCGCGAGCACCGAGCGGGCGAGGAGTGCCCGGGCGACGAACGCGATGACCATCAGGCCGCCGACCAGTACCGGGGCCGCCGCCGGAGAAGCCGCCAGGGCGCGGAGCCCGCTCTCCGGGGGGCGCGTCTCGGCCGCGGAGTCGATCACGGCGCCAGTTTCACAGGAGCCGCCGGGACATGGACCAGTAGCGGGCGACGAGGCGGTTCGCCACCTGGATCGCGGCCGGCACGGAGATCATCTTCGGGTCGACGACCGGCGTCAGGTAGCGAGAGAGCTCGCCGTCTGAGACCGTCCGCTCGGCCTGCAGCCTGCGCCGGTGCCGCAGCAACCAGCGGCCGTGACCCGCGCACCAGCGCCAGCCCCTGAGCTTGTCGTCGAGCCAGCCCTCGCGAAGGGCGACCAGCAGCAGTCCGGCCTCGGCCGCGGCGAGCACCGGGGCCAGCAGGAGCAGCAGCCGCAGCGAGTAGGCAGTGCCGACGAAGATCAGCCGGTTGCGCTCCATGAAGTAGTTCTTGGTGGGGTTGCGCCCGTGCTCGTAGTCGTGCAGGACGTCACCCGCCGGGTCGAGCACGATCCGCAGGCCCCGCATCCGGGCGCGCCAGCAGAGCTCGAGGTCCTCGAGATAGATGAAGTACTTCTCGGTGAAGCCGCCGAGCTCTTCGAAGAGCCGCCGCCTGATCGCGAGCACCGAGCCGTTTGCGTACGGGATCTCCAGGAGCCCGTCGACACTCGCGGCCGGAGCGCGGAAGCCGTCCGACCAGCCCATCCCGCTCAGGTGGACCGTCGCCCCGCGCGAGTTGAGCAGCTCGGGCTCGTCGAGCAGCCGAAGCCGCGGCATCGCGATCCCGATGCTCTCGTCCTCGAGCCGCTTGACGAGCGCGCCGAGCGTGCCCGGCTCGACGACGGTGTCCGGGTTGAGGAAGAAGAGCACGGCGCCCTTCGCCTGCCTCGCCCCCAGGTTCGAGCCCGCCGCATAGCCGAGGTTCGTGCCGTCGCCGAGGACCTGGACCTTCTCGCGCGCCCGCGCCTCCTCGATCTCGCCGCCCTCCGCGCCGTTGTCGACCACGATCACCTCCGCCTCGGCGCTCGTGTCCCGCTCCAGCGAGTCGAGGCAGCGGCCGAGCATGCGCCCGCTGCGATAGGTGACGATCACGACCGAAACCTCCATCGCCGGCGGAGCGTACCCGCGCGCCTTTACAGGCTCTTCAAGGGCGTTTGTTAGCCTCGACGCCGCCCGTGAGCGCCAACGACCTCGAGATCTCAGTCGTCATCCCGTGCCTGAACGAGGAGTCGGGGATCGCCGAGGTCGTCGGGTGGGCGTGGGAAGGAATTGAACGCAGCGGGCGAACCGGCGAAGTGCTCGTGGTCGACAACGGGTCCACCGATCGCTCGGTCGAGCGCGCGGAGCGAGCCGGCGCGCGCGTCGTCCACGAGTCACGGCGGGGCTACGGCAGCGCCTACCTACGCGGGCTCGAAGAGGCGCGCGGCCACTACATCTTCATGGGAGACGCCGACGGCACGTACGACTTCCGAGATCTCGAGCCATTCCTCGAGCAGCTCGAGGCCGGCAAGGAATTCGTGCTCGGCTCCCGCTACCGCGGCACGATCCACGAGGGTGCCATGCCGTGGATGCACCGCTGGATCGGGAATCCGATCCTGACCCGGATCCTGAACCTGTTCTTCGGACTCAAGGTCTCGGATGCGTACTGCGGCATGCGGGCGATCGACCGCACGACAGCCCAGCGGCTCGGCCTCCAGGCGACGGGCATGGAGTTCGCGCTGGAGATGAGCCTCAAGGCCGCGAAGCGCAACGTGCCGATGGGCGAGGTGCCGATCGACTACTACGCCCGCGCCGGAGACTCGAAGCTGCACACCTGGCGCGACGGCTGGCGCAGCTTGCGGTTCATGCTCATCCACAGCGCGACGTTCCTGTTCCTGATTCCGGGCCTCGTCATACTGTTCCTGGGCCTGCTGATTCTGGTGCCCATGAGCAGCGGGCCGATCACGGTCTTCGGCGTGACGCTCCACATCCACACGATGATCGTCGCCTCGACGGCAACTCTCGTCGGCGCGCAGATCGTGCAGCTGGGGGTTTTCGCCCGAACGTACGCAGTTCTCTACATGGGCGACGAAGACCGGCTGCTGCAAACGCTGTGGAAGCACGTGCGGCTCGAGCACGGGTTGCTCCTCGGGGGTGCGCTCGCGCTCGCAGGCTTCGGGATCCTGCTAGGGATCTTCGTCGACTGGGCAACAAACGGCTTCGGCGCCCTCTCGCGCGAGTATCTGGCGATTCTCGGCCTGACGCTCGCCGGTCTGGGCGTCCAGATCGCATTCGCGTCGTTCTTCCTCAGCGTGCTCGCACTCCCCACCGAGGCCGGAGCCGCCAGAGAGGCGGAGCGGGCCCGGCCGCAGGAAGCGCCGGTTGCCGTCGGCCAGCGCGCCGTGGACTAGGCGAGGGCTGCCATATGCGCCGCGTGGCGCTCGATGCACGCGTCGATCGTCTCGAGGTTCTGGCGCGTCCACTCGACGGTGTGCCGAAGACCTTCGTCGAGCGGGACCCCCGCCTCGAAGCCGAGCTCCCGGCGCGCCTTCTCCGTGCTGCCGAAGCGGTGACCCGAGCGGTCCCAGTCGCGCGGCGGGCCGAGCTCGAGCTCGGAGGAGCTGCCGCTCACCTCGATGATCGACTCGGCGAGCTCGCGGACCGTGGTCTCGACGCCGCTCGCCAGGTTGTAGACGTCTCCTGGCTCGCCCCGCTCGGCGCAGGCCAGCAGGCCTTCGACGATGTCGCCGACGTAGATGAAGTCGCGCGTGGCGCGGCCCTCGTTGTCGAGCTCGAGCGGCAGGCCTTTGAGCGCGCGGTAGACGAAGGTCGGCGTGACGTTGCGCCAGACGGTCGCCGGCGTCCCGCGCCAGCGGCCGGCGCCGAGGATCTCGCCGGGCCCGTAGACGTTCTGGAAGCGCGCCCGAACCGTCGGCAGGCCGTGCATCCGGTGGTAGTAGACGGCGTAGAACTCGCCCACGACCTTCGAGATCTGGTACGGGCTGTCGAGGTCGAGGGGCACCGGCCCGTCCTCGACAACCGCCTCCGCCTCGCCGTAGGTGTGCGGGGCGAGCGTGCAGCCGGAGGCCGCGTAGACGAGCATCTCGAGCCGCTGGAAGCTCTTCACGTGCTCGAACAGCTTCAGCGTTGTGAGTAGGTTGTGCTCGTGGTCGGCCAGCGGGTCGGCGATCGAGCTCTGGTTGCCGTGGTAGGTGGCGAGATGGAAGACGTAGTCGAACTCGTCGTCGATTCCGGCAAGGATCGCGTCGTCCGCAATCGAGCCCTCGCGCAGCTCGACGCGCGGGTCCTCGGGGACGTTCTCCGGCTCGGACGAGAGGAAGTTGTCGACCACGACCACACGCTCCTCGCCGCGGGTGAGCGACTCGCGGACGAGATTGCCGCCGACGAACCCCGCGCCGCCAACGACGAGCGCGCTCACTTCGCGGGCTGCTTCTCCGGCTCGAGCCGGAGGTGCGTGTAGGTCTCCTCGATGCCGTGCTCGCGGTAGTAGGCGATCGCGTCCGCGACGCCCTGCTCGAGCGGCGTCTCCGGCTTCCAGCCGAGCTCCTCGACGGTGCGGCTCGGGTCGAGCAGGATCGTGAAGGCGTCGTCGGCGCTGCGCTCGCGCACCTCGACCTCGGGCGCGGGGTCGAGCGCGAGGGCGGCGACCGTTGCGTCGAACAGCTCCTTGATCGAGAAGTCCGCGCCAGAGGAGGCGTGGTAGGCGCCACCCGAGCCCTGGCCGTCGAGCGCCGCGACCACGAGGTCGATCAGATCCTGGACGTAGATGAAGTCGCGCCGCGTGTCCATCACGAAGCAGGGCTTGCCCTCGGTCAGGCGGTGGAAGAAGGTCGGCAGCGGGCCGCTGACGTTGCGCGGGCCGTACGCGTTGGCGAGCCGCAGCGAGACCCAGTCGAGCCCGCTCAGGCGCACGTAGTGCTCGCCGGCGGTCTTCGAGATCGCGTAGCTCGACTCCTCGGGCCGCAGCGGGTGGTCGAGCGTTATCGGCTGCTCCAGCGGGTGCAGGCCGTAGCAGAGCGCGGTCTGGAAGTAGACGAGCCTCCGAACACCGGCGGCCTCCGCGGCCTTGACGACGTTGGCGGTGCCGGCCGTGTTCGTGGCGGCGTCCTCGCGCCAGTCGTCCGGGTCCTTGTACGAGGCGGCTGCGTGGGCGACGACCTCGGGCTCGAAACCCGCGAACGTCTTGTCCACGAGCGCCGAGTCGACGATCGTGCCCTCGACCAGCGTCAGTCGCTCGTGCTCCGAGAGGCTGTCGCGCCGCGCCGTGGCGAAGTTGTCGATCACGAGCACCTCGTCGCCGCGCGCGAGCAGGCGGTCGGCGAGGTGCGAGCCGATGAAGCCGGCGCCGCCGGTGATCAGGACCTTCACGCCGCCGTCTCCGCCAGCCTCTTGAACGAGTCGGCGCGGTCGTGGAAGGCGCGCTGCCAGAGCTCCAGCGAGAGCAAACCCCAGAGCTTTCGGCCAAACCGCGGCTCCTCGTCGAGCCGCTCGAGCACCTTCGAGTTGTCGACCAGCGAGCGGCCGCGCGCCGCGTCCGAGGAAAGCGTGTCGACGACGAACTCGCGCACCGGGCCGCCGCGCATCCACTCCTGCAACGGCACCGGGAAGCCCATCTTGTCGCGGCGGTTGCGCACCGGCTCGGGGAGCACCTGGTCGAAGGCGGTCTTGAGCACGTGCTTGAGATGGCCGTCCTTGAACTTCACGTCGGCGGGCATCGTCGCAGCCAGCTCGACCAGGGGGTGGTCGAGCAGCGGCACGCGCGACTCGAGCCCGTGCGCCATGCTCACCCGGTCCTCGACCTGGAGCAGCGCTGGCAGGAGGGTCTTGAAGTCGAAGTGGGTCATGCTGTCGAAGTACGACTCCTTCTTGACGTTCGGGCCGTGGAAGATTTGCCTGAACGTCTCGAACGGCGAGTACTCGCCGAGCTGCGCCCAGTCGATCTCGTCGCCGAGGCCAGGCGCGCGGTCGATCAGGCGGAAGTATCGGGCGTCGAGGTCGTCGAAGAGGCCGTCGCGCCAGAACTCGCGCAGCAGCGGCTTGTACTCGCGGAGCGTCTCCAGGTTCGGGATGATCGACTCGTAGGTGACGACGAAGTTGCCGGAGTGCATCGTGCCCTCGATCGCGCCCTTGATGCACTGCTCGAAGTAGGCGATCAGGTAGCGCACGTAGCCGCCGAAGATCTCGTCGCCGCCCTGTCCCCCGAGCACGACCTTCCGGTGCTGCGCGGCGAGCTCCGAGACCATGAACTGCGGGAACGAGCCGGGCCCGGCGACCGGGTAGTCGAGATGGTAGACAACCTCGCCGATCCGCTTGACGAAGTCCTCGGGGCCGATCTCTACCTCGTGCAGCTCGAAGCCGCGGTCCTCGGCGACGCTACGGGCGTAGCGGCTCTCGTCGTAGCCGGGCATCGCGAAGCGGCCTGTGAAGCCGAGCATCCCGGGCCCATGGGTGGTCGAGGCGAGCGAGGCGATGATGCTCGAGTCGAGGCCGCCGGAGAGGTACGAGCCGATCGGGACGTCGGCGCGCAGGTGGAAGGAGATCGAGTCGGCCAGCAGCTCCTGGACGCGCCGCTCGTAGAAGTCGCCGGTGTGGTCGAAGTCGGGCTCGAAGTAGACCTCCCAGTAGCGCTTCGTCTCGACGTTCCCGTTGCGGACGCGCAGGAAGTGCCCGGGCAGCAGCTCGTGGACGCCGGCGAAGAGCGTCTTGCCGGCGAGGGGGAACTGGAAGGTCAGGTAGTCGGCGAGGCCGGCGAGGTCGGTCTCGACCTTCGGGAGGAACGGCAGCAGCGCCTTCACCTCGGAGGCGAAGTAGAGGACGCCGTCGACGACCGCGTAGTAGAGCGGCTTGATCCCGAAGCGGTCGCGGGCGGCGAAGAGCGTCTGCGTCTCCTCGTCCCAGAGCGCGAACGAGAACATCCCGCGCAGGCGGTCGAGGCAGCCCTCGCCCCACTCGCGGTAGGCGCGCAGGATCACCTCGGTGTCGGAGCTGGTCGTGAAGCGGTCCTTGCCGAGCAGCCCGCGAAGCTCGATGTAGTTGTAGATCTCGCCGTTGTGGGTGACCCAGTTGCCGGCGCCGTCGGTCATCGGCTGGTCGCCGCTCTCGAGGTCGATGATCGCGAGCCGCCGGTGCGCGAAGGCCACGACCGAGTGGTCGTGCACCCACGTCGCCTCGCCGTCAGGGCCCCGGTGCCGGAGCAGGTCGTTCATCAGCTCGACCGTGCCCTGGGCGTTCCGGAGCGGAGAGAGCGAAAGACTCACTGCACCGCCGATCCCGCACATGGCGCCACAGGATAGTGGCGACCCGTAAGGGCCGGGTAAACGGGCATCTAAGCTTGAGTGCCATGGCACCGGCAGTCACCACGACCGCGCGAGCGAGGCGCCAGCGGCCCCCGCGGGGCTCGGCGGGCTACCTGCGCACGCACCGGAGGCTCCTCTGGCGGAGCACGCGAAACCAGATCCGCGTCCGCTACGCCGGCTCGATCCTGGGAGTCTCCTGGGTCGTGCTCGCGCCCGCGCTCCTGCTCACCGTCTACGGCGTCGTCTATCTCGAGGTCTACAAGGTCCGCGCGCCCGGACTTGGCGCCACGGCCTTCGTCCTCTACATCTTCGCCGGGCTCGTGCCCTTCCTGATGACTGCGCAGGCGCTGACGGAGGGCGCGGGCTCGCTGGTCGACGATCCCTCACTGCTCACGAACACCGTTTTCCCGATCGACCTCGCGCCGGTGCGCGCCGTGCTGTCCACGCTGCCCGTGCTGCTGATCGGAACGTCGGCGGTGGTGATCGGCTCGGCCGCCAGCGGCCGCGCGGACTGGCCCCTCGTCCTCCTGCCCGCGGTGATCCTGCTTCAGGTGATGGCGCTCGTCGGCGTCGCCTGGTTTCTCTCGCTGGCGACGGTCGTGGCCCGCGACATCCAGTACGTGATCACCATCGTGATCCTCGTCCTGCTCGTCGCCTCGCCAATCGCCTACACGACGCGCGCGCTCCATGGGCCGGTTCGTGCCCTGATCTTCGTCAACCCGCTCGCCTGGTTCGTGATCGCCTACCAGAAGATCCTCGTGCTCGGCGAGAGCCCCAGCCCAGGGCACTGGGCCGCGCTGGTGGTCGCCGGCTGCGGGCTCTTCCTGGGCGGCAGCCGCTTCTTCGTCTGGGCCAAAGGGGTGGCGATGGACTATGTCTGAGGCAGCCGTCCGGATGACCGGCGTCGGCAAGGCCTACAAGGTGTTCTCCTCGCCCTTCGGGATCCTGCTCGACGCGGTCGGAATGCCGCAGCTGATGAAGCACCGCGAGTTCTGGGCCGTCCGCGGCTTCGACCTCGAGTTGCACCCCGGGCAGCGGATCGGAATGATCGGCCGCAACGGCGCGGGCAAGTCGACCCTGCTGAAGCTCGTGACGCAGAACGTGCGCCCGACCGAGGGCGAGGTCGAGGTCAACGGCGAGGTGCACGCGCTCTTCGAGGCGAACGGCGGGCTCCACCCGGAGTTCACGGGCTACGAGAACATTCGGGGCGCTCTCGAAGCGCTCGGGCTCGGTCCGGCCGACATCCGCGCCGCCGAGCTCGACATCGCGGAGTTCACCGAGCTCGGCCGCTTCCTGGAGCAGCCGCTGAAGACGCTTTCGCTCGGCATGCGGAGCCGGCTCTCGTTCGCGATCGCCACCGCGATCACGCCCGAGATCCTGATCGTGGACGAGGTGCTCGGCGCAGGCGACGCCTACTTCTTCGGCAAAGCGGTGGCGCGGATGCGAGGCCTGGTCGAGAGCGGCGCCGCCGTCCTGATCGTCTCGCACGCGATGGACCAGATCGTACGCTTCTGCGAGGAGACGATCTGGCTCGATCGCGGGCGCGTCGTGATGCGGGGGCCGAGCCAGGACGTCGTCAAGGCTTACGAGAAGTTCATCCGCGAGCTCGAGGACCGGCGGCTACGGGCGAAGAACCGCAAGCGCGGGTTCGAGGCGTTCGAGCGGGAAGGGCACACCGACGAGCTCGAGGTCGCAGTGACCGGCGAGTGCGAGGTGACGCGGATCGTGCTCCGCCGCGACGGCGAGCAGGAGGACGAGCTGCTCGTCGGCGGGCCGCAGGACGGCGACGAGTCGGAGTCGAGCTACCTCCCGCTCGAGCGCGGCGCCTGGGAGCACCCGGACCAGGACGGCGGCTGCTTCTTCCGCCGCGTGCAGACGGGCGCGGAAGGGCTCGTCGTGTTCGCGCTCTGGTTCTTCTATCCGCAGTCGGAGTACGTGGTCGAGCTGACCTACCGAGCCCCGGGGGGCCGCGTTGCCAGCCTCTCGCGCTCCGGTTCGGAGCTCACGCGGATCGAGCTGCCGGCGACGACCGAATGGCGGACCGAGGAGCTCCGGATCGGCGCCACCGCCACCACCGACGAGAACGGCCCCGTCGGCCTCAGCCGCTGGCCGGGCGCACACGGCATCCTGATCGAGCGCGTGCGGATCGTGGACACCGACGACCGGGAGCGGGCGCTGTTCACCGTCGGCGAGCCGCTCCGCGTGGTGGTCGACGCCGTCGCCGAGGGTTCCGGCCGGTTCGCGCTGATTCCGGCGGCGCTCGTCTTCCGGCAGGACGCGATCATCGTCACGCGCCACGTCGGCGAGCGTCTGGAGCTCGAGCTCGACGAAGGCGACCGGATCGAGGCCCGACTCGACCTGGGCCCGCTCCAGCTCGGGAACGGCTCGTACCTGCTCTCGGTCGGGCTGTACAAAGAGCTCGACGTCCAGACCACGACCCACTCGGAGATCTACGACTACTTCGACCGGAGCTTCGAGTTCAGCGTCACGGGCAACCCGCCGCTCCACGACGAGGTCTTTCGCCACCCGGGCGAGTGGACCGTGCGGACGGCCGTCCGGACCGACGGCTGACCCAGGTGGACGACCGCCGCTCGATCCTGCTGCTCTGCAATGACGACCGACGGCAGGCGGGCAACGTCCGCGACCACATCCGCGCGATCAGGCAGCTCTCGTGCCACGACGTCCGCACGTTCAACCCGACCCTTGCACGCCCGGTCGATCTCCGCCTCGAACGGTACGACGCCGTGGCGATCCACTACACGATCGTTCCGATCATCGAGCGCTACCTCCCGGCCTGGCTCTCGGCCGAGCTCGCGCGCTTCCGGGGCCTGAAGGTGCAGTTCATCCAGGACGAGTACCGCTGGATCGATGCGGTCACCGCCAAGATCCGGGAGCTGGAGATCGGACTGCTGTTCACCTGCGTTCCGGAGACGGAAGTCCCGAAGATCTACGGCGAGCGCACGCCGGGGACGCGAACGGTGGGAACGCTGGCAGGCTTCGTACCGGAGGAGCTCGTCGAGCGACCAGTGCCGCCGTTGCACGAGCGGCCGTTCGACGTCGGCTACCGCGGCCGCACGGTGCCGTACTGGCTCGGGCGGCTCGGACAGGAGAAGCTGGAGATCGGCAGGCAGTTCTCCACGCGTGCCGGCGGCCTCGGACTCCGGTACGACGTCGCCTGGGGCGAGAACGAACGCCTCTACGGCGAGGAGTGGGTTCGGTTCCTGAGCTCCTGCCGCGCCACCCTCGGGACCGAGAGCGGCGCGACGATCGCCGACTACGACGGCCGGGTCGAGGAGAGCGTCAAGGATTACCTCGCCGAGCATCCCGCGGCGTCGTTCGAGGAGGTCGAGCAGGCCGTCCTTGCGCCCTACGAGGGCAACGTCGACATCCGCGTGATCTCGCCGCGCCAGTTCGAAGCCGCGGCGCTGCGGACGGCGCTCGTGCTCTTCCCGGGCGACTACTCGGGCGTGCTCGAGCCGGGGCGGCACTACGTTCCGCTGGAGAAGGACTTCTCGAACTTCGAGGACGTAGCCGAGCGGTTGCGCGACCTGCCCTTCCTGGAGGAGTTGGTCGCCAGGACGCACGAGGAGATCGCCCGGGACGAGAGCTACTCGCTCGCCGCCTTCGTGCGGGAGTTCGACGACCTGGTCTCGGAGGAGGCGGCCACCCGCGTTCCGGGTCGAGGCCTCCCCTCCGCGCCGCCGCGCCGCCTGCTTTCCACGCTACAGACGAAGGCCGGGGTCGGCGCCAACGCAACCGTCAGGACCGCGATTGCGCTCGGCGTCGTCTCCAGGCGCTCACGCCTTCGCGCTCTCGCCCGCGACTATCTCGGCGACCGGGAGGCCCGCAGCCTAGTCCCGGCCTCGGCGCTACTGGAGGACCTGCTCCGCGTGGCCGTGCTGCTCGACGCGAACGGCTTTGCGATCGAGCCTTCATTCGATCCGGCGGCACGCCGGCTCACCTTCGCGTCGACGAAGAACTCCGCCTCGGGCTCCGTGCCGCGGGAAGCTGTCGCCGAAGCGCTCCGGTCCGGGGAACTCGAGATCGTCTGGAGCCACGTCGCGGTGGGGACCGAGTTTCAGGTCCCGCAGGCAGCCAGGCGCGGCTTCCACGTTCGAGTCGGCTACCACGGAATCGACGGGGCGCACAGCTTCCGCGCGCTGCGGCGGCTCGGACCCCGGCTGCCGCGGCAGGTGCTCGCGGCCCTGGAGCCGCTCCTCGGCTGACTACTTGTCAGCGGTGATGTAGAGATCGAGCCCGACGACGCGGGCGACGTTGTTCAGGAACCACTCGCGCCTGATGCCGTAGCGGAAACCGTCGAAGTTCTGCACGTCGATCTTCACGCGTGCGAACCGCGAGAAGAGGTTCCGGACCTGAGCCTTCGAGACGAAGTCGGTGTGCGGCGCTGCCTCGTCCGGGGTTGCGTCGTACAGCCGCCGCAGCGCTGCCTCGGACTCGGCCGCGCTCATTCCCTTCAGGCGGTCGCGAAGCCTGAGCACCACTTGCCGGAGCGAGTGGCGGTTGTAGAGCATCACGACCGCCCGGCCACCGGGCCGGAGCACCCGGTACACCTCTTCGATGCTCCGCGGCAGGTTTCCGGTGTGATGCAGGCAGCCGATCGTGTAGACGTAGTCGAAGCTCTCGTCCTCCCACGGGAGCTCGAGCACCGAGGCCTGCCGCGCGTTCTCCGTCGGCTTGCCGAGCCACTCGAGCCGCTGGCGCGTGATGGCCACGGGCGCGGCAGCGATGTCCGCGGCGTAGTAGTTGGCGCCGCGCTCGGCCAGAAGCTGGCCCAGCGTCCCGAAGCCGAGGCCGATCTCGAGGACGTCTTTTCCGGTGAGGTCGGGCGGCACGTAGCGCGCCAGGTATGGATACCGCTCGAGGTAGGCGTCGTCGAAGCGGCGCAGATCGTCCGGGTCCCGTCCGGTGATCCCGAGGCTCTGGGCGAAATTCGATCCGCAGAGGGTCTCCCAGAACGCGGCGTTGCTCTCGTCGAGAACCTCTTGCCTCACGGGAGGCAACGATAGCTGGGCGCTATCGTGGCCGCGGCAATGTGGCGCGTGCTGCTCGTCTACTACGCCCCGCATCCGCGGGCCGTTCGCCTGACCATCCGCCAGCACCTGGACACGCTCGAGCGGCTGCCGTCGGCGTGGGTCCTGCCCTACAACGCGGTCAACGGCATCCCCTCGTGGCTCGGACGCCTCGATTTCGACGTCGTGGTGCTCGACACGACCATCCTCTGCATGCGCTGGACGCCGGGGTACGAGGCCTGGCGGAGGAGGAGCGACTGGATCGCGGAGCTCGACGCCCTGAAGATCGCCTTGCCGCAGGACGAGTACCACCACTCGGACACGCTCGACGAATGGCTCGACCACGTCGGCGTCACCGTCATCGGCACCGTCCTCGACGACAGGCACCGGGACGAGCTCTATCCGCGCATGGCGAGGAAGGCGGCCTTCTACGAGCTGCTGACGGGCTATATCGACGAGGCCGCCGCCGAGCGGATGCGGCCACGGCTCGAACCGCTGGAACGCCGCAGGCTGGACATCGTGTACCGGGCCCGCAATCTGCCCTACTGGCTCGGGAGCCACGGGCAGCTCAAGCACCGGATCGGCGAGGCCGTTGCGGAGCACGCGCCCGGGCTCGGCCTCCGGACGGACATCTCGACGCGCCAGGCGCAAACCGTACTCGGCGACGCGTGGCTCGACTTCATGGCCTCGGGCCGGGCGACGATCGGCGCCGAGAGCGGCTCGAGCACGCTCGACCGCCGCGGCGAGCTGTCGGCGCACCTCGACGAGCTGCTGGCGGAGAACCCGGAGCTGACCTTCGACGAGTACACGCGGCAGATGCCGCCCGGCTGGGACGACTACGAGTTCTTCGCAATCTCGCCGAGGCATCTGGAAGCGGTCGTGACGAAGACGGCGCAGATCCTCGTGGAAGGGAGCTACAGCGGCGTCCTCGAGGCGGACCGCCATTACGTTCCGGTGCGCCGCGACCTCTCGGACCTCGACGAGGCCCTCGCGGCGCTCGGTGACCGCTCGCTGCTCGAGCGCGTGGCCGAGCAGGCGTACGCGGACATCTACGAAAGCGGCCGCTTCGGCTTCCGGCGCCTGACCGACACGGTCGAGCAGATGATGAGCGAGCATGCGCGCCCCCGGCGGCGCGGCGGCGGGGCGGTGCCGCTCCGCCCGCTCGCCGAGACCGCGGCCGCCGCAGAAGGATGGGCCGAGCGCGTCGTCGCCGCGCCGGTCGCCCGCTTCCTGGCGATCGGCAGCGAGGGGTACCCCGAGCTGCTCGGCGGCCTCCGGCTGTTCGCGAGCAACCGCCGTGCCCGGCGGCTGATCTTCGACTACCTGCTCTCGACGGAGACCCGCAACCACGTCGCCCCGCGGAAGGCGCTCTGGGACCTGATGGCGCTCGGCGTGCTCCAGCGAGCCGCGGCCGGCAGGTTCGACGGGGCGGCGTTCGACGTCTCCGTGGACGTCGACCGCGACCGGCAGCGCTTCGTCATCCGCAGCCACGCCGAGAGCGGCTCCGACGCGCCCGACGTCCCGACCGTCGACGAGCTGGCGGCGTTGCTCGAACAGCACGGCTGGGAGTTCTACGTGGACCACTCCGAGATCGGGCCGTCGCTGGCGTACCCGCTGATCCGGTCGAAGTCGGTCGAGGTCCAGCTCCGCGCCGGACCGTCGTCGCTGCCGGTGCTGAGCTGGCTCGCGCGCTACCGGCCGCGCCACGTCGCCGGCGCCCTGTCGCCCGTGCTCCGGCGCCGCTGACCGGCCACCCGCTCGACGAGGTCGAGATACCGCGCGGCGAGCTCGGGAAAGGCGTAGGCCTGGACCGCGGCGGCGTCGCGCGGCGGCGGAGGCGAGACCGGCAGCTGCGCCAGCGCGTCGGCGATGCGCCGCGGATCGGTGGCCGAGGTGCTGGAGCCGGTACCGGTCTCCCGCACGATCCGGGCCGCCTCCGTCTCTTCGCCGAGGACGAGGATCGGCCGGTCCGCGGCGAGGTACTCGAACAGCTTTCCCGTCGCGACGCTCGGCCGCTTCGCCCCTTCGGTCAGGATCAGGAGCGCGTCCGCGGCGCGCTGGAGCCGGAGCACGTCGGAGCGCTCGAGCGACCCCACGCACCGGACGATCCCGGCCAGGTCGGGACCGCCGAGCAGCTCCGCCTCGTCCGTCGAGAGCAGCCCCGCGAACACGACCTCGAGCCCGGTTGCGACCTCCGGCGGCAGCAGCCGCAGCGCCTCGACCAGGTGCCTCGCGCTCGCGCCCGTGAAGCCCATGCTGCCCGTGTGCACGAACGAGAAGCGCTGCGGGTCGACGGGCAGCTCGCTCACGCCGCCGCCCGCCTCTTCGGGATCGAAGCCGTTTGTGATCAGCTCGACCGGCCGGCCGTAGCGTCGCTCCAGGTCCTGGGCGATCAGCGTCGTGACGGCGACGACCGCGTCGGCCCGCCGGACGACGGAGCGCTCCAGACGCGAATCGAGTGCGCGCTGGGCCTTCAGCGGCCAGTCGCCGCGCGGCCGGTCGAAGCGCCACCCGTCGCGAAGCTCCGCGATCCAAGGGATGCCGCGGCGGGCGAGCCGCAGGCCGACCAGATGCGCCGACTGCGGCGGCGAGGTCGTGATCACACAGTCGGGATCGAGCCCGTGAGCCGCCCTGAGCGCCACCGGAAGCCACGAAACGACGGAAACGTCGGGAACGACGATCGACTCGACCGGGCTCGGCGGGCTCGCCACCGCAGCCATGCCCGACGCCGACCGGTCCCGCCGCTGGCGCCAGTTCAGCGAGCTCGCCAGCAGGTCGGGGGTTCGGATGACGGCCTCCGCGCCCTCGATCGGCCCCTCTCCCGAGAACCGTGACGTCAGCACCGTCACGCGCTGGCCCAGGCGCGAGACGTACTTGGTCATTCCCGCGACCCGCCGGGCGCCGACCACGAACGACGGCGGCGCGTATTGCGCGACGATCAGGATCGACAGGCCGGTCCGCCTGGACACGGGTCGAAACCTAGCCGCCGTCGGAGCGGGCGGCAGACGCGCCGAGTTCGTCGCCCCCGCCGCGGACCCGGTCGAGGAGCGCGAAGGCCGGCCGAAGCACGATCGAGAGCCCGACGGTCAGGTAGAGCGTCGGGCCCGAGCGGAACAGGCGCCGTCCGTACCGCCGGTACTGCAGGCTGTTCGGCAGTCCGTCCGGGGTCGTCGCCGTCGAGAGCCGCACCTGCTCGAAGCCCGCCGTCCGCAGGAGCCGCTCGAGCCCTGCCACGGTGAAGTGCGAGCGGTGGCGCGGCAGGTCGAGGTGAAACCACGCGTCGCCGAAGCGCCGGCTCTGCCACGAGCCGAAGTTCGGGACGAGGACGAAGATCGAGCCGCCGGGGCGGAGCAGTTCGCGCGCCCTCCCGAGGTCCTCCGCCGGCTCGACGACGTGCTCGAGCGAGTGCTGGAAGACGACGGCGTCGAAGTCCTGCTCGAGCTTCGCGTCGGCCAGCGTCCCCTGCACCATGTGCAGCCCGCGCCGGCGCCCCTCATCACACGCCTCCGCGGACGGCTCGAGCCCGGTCACGCGCCAGCCGGCCTCGGAGAGGATCGCGGCCAGGTCTCCGCGACCCGCGCCGACGTCGAGGAGACGGCCCGGCGGCCGGCGCCGCAGGACGTCGAGGGGAGCATGGCGGAGGAGACGCCGGTAGTGCCACCGGTAGAGCGCGGTCGCGAGCAGGCGCGCGAGGCGGCCGGCCGGGAAGGAGTACGCGTTGTACGCGGCCGGGTACAGCGACCCGAGCTCGTCGGGCCCGACGAGTGGGAACGTCCGGCCGGTTCCGCACGCAGAACAGACGCGGACCTCGAACTCGCCCGGCGTGCCGTGGAGACGGTCGACTCCCCGCAGCGCCGGTCGCGGGTCAAGCGGTGCTCCGCAGGCGGGGCAGCTAGACGCGGCCGAGCCGACGCTGCTCACGCACCGCCTCCCGGAGCGAGACCAGGCGGCCGGCCGCGCGACGGCGCTCCAGCGGCGTTCGCGCACCGCGTTCCTGCGACATCCCGCGCAAGCCGTCCCGCCAGCCACGTGCCACGGCTGCGACCGCCTGCCGGTTCCGGTTCTGGCCGAGGACGAGCAGGTCGAACGCGGCCGATGCGAGCACCGACCGGACCGCCGCGGGCAGCGGCAGCTGGCGCGCCGCGTTCAGGAGCCGGTTCCGCGAGTGCCAGTAGAGCCGGAACGGCGAGCGGAGCGGCCCCGAAGCGGTTCCCTGCGCGTGCCGCACTGCGCTGGCGGGATGCAGGACGACGCGGCCGGGCGTCCTCAGGCAGTAGTCGGCCTCCTCGCCGTACATCCAGAACCGCTCGTAGAAGCCGCCCTGCGCGAGAAACTCGTGGCGCCGGACCATCATCAGCGCGCCGGAGGCCGCGGTGACCTCGCCCGGCTCTCGCGGCGCCCGGTCGCGCGGGAGGTCCTGGAGCCGGCCGAAGGTCGCCATGTTCGGGGCGATCCCGAGCCCCGCCGCCTCGAGGATCGAGCCGTCCTCCGTGAGCAGGAGCCCGGTCGCAACCGAGACCCCGGGGTCGGCGAGCACCTCGCGCAGGGGCGCGTCCCAGCCCGGCTCGACGACGGCGTCGAAGTTCACGAACGCGAGCAGTCGGCCGGTGGCTGCCTCCGCGCCTCTGTTGCAGCCCGCGCAGAAGCCGATGTTCTCCTCGAAGCGAAGCGCGCGCGCCTTGCTCCAGAAGCGGCTCACCTCCCGCCAGCTCCCGTCCGTCGAGCCCGAGTCGACCACGAGGCATTCGGCGTCGCTCTCGGCGGTGTTGCCGGCAAGCGCCTCGAGCGTGCCCGGCAGGCAGCCGGCGCCGTTGTGGTTCACGAGGACGACCGACAGCTCCACGCTGTCCGGCTAGTAGGCGCCGGTGCCGCGGAGCACGGCCGGGATCGTCTTGGCGAGGATCGAGATGTCCAGCCAGATCGACCAGTTCTCGAGGTAGTAGAAGTCCAGCCGCACGAGGTCGTCGAAGCCGAGGCTCGAGCGGCCCGAGATCTGCCAGAGGCCGGTCACGCCGGGCAGCACGAGGTAGCGCTTGCGGTGCCAGGCCTCGAGCTGCTCGTAGTCGCGCAGCGGCAGCGGCCTCGGCCCGACGAGGCTCATCTGGCCGCGCAGCACGTTCCAGAGCTGCGGGACCTCGTCGAGCGAGAAGCGGCGCAAAACGGCGCCGACCACGGTCACGCGCGGGTCCTCGCGGATCTTGAACAGCGGCCCGTCGGCCTCGTTCGAGGCCTCGAGCTCCGCCTGGCGGCCGGCGGCGTCGGCCTGCATCGTGCGGAACTTGAGCATCCCGAACTCGCGCTCGCCGAGGCCGACGCGCGTGTCGCTGTAGAAGACCGGCCCGCGCGAGGTCAGCTTGACCGCCGCCGCGATCGCCAGCCACAGCGGCAGGCCGAGCAGCAGCACGAGGCCCGATACGAGGAGGTCGAACCCGCGCTTGACGAACCAGTCGATCCCGATGAACGCGGGCGGGCGCAGCTCGAAGAGCGGGATCCCCTGTCCCGGCACGTACTGGGCGCGCTGGGTGAGGAGCTCCGTGGTCTTCGGCGCGATCCGGACCTGCACTCCGCGCCGGTGGGCCTCCGAGACGATCTCCAGGAGCTCGCGCTCGCTGAAGTCGGAGTCGGTGACGATCAGCTCGTCCACGCGCGTCTCGGCCAGGACGAGCGCCAGGTCGTGGAGGTCGCCGAGCACCGGCAGCTCGATCCCGTCGGGCGACGGGGCGAGCGCCCCGACGAACTCGTAGTCGATGCCGCTCCGCGCGGCGCCGAGGGCCTGCCGCAGCCGTTCGAGGCTCTCGCCCGAGCCGGCGAGGAGCGCGTGGCGGCGGGCGCCGAGAGCGCGGAGCACGTCCTGCGTGACCGCGTCGTAGCTGGCCCGCAGCGCGCCGATCGCGAGCGCGCAGAAGACGATCGCGGTCGGCGCCAGCCCGTAGGTCCCGAAGTGGTGGCCGGTTCCGAGCCCGAAGGCGAGCGTGATCAGCGCGACCAGGAAGAGCGACGAGAGGATCCGGCCGAGGCCGGGCCGGTGCTCCCGCTCGGCGTAGAGGCCGGCCTGGGCGAAGACGAGCGCCGTGATCAGCAGCAGGAACGGCAGCCAGTCGGTCTCGACGCGCCAGAGAAACCCCCAGAGCGGCGTGCGGCCGTAGTACAGCTCCCGCACGACGAGTGCGGCGTAGAGGCCGAGCACGAGCCCGGACAGGTCGAGACAGACGAGCACGGTGATGCTCGCGAGCCTGCGCCCGGCGGCGGCGAGCTGGCTGCGCGTGAGGAAGAACGGCGTCCCGGAGCGGATGTCGACCCCGAGGCGCGCGGCACGGTCGTCGTCCGCAACCGGGGCGGGGATGCGACCCCTCCCCTGCTGCGGACTACGTATCGCCATGGCTCGTAGCCTAAGGCAGCGCTTGCGCTGCCGACCTCAGCACGCGTGGGCTTTGCCCGTGCGTGCGTCGGAAATGACCGATCGACACAACGTGGGCGCAGCCATCCGCAACCACGTCAGTGCGGCAGGCTGCGGAACGCGTTGAAGGCGGGCTTGCGCTTGCCGCCGGCGGTGATCAGCCCCGACTGCCAGCCGGAGACCCGCTTCTCGTCGCGGAGCAGGAACCAGCACATCAGCGTGATCCGCGGGTTCTTGCGCGCGATCGCGAATGCCTGCTTCAGGTACGCGGCCTGCTTTGCGTACGAGACGCCGAAGTGGTTGTCCGGCGGCCGGGTCTGGTATCCGTACTCGGTGATCCAGAGGTTCTTGTGCCCGTAGAGACGGGTCAGCAGGGTGATCAAGAGCCCGATGTTCCCGAGCCTGATGGACGAGCTTCCGCGCGGCACGGTCGCCGGCGTCTGCTGCGGGCTCCCGTAGTACGGATGGTGATCGTAGACGTCGAAGTGCCGCAGGCCGTACCTGTGCAGCGCCGCCAGGAACGTCAGCGGCGCGATCGACGGACGGATGCCCCGCGCCTTGTTGTTGCCGTTCGGGTCGGTGCCGCCGCAGGCGACGGTCTCCTTCAGATGCGTCGCGTGGACACCCGTCCAGATCGCCGTGCAGATGTGCACGTAGGCGATGGCCGCGACCGGGATGTTGCGACTCTTCGTGTGCTGCCACTGCGGCTGCAGGAACACCGGGCTGTTCGGCTCGTTCCACGCGAGCCAGCGGCGGACCGACGGGAGCGCGGTCGTGGCGCCCGTGGGCGTGAAGGTTCCGCTGTAGCGCTTGGCCGCTGCGTAGGCGAACTTCTGCAGGTCGAGCGCCTGCTTCGGCGCCCGGTTCGGCTTCTGGCCGCCGTTCGCCCAGCGCGGGGTGCCCCAGACCGAGAAGATGACCTGGATCTTGTGCTGGAGCGCGTTCTCGACGAACGTGTCGTACTGGCTCCAGTCGTACGCCGGGTCGTTCGGGTCCATCGGATGATCCGGCCGCGTCGGCGCGATCGTGTTCCAGGGCAGGTCCATTCGGAGCACCTGGACGTGCAGCGCGTTCAGGAGCGGGAAGGCGGTGTCCGGCGCGGCCATCGGTTGCACCGGGTCGTAGATCCCTTTCAGCATGTAGCGGTTCGCCGAGGCCTGCGACGCGAAGACGGCGGCGACTGCGGCGACGGCTATCAAGGCGATGCGAGCTCTTCTAGACCCCAAGTGGCTCCCTTCCGAGGCTCGGCAGCATGCGCCGGAGCCCCTCCTCCAGAGCGATCTCCGGCTCCCAGCCCAGTAGCTGCCTGGCTCTCGTGATGTCGGGCTGGCGAACCTGGGGATCGTCGATCGGCAGTGCTTCGTAGACGATCTCGCTCTTGGACGACGTGACACGGATGACTGTCTGCGCAAGCTCGAGAATCGAAAACTCGTTCGGGTTGCCGATGTTGACCGGCAGGTGCTCGCCGCTCTCGGCCAGCAGGTGCAGGCCGCGCGTCAGGTCGTCGACGTAGCAGAAGCTCCGCGTCTGCGAGCCGTCACCGAAGACGGTGATCGGCGCGTTCTCGAGCGCCTGGCGCATGAAGGTCGGGATCGCGCGACCGTCGTGCGAGCGCATGCGCGGCCCGTAGGTGTTGAAGATGCGGACGATCGCGGTGTCCACGCCCTGCTGGTTGTGGTACGCCATCGTCAGCGCCTCGGCGTAGCGCTTCGCCTCGTCGTAGACCCCGCGCGGCCCGATCGGGTTGACGTTGCCCCAGTAGCTCTCGGGCTGCGGGTGCACCTGCGGGTCGCCGTAGACCTCGCTCGTCGAGAAGAGCACGAAGCGGGCGCGCTTGAACTTCGCGAGCCCGAGCGCGTTGTGCGTCCCGTACGAGCCGACCTTGAGCGAGTGCAGCGGCTGGCGCAGGTAGTCGATCGGGCTCGCCAGCGCGGCCAGGTGGTAGACGACGTCCACCGGTTCGGCGACCTCCAGGTGCTCGACCATGTCGTGGTTGGAGAAGAGGAAAGCGTCGTCGCGCAGGTGCTCGAGGTTCTCGAGCGAGCTGGTCTCGAGGTTGTCCACGCAGATGACGCGAAACCCCTTGCTCAGGAGGTATTCGCACAGGTGGGAGCCGAGAAAACCGGCTCCGCCGGTTACGACAGCCGTGGCCATCGGCCGGATGTTAGCCGCGGTTCCCGCCGGAACCCCTGGCTCTTACGAACTCCTAACGCCCTCATCCGTGGCGGCTACCGATGTGAGGTTTCGCCGAGAAAGCGACCATTAGCGGCATGCGAGCACCACTCGGCGATCTCCTCGACCGTTTCCGCCGGACGGCCGGCGTTCCGGCCGCGGCGGCGGACGACCTCAGGTCGGAGCTCGCACCGGTGTTCGCGGCCCTCGAGGAGATCGACGCCGCCGCGGCCGCGGTCGGCGCCCGCGCCGCAGCCCGCGCCAGGGAACGCCTCGCGCAGGCGCACGAGCAGGCGAGCAGCGTGGAGGCCGGCTGGCACGCGCGCGCCGATCGGGCACGCGCGCGGGCGGGAGCGGAGCGGCGACGGCTGGCCGAGGAGGAGGCGCGGGCGATCATCGCCGCCGCCGAGCAGGAAGCCGCGCGTGTCGAGGCGCGCGGGCGCGAGCGAATCGGCCGCCTCGCGGGCGAGGTGGCGGCCTGCGTCCGGGAGTGGTCGCTGTGAGCGCGGGCTGGATCGCCGCAGGCGTCCGTGCGCGCCTGCTGCTCCGCCGCCGGCTCGGGCGGGAGCGCGCGCGGGCCGTCGCAGAAAGCCGGTCTCTCGGCGACGCCCTCGCCCTGCTCGCAGCGACCGGCTATGCGGTGGAGCTGGAGCCGGCCCATTCGCTCGAAGAAGCCCAGCGGGCCGTCGCCCGCTCGGTGCTCTTCCATCTGCGGCTGCTCGCCGGCTGGCTGCCGCCCGGAGGCGCAGGGCTGGCACGGGCGCTCGCGGCCTGGTTCGAGCTCGTCAACCTGGAGGAGCGCCTTGCCTTCCTCGGCGGGGCGGAGCTGCGGCAGCCGTTCGACCTCGGCGCGCTGGCGACTGCCTGGCCGGCCGCCGCGCAGGCGCAGACGGCAGCCGAGCTCCGTTCCGCGATCGCGGCCTCGGCGTGGGGCGACCCGGGAGGCGAGACGGCGGAGACGGTGCACTTCGGCCTGCGGCTCTCCTGGGCCCGGCGCGTCCTCGGCGCGGCGCCCGAGCTCTCCGGGCTCGTGGCGGGAGCGCTGGCCCTGCTCGTCGCACGCGAGCTGTTCGTCGCCGGCCGGCCCGTCGAGCTGCTGACAGGAGGCGCGATCCCGGTGCTCGGGCCCGGCTGGGAGACGTCGCGCACGCTCGGCGAGCTCGGCGAGGGCCTTCCCGAGCGCGCAGCCTGGGCCCTCGCGGACATCGACGCCGCCGAGCGCCTCTGGGAGGCCGAGGCGGCCTGGTGGGAACGGGTCGAGCAGGAGGGAGAGCGGTTGGCACGCCGTCCGCTCGAGGACCGCGCGGTGGTCGCGGGCGTCGCGGCCCTGCTTGCCGCAGACGCCTGGCGGACGTCGGCGGCACTGGCGCTCGCCGACCGGGGCGGCCCGCTCGAGCTGCGAGAGGCGCTCGGTGCGCACGCGTGAGCTCGGCCTGCCGGCGCGGATGAGCCGCGTCGCGGTGGTGGCGCCCGAGCCGCGCCTCCGCGAGGCGCTCGTCGCGCTCGCAGAGACCGGCGCCGTCGAGCTCGTCAACCCCCTGCCCCCTGCGCAGGGAGAGGCGCTCGAAGCGCTCGGCCGGCTCCAGCGCCGTGCGACCAGCGGCCACGTGGAGCCGCGGCTCGCCCGCGGCAAGGCCGGCCTCGCCGAGCTCGAGCGCCGCGGCGCGGCCGATCTCCTCGCCGGCGAGGTCGAGCTGCAGCGACGCGCCGAATCGGCCGTGCGCCGGCGGAGCTTCGCCGCCTTTGTCGGCTGGGCCCCCGACACCGAGCTCGCCGGCCTCGGCGAGCGTCTCTCGCCGGTCGGCGCCGCGGTCGTGGAGCTGCCCACGCCGCCCTGGTCGGATCCGCCGACGTTGCTCCGGCCGGCGCGCGTCGCGCGCCCGTTCCGCCCCCTGGTCGACACCTACGGCGCGGCCCGCTACGCCGACCTCGACCCGACGCCGTTTGCCGCCTTCTCCTTCGTGCTCATGTTCGGGATGATGTTCGGAGACGTGGGGCACGGCCTCCTTCTCGTCCTTCTCGGGCTCCTGCTGCGGCGCGCGCCGGCCCGCTGGGCGCGGCTGCGCGGGCTCTGGCCCTTCGCCGTCGCGGCCGGGCTCGCCGCGGCGCTGTTCGGCTTGCTCTACGGCGAGGCGTTCGGCCCGAGCGGCCTCGTGCCGACGCTCTGGCTCGACCCCACCGACCGGCCGCTGACCCTGCTCGCCGCCGCCGGTGCGGTCGGGATCTTCCTGCTCGCGAACAGCTACGTGATCGGAATCGTCAACCGCTGGCGGGAGGCGGGCCCGAGGCCGGCCCTGCTCGCACCCTCCGGCGTCGCCGGTCTCGCCGTCTTCCTCGGGGGCGGGATCGCCCTCGCCGGCGCCTACCTGGGGCTGACGGCTCTCACCGCCGCCGGCGGGGTGCTCGCGGTCGTCGGCGTGCTCCTGCTCGCGGGAGGCTTTCTCGCCGAGGCCGGCCACGGCACTGCCGCCGTCACCGGCGCGTCGATCGAGGTCTTCGACGCCGTCGTCCGGATCGGCTCGAACGCGGTGTCGTTCACCCGGCTCGCCGCCTTCGGGTTGATGCACGCGGCGCTGGCCGCGATCGTCTTCAGCGCCGCCGCGGCGCTCTGGGGGACGCCCGCGGGAGTGGCGGCGGCGATCCTCGTGTTCGTCTTCGGCAACGCCGTCGCGTTTGCGCTCGAGGCCCTCGTCGCCGGAGTGCAGGCGCTGCGGCTCGAGTACTACGAGCTCTTCTCACGCATCTTCGCCGGCGAGGGGCATGCCTTCTCGCCGTGGAGCATCCCTGTCGTCGACTGGAGGGAGGAACCATGATCGTGTCGTTGCTCGTCGGCGCGCCGGTGATCGCCGGCATCGCCGCTCTCACCACCGTCGGGCTGCGGCGGGCGCCGAGGCGCGGGCTGCAGCGCCTGCTCTACGTGAACGGGCTGCTGCTGCTCGCGGCGCTCTGCCTGACGGCGGCGATCCTCGCCGGCTGGGCCGATCCGGCGCACGCCGCAGCGGCCGGCTCGTCCTCGAAGAACCCGGGCGCGGCCCTGATCGGCGCCGGCATCGCCGTCGCGGGCTCGACTATCGGCGCGGGCTTCGCCGTCGCCTACACGGGCTCGGCCGCGCTGGCCGCGATCTCCGAGAAGCCCGAGGCGTTCGGACGCTCGATGGTCTTCGTCGGCCTCGCCGAGGGCATCGCGATCTACGGGCTGGTCGTCGCGATCATCCTGATCGGTAAGGCATGAGACGCCGCTTGCGGTGTCTCGGTCAGGCCGAGCAGGCTCCGCCTGCTCGGCGGTCTGAACCGACCTGTCGACACGATGTGCGGCAGGAGGCCGGCTTGTGAGCCACGCGGCCGCAATCGGTGACCCGAGGCGCGTGGGCGGCTTCGCGCTCGCGGGCGTCGAGGTGCTCCCGGCCGACGGGGCGGACGCGGCAGCGGAGGCGCTGGCGGCGCTCGCTCCCGATGTCGGCCTCCTGATCCTCACCTCGACGGCGTACGAGGCGGTCGCGGAGGAGCTCGCCGAGCGGCCGGGCCTGATCTGGGCGGTGCTGCCGGAGTGAACGTCGAGCCGCTTCGCAGCGCCTTGCTCTCGCTGGCCGAGGCAAACGCCGAGCGCGAGCTGGCCGAGGCAGACGAACGGGCGGCGGCGGAGCTCAGGCACTCCGAGCAAGAGGCCGACGCGCTGGTCGAGCGGTCCCGCGCGGAAGGCGAGGCGGCCGCCGAGCGAGCAGCCTCGCGGCTGCGCGCGGAGGCGCGGACGCAGGCGCGCACGATCGTCCTCCAGGCCCGCCGCGAGGTGTACGAGCACTTCGTGGCCGAGTCGCAGGCCGCGGCCGGGAGGCTCCGGGACGATCCCGGGTACCCGGCGCTGCTCGAGCGTCTGGCGGCGGCCGCCCGCGAGCGGCTGGGCGACGACGCCGAGCTCGAGATCGACGTCCCGGGCCGCGGCGGCGTTCGCGGGCGGCGCGGCCGCCGCTACGTCGACTACTCGCTGCCGGTGCTGGTCGACGATTGCATCGAGCGGCTCGGCACGAGGCTGCAGGAGCTGTGGAGCTGAAGCCGGAGCCGAGGCCTGCCGTCGTCCGCGTCAACGGCCCCGTCGTCGAGGCCGAGGGCGTCGAGGCGGCGATGCTCGACTTCGTCGAGGTCGGGCCGAAGCGGTTGCCGGGCGAGGTGATCGCGCTCTCGGGTGACCGGGCGACCGTCCAGGTCTACGAGTACACGGGCGGGCTCCGGCCCGGCGATCCGATCCTGAGCAGCGGCGGGCCGTTGAGCGCCGAGCTCGGGCCCGGACTGCTCGGCGGCGTCTTCGACGGCATGCTGCGCCGCCTGACCGCGGCGGGCGACCTGCTCGCGTCCGGCACGCGCCCGGGCACGCTGCCTTCGGACCGGCGCTGGCCGTTCAGCCCGGCCGCGGGGGTCGGAGACGAGCTCGCGGCCGCCGGGCTGCTGGGCGTCGTCCCCGAGACGGAGACGATCGAGCACCGGGTGCTCGTGCCGCCCGGGATCTCCGGACGGGTCGAGTCGGTTGCGCCGGCCGGCGAGTACACGGTCGACGAGCCGGTGGCGGTCGTCGGGGGCCACGAGCTCTCGCTCGCGCAGCGCTGGCCGGTACGGCAGCCGCGTCCCTTCGCGGCACGGCTCCCGACCGAGCCGCCGATCCGGACCGGACAGCGCGTCCTCGACCTCTTCTACCCGGTCGCCCGGGGCTCGAGCGCGGGCGTGCCCGGCGGCTTCGGCACGGGCAAGACCGTGCTGCTGCAGCAGATCGCCAAGTGGTGCGACGCGGACGTGATCGTCTACGTCGGCTGCGGGGAGCGCGGCAACGAGATGGCCGACGTGCTCGGCGAGCTGCCGCGGCTGGAGGACCCGCGCACCGGCCGCTCGCTGCTCGAGCGCACCGTTCTGATCGCCAACGTCTCGAACATGCCCGTCATGGCGCGCGAGGCGAGCATCCACACGGGAGTCACGGTCGCTGAGTACTACCGGGACATGGGCCACGACGTCGTTCTCATCGCCGACTCGACCTCGCGCTGGGCGGAGGCGCTGCGGGAGGTGGCCTCGCGCACCGACGAACTGCCCGCGGAGGAGGGCTACCCGGCCGGGCTCGCCTCCGCACTGGCCTCGTTCTACGAGCGGGCGGGCCGGGTGCGGATGCCCGGGGGCACCGAGGGCTCGGTGACGATCGTCGGCGCCGTCTCTCCCCCCGGCGGAGACCTGGCGGAGCCCGTCTCGGCGCACACCCGCCGCTTCGTCCGCTGCGTCTGGTCGCTCGACGGCGACCTCGCCTACGCCCGCCACTACCCGGCGGTGAGCTGGCGCGACTCCTCCTCACGCGACGCCGAGGCCGTCGGCTCGTGGCACGCACTGGAGGGCGACTGGGCCTGGCGCGAGCGGCGGACGGCCGCGCTGCGCCTGCTCGCGGAGGCCGACCGGATCGAGTCGGTCGCCCAGCTCGTCGGCGCCGGCTCGCTCCCGGACGACGAGCGCGTCGTGCTGGTGACGGCGAGGCTCCTCCGCGAGGCCGTGCTCCAGCAGAGCTCTCTCAGCGAGAACGACGCCTACTGCGCCCCCGAGAAGCAGGCGGCGCTGCTCCAGCTCGTGCTCGACCTGCACGAGCGCTGCCTCGAGCTCCTGCGCAGCGGCGTGACGGCCGCAGCGATCGAGGAGGTCGACCTCTCCGATGCCATCCGGGCACCCGACGAAACGCGCCCCGAC
>Ga0187776_10000250_pt1 | contig 26223 bp, 23 predicted proteins | sample 0216_BV02_MP12_2_FD_132426 | JGI IMG/M metagenome (GOLD analysis project Ga0187776, IMG submission 132426) | Tropical peat soil microbial communities from peatlands in Department of Meta, Colombia - 0216_BV02_MP12_20_MG | ecosystem: Environmental > Terrestrial > Soil > Wetlands > Peat | place...
CGCGGTGACCCGTGAAGTGCTGGATCGAGGACAAGAACGTTTCAACATCTACTGCTCGCCTTGCCACTCTCGCGTGGGAGATGGCAACGGAATCATCGTGCAGCGCGGTTATCGCCGTCCGCCCTCTTATTACGATCCTAAGCTTTTAAACGCTCCTATCGGCCACTTCTACGACGTGATGACCAACGGCTTCGGCGCCATGCCGGACTACTCCGCCCAGGTGGCTCCCCGTGATCGCTGGGCTATTGCGGCTTATATCCGGGCGCTGCAACTGAGCCAGCATGCTCCGGCCTCCGCGGTTCCCGCGGGAACCGCGATGCCTGCGCCGACGGGCGAGGGTGCAGGGGCAGACGCCGCTTCCGGCGTGGAAGGGAAGCAGCCGTGAGTGCCACCCTCCAGACGCGTCAGCTTGATTTCGCTGCGCCGCCGTTCGTGCAGATCCTCTATCGGCGGGCGCTCACGATAGGGATCGTCTTCGCGATTCTGACCGTCATTGGTTTTGCAATCACGCCGGCGGCGACGCTGCGCTCCTGGATGATCGGATTCATGCTCTGTCTCGGGTTGATGCTGGGCCCGCTGGGGTTCCTAATGCTTTGGCACGTGACTGGAGGCCGTTGGGGCGTTCCGATTCGCCGCATCCTGGAAGCGGCCACGCGCACGATTCCGCTGGTCACGATTTACTTTTTGCCCATTCTGTTCGGCGCCAAGGTCCTATATGCGTGGGCACGCTCCGTCCCGGCTGAGGATCATCATCTTCAGGAGATTCATGAACGCTGGCTCAACCTGGGTGGGTTCACGATTCGCGCCATCATTTATTTTGCGGTCTGGTGGACGCTGATTCTGGTTCTCAACCGCTGGTCAGCCGACCAGGACAAGCCTCACGAGACCCGCTATCTGGACAAGCTGGCGGCAGTCAGCGCCATTGGCGTCATCCTTTATTTCGGCACCATGACCTTCGCCTCCATTGATTGGGTGATGTCATTGCTGCCGGGCTGGAACTCCACCATCTATGCACTTGCCGTAGTCGTGGGTCAGGGCCTCACCGCGTTATGCCTGTGCGCCATAGTGTCGCGGTACATGGTGGAGTACACGCCTGTTCAGCCTCTACTCTCGCGCAATGAATTTCATGACATGGGCAAACTCATGTTTACCTTCGTCATGCTTTGGGGCTACATGAACTTCTCTCAGTGGCTGATCAGCTGGGCCGGCAACCTGCCGGAAGAGATTCACTGGTACCTCCTCCGCTTGCGCGGCGGATGGGAAAACGTCGCCGTTTTTCTGGCGGTCTTTCACTTCTGCGTTCCCTTTGCCATTCTCCTGTCCAGCGGGCTGAAACAGTCGCCACGCAAGCTGGCGCTGGTGGCCACGTGGTTGTTTTTCATGCGCTACGTGGATCTCTACTGGAACATCGCTCCTGCCCATTATCCCGATCATTGGCATTACGGCTGGCAGGACGCCGTCGTTCCCATAGCTATGGTGTCTCTGTGGGTCGCCTTCTTCGCTTTCAATCTGAAGAGCCGGCCGGTGATCGCGCTGCATGATCCGCGCACCGAAATCGCTCTGGCTGAAGCCGAGGAACATCATCATGAGTAATCACCCGCACGACGAAGAGCGCGATCTGCACTTTGAGCAGATCCAGCATTCCGACACGCAATATGAATCTCGCGACCTCGGGACGCGCACCCTGGTGGGTTTTGTCGCGGGGCTGGGGCTCATGACCTTTGCGATGGTTCTGGTGGCCTGGGGCGTTCTAGCATTTCTCAGCAACTTTGTGAACCGGGAGCGGGCCGAAAATGCTCCTCCGCCGCTGACCGCGATGCCTCAGGAGCCGCGCAAAGGCGATCCCGCTCTCAGGTTTCCCGAGCCTCGCCTGGAGAAAAGCGAGGCCGCGGAAAGCCGTAGAACTCTGGCCGCCAACGAGGCCCAGCTCAGCAGCTACGGTTGGGTGGATCAGAAGAACGGCGTTGCTCACATTCCCATCGAGCGCGCTATGGACCAGATTGCGCAACAAGGATTGCCAACAAGACCGCAGCCGAAGGCGCAGCCTCCGGCCGAATTCGGCAGCGGGATCGAGAATAACGCCGGCGCTGGCGGCGGTTACTGGCCCGAGGTTCGGAATTAACAAAATCCCTGCCGCCATTCGCCGGCAGCAGAAGGGAAGCATGAAGTTGTTCGGTAGGCACAAAACGAGTCGTGGTCCTGTGGCCAGAATCGCTCTCGCCGCCACGATCGCAGTTGTGCTCTCTTTCTCCTGCATCGTGCTGGCGCAGGGTATGAGCGGCGGACCGCGCGGCACCGCTTCCCCGCCTCCAACCATCCTCAAGCAGGTTGGCATCGAGCAACATCTCGATGCACAACTCCCGCTCGATCTGGTTTTTCACGACGAGACCGGACACGATGTCCCCCTATCCCAATTTTTCGGGAGCAGGCCGGTAGTCCTCAGCCTGGTTTATTACAACTGTCCCATGCTCTGCGGAGAAGTGCTGAATGGCATGGCGAGCGTCTTTTCGGTTTTGAAGTTCGACGTCGGCAAAGAGTTCGATGTCGTGACGGTGAGCTTTGACCCCCGCGAAACTCCTGACCTTGCCCGCAGCAAGAAGCGCGTGTTTGTCGAGCGCTATGGCCGTGCCGGCGCCGAACAAGGCTGGCATTTCTTGACTGGATCCAAAGAATCCATCGATGCCCTCACTCGCGCCACTGGATTCAACTACGCCTGGGACGAAGAATCCAAACAATTCGCTCACGCTGCCGCCATCATGGTCGTAACGCCGGGAGGCAAAATCTCAAAATACTTTTATGGCGTCGAATATGCGCCCAAAGATCTGCGCTTCGGCCTGATTCAGGCCTCTGAGAATCGCATCGGCACGGTTGTGGATCAGGTGCTGCTCTACTGCTATCACTACGATCCCCGCACGGGAAAATACGGCGCCATCATCTCGCGCGTGATGCAGGTGGCAGGGCTGCTCACCATCCTTATTCTCGGAGGATTACTCATTGTTATGTTCCGACTGGAGCCGCAGTCCAGCCGCACTCCGCTGGGCCGCAAAGGAGGCAGCGCCTAACCATGTTCCAGAACATTCCGCTGTGGCCGGAACGCGCTTCCTCCATGGCCGGACGTGTCGATGCCTTCTTCATCTTCATGCTGGTGGTGACGGGCTGCGCCGCTATCGGGGTCTTCGTCCTGATCTTCGTCTTTGCCATTCAGTATCGGCAGAGGCCCGGTGGCAAGGCGACGCAGATTGAAGGTTCACACGCGCTCGAAGCTACCTGGTCGATCCTCCCTCTGGGCGCTTTCATGCTGATGTTCCTCTGGGGAGCCACGATCTACGTCGCTGAATCCAAGCCTCCAGCCAACGCCATGGAGATCTACACCGTGGCCAAACAATGGATGTGGAAGTTCGAGCACCCGGAAGGCGTGCGTGAAATCGATCAGTTGCACGTCCCCGTGGGCCGCGACATCCGCCTCACCATGGTTTCCCAGGACGTGATCCACAGCTTCTACGTTCCGGCCTTTCGCGTTAAGCAGGACGTCCTGCCCGGGCGTTACACCACCGCCTGGTTCCGTGCCATCAAGCCCGGAACCTATCACCTATTCTGTGCTGAGTATTGCGGAACCTCGCACTCCGCGATGATTGGCGACATCGTGGTCATGGATCCGGCCGAGTTCGAGCAGTGGCTGGGAGGCGGACCGGCGCAAGGCACCATGGCCCAGAGAGGGCAGCAACTGTTTGCCTCGCTGGGATGCGCTACCTGCCACCGGTTGGACACTCAGGGTCGCGGTCCCAACCTGCAGGGCGTCTACGGCAAGGCCGTGCTGCTTGACGACGGTCGCACCGTCCTCGCCGACGACAACTATGTTCGCGAGTCCATCCTCTCTCCCGGCGCCAAAGTTGTCGCCGGCTTTAAGCCCATCATGCCGACCTTCCAGGGAATTGTTAGTGAGGAGCAACTTCTTTCGTTAGTTGCATACGTCAAGTCACTAGGTAAGGCCGGGCCCGGGATGCCGGCAACTACTCAACCCACTGCCCAGCTGCCCGGACCAGGCCCGAATCCCGGCGCGAAGCTGCCTCCGGATGTGAATCCCCGTCCTGGAACAAAGAAGGTGCAATAAGTTATGGCCGCCAATGAAGCTCCGGAACGCGAAAATTACTTGACCACCAGCTATGGCGTCCGGTCCTGGCTGTTGACCACGGACCACAAACGCATTGCCATCCTCTACCTCATCTCGATCACCCTCATGTTCTTCATCGGTGGTTTCTTTGCCACCCTGATTCGCCTCGAGTTGCTGACCCCTCCCGGTGATCTGATGACCTCGGACACCTACAACAAGATGTTCAGCATGCACGGGATCGTGATGATCTTCTTCTTCCTGATTCCATCGATTCCCGCTGTGCTGGGGAACTTCTTTATCCCCATGATGCTGGGCGCCAAGGACCTTGCATTTCCCCGGATTAATCTCCTGAGCTGGTACATCTACACCATTTCTGCCTTCATGATCCTCTACGTCATCCTCACGGGTGGCGTCGATACCGGCTGGACCTTCTACACTCCCTTCAGCACTACTTTTTCGAATACCCATGTTCTCCTCGCTGGCCTGGCCGTATTCGTCAATGGCTTTTCCTCCATCCTGACGGGACTCAATTTCATCGTGACTACGCACCGCATGCGCGCACCCGGGCTGACCTGGGGACGCATGCAACTTTTCGTCTGGAGCTTGTATGCAACCTCGGTGATCCAGGTGCTTGGCACCCCGGTGCTGGCGATCACACTGGTGCTGGTGGCGCTGGAACGCGGTTTTCATATTGGCATTTTCAATCCCGCGGTCGGCGGTGATCCGGTGCTGTTCCAGCACCTGTTCTGGTTTTACTCGCACCCCGCCGTTTACATCATGATCCTGCCCAGCATGGGGGTAATTTCGGAAGTAGTGACCTGCTTCTCGCGCAAGCGTGTTTTTGGCTACACCTTTGTTGCACTCTCCTCGATCTCCATTGCGGTCTTTGGCTTCCTGGTGTGGGCGCATCACATGTTCGTGGCCGGCATGTCCCTGTACGCGGCGCTGGTCTTCTCATTACTGAGTTACTTCGTCGCTGTCCCCTCCGCGGTCAAGGTCTTCAACTGGACCGCCACCATGTACAAAGGCCAGGTCTCTTACCACACGCCTATGCTCTACGCCTTCGGCTTCATTGGACTGTTCACCATGGGCGGCCTGACCGGACTTTTTCTCGCTGCGCTCGGTATAGACGTCCATGTAACCGACACTTACTTCGTTGTGGCGCACTTCCACTTCATCATGGTAGGTGGCGCCGTGATGGGCTATTTGGCGGGCATCCATTATTGGTGGCCAAAGATGACGGGACGGATGTATCCGGAAATCTGGGGGAAGATTGCGGCTGCGATCGTCTTCTTCGGATTTGTGCTCACGTTCCTGCCGCAATTCGTGCTGGGTTACGTCGGAATGCCTCGCCGCTATCACGCTTACGCGCCGGAATTTCAGGTACTGAACGTGCTCTCTACTGCCGGCGCATCCATTCTCGCGCTTGGCTACCTGATGCCGCTGATTTATCTCTTCTGGTCGCTTCGCTATGGCGAAGAGGCAGGTCCCAATCCCTGGGCTTCCGCCGGGCTGGAGTGGAAGACGGAATCTCCGCCTCCGACTTTCAATTTCGAGCAGACCCCGGTTGTGACCTGGGAAGCCTATAACTACGAGGAGTTGCCGCAGGAGGTGCCGGTTGGCCGATAGTCCCGCCGTGGCTCCCGAGCATGTCATCGCTGAGGAAGCGCTCCGCCACCATTTCGCCAACATGGAGCAGCAGCGGGAATCCTCCACCCTGGGCATGTGGGTTTTCCTGGTGACTGAAATCATGTTTTTTGGCGGCCTGTTTGCCGCTTACATGATCTACCGCCATCTCTATCCCGGCGCATGGGCTACGGGCAGCGAGCACATGAGCTTTTGGCTGGGGACCATCAACACCACCATCCTGTTGATCAGCAGCCTGCTGGTGGCTCTCTCGGTCCATGCGATTCAACTCGGCGAATCCAAGATAACCGCGCTGCTGCTGTTATTTACCGTTCTTCTGGGCACAGCTTTCTTGGGGATCAAGGCGGTGGAATATCACGCGCATTACGTGGAAGGCGCAGTTCCCGGCCACTGGTGGCATCTTCACGATGTCGCCGATCCCGAGCACGTGCAGATGTTCTTCATTCTCTACTTCATCATGACGGGCTTGCACGCCCTGCACGTCACCATCGGGCTGGGTTTGTTAGCTTTTGTCGCGTATAAGGCATACAAAGGAGGCTATACGCCGGAGTATCACAATCCGGTCGAGGTCTCCGGCCTGTACTGGCACTTTGTTGATTTGGTCTGGATTTTCCTCTATCCCATGCTGTACCTGGTCGCCCGTACCCACACGGGGTAGCAAGGAGCTGCGCACATCATGTCTGAACATATAGTGCCGAAGAAAACCTACTTCGTGGTCGGTGCGTCGCTCATCGTTTTGATGATTATCACCGCTATCCTTTCGCGCGTGCCCATGCCGGGAGAACTCAATACCCTGATCGCTCTCACAATCGCCGGAATCAAAGCTCTGCTCGTGCTCCTCTTTTTCATGCACCTCAAGTATGAGACGCCGCGCCTCAATGCCTTCGTGCTGTTCGCCGGGCTGTTCTGGCTGCTCCTGCTGTTGGGACTCAGCATGACCGACTATCCCTTCCGCGCCGTCTTCGGCGCCCCCGGCCACTGAGTATCTGTGCGCGGACACGTGAGAAACCACATTGTTTGGCACTCATCCCCACTGTCATTCTTGGCGAGGACCGATCATAAAGACAGAGTCCGAGTCGAAGGATCTTGCGGTTTTGCAACTCGCAAATGGATCATTACGTCCTCCGATTCCTTGGTATTCCCTGATTTGATTTATCCTGCTCTCTGAGGTGCTTTATGGCCTTCTGTACCTCCTGTGGCGCTCCCATGGACGCAACTGCAACCGCCTGTGCCAGGTGCGGTGCCCGCGCGACTCCTGTGGCCGCTCCGCCCAGTCCCGCCGCGGTCCAACGCCCGCCGGCTCGCGGGGGCGCTCTGAAGCTGGTGCTTATCATTCTGGCAGTCGCTCTCGGGTTCGGAGTGATCGGCATCGGAGCCGCAACCTACATCGCCGTCAAATTCGCACGCCACAGCCGCATCGAAGAGAGAGAAGGCCGCACTAACATTCAGACGCCCCTCGGCAGCGTCCAGACCTCCAAGGACCCGGCAGAGATCGCCTCGCGTCTGGGAGTGCCTATCTATCCCGGGGCCAAGGTCGCGGATGAGGGAGCCATGGTGAATATGGCCGGAGCGCACGTAGCCAGCGGTGTCTTCACCAGCGATGACGACCCGCAAAAAGTTTTCGACTTCTACCGCGAGCGCTATCCTCAGGCGAATGTGAAACGAGAGAATGCAGGAACCGGAGAAATTGTCCTCACTTCCGGACACAAGGTTTTAACGATCAAAGTCCAAGCCCAGGGCAGCGGTTCGCGCATTGAAATCGCCAACGTGGGCGGAATTCCTACGGACGCCCAGCATTCCGACGAAAAACGGGAACCCTACTAGCAAGACGGCTCCGTCGAATCCGCTTCATCCCGCGCGAGAACAGGACACAATGTCCCCTTCCGAGGGCGACGCAAAGGCACTTGCCTTTCTCCAATCAAGACCGTATAGACAGGCATTCCCACTTTCATCCAAAGCGACACAAACCCAAAAGAACCTTATTTAATGCACCAGCCTTGGAAAGGATATGCACCCATGAATCCCGTTCTGAATGTCTTCGCGCAGCACCCCTCTAAAACCGATAGCCGCCGGTGGGCTGCTCTCATCGTGATCTGCGCCTGCGCCGCATCTTTGTCTTTGCACGCACAAACCACCGCATCCTCTCAGGCTTCCTCGTCCGGCGAGACCCCGCAAGCCATGCAGGAACGCATCGAGAGACTCGAAGCCGAGGTTGCAGAGCTGAAGGCCATCGTCAGACAGCTGCAATCGACCTCCTCTTCCTCCTCTCCCTCGCCGCCGGCCGTTCCCTCCCAGGCTGCGCTGGAAACTAGCTCAGCCACACAGCCACAAAATGTCTCACAAACCGGCGCTAACAAGGCGCTGGACTTCTTTCGTGGGACCACTATCAATCTCGGCCTCGATACCTACTACGCCTACAACTTCAACCAACCCGTTGGGCGCGTAAACCTGCTGCGCGCTTATGACGTCCTGAGCAATGAGTTCAGTCTGAATCAGGCCAGCGTAATTTTCGATCACCCTCCCGATCTTGCCGCAGGCCGGCGTTGGGGTGGGCGCCTGGACTTGCAATTTGGTCAGGCCACCGACACGCTCCAGGGAAATCCTGCCAACGAACCCAGGCCGGAGATCTACCGCAACATCTTCCAGGCGTATGGCACGTACATTATTCCCATCGGCAAAGGTGTGAACGTCGACTTCGGGAAGTGGGGAAGCTCGCTTGGCATGGAGGGAAACTACACTAAGGACCAGATCAACTACTCGCGCGCCTACTGGTTCGATTTCCTGCCTTTCTACCACATGGGATTGCGCGTCGCCTTTCCCGTGAGCGACCGGCTGACTCTGAATTATTGGGTGGTGAATGGCACCAACCAGGTGGAAGCTACCAATGGCTTCAAGGATCAGCTCTTTGGCTTCACCGCTAAGCCGCACAAGACTGTGACCTGGACGCTGAACTACTACTTCGGCCAGGATCATCCCGATCGCGCCGTAGTCCCTCCGACTAGTCCCATTCCGGTCCAGCCGGATCTCAGCTTTGAAGCCATCCGCCCCGCACCCGATGGGCGAACCCATATCTTCGACAGCTACGTCACCTGGCAGGCAACGCCCAAGTTGACGGTAGCTCTTGAGGGAGACTATTTAGTGCAGCGCCTGTGGAAAAATGCCGCACCGGGTCAATCCTCGGCTCCTTCTCATACCGATGGCGGCGCCGCTTACGTCCGATACCAGTTCACGCCCAGAATCGCGCTTGCTAGCCGAGCCGAGTACATGTCTGATCGCGGCGGCCTCTTCAGCGGACTAACGCAGGCGCTGAAAGAAAATACTGTCACCTTCGAATACAAAATGGCGGATGGATTTCTTATGCGTTACGAATGGCGGCGTGACTTCTCCAATCAGCCTTCCTTCCTCACCGACGTTCAAGGCGTTCTCACCAAGCAACAAAACACTGCGACCGTGGGCCTGATCTGGTGGTGGGGAGGAAAGGAAGGCTCATGGTGACGGGATTACTCATCACTCTTGTTTTGGGTTGTCATCTTGAGAGGGGAGGGTAGGCCGACCCCCGTGCGAGTCGAAAGACCTTGCGTTACTTCGCTGAGTCCGCCGCCACAAAAGCGAACGAGGGACGGCACACGCCGTCCCCTCAGATTTCGCCTCAACTAGATTTGGACACACTTAGAGCCCGGTAGTTCCCAATCGCCCTCTGTTCACCAGCCGCTTACCGCTTCTGGTGAAGCTTCCTGCGGACAGCGAATCCTAAGCCAGCGATTCCTGTTCCCAGCAGCGCCAGACTTGCCGGCTCAGGTACCGGACCCGGCTCATCCGATTTTATGGCGAAGTGATAATCGCCATCTGTTCCTGGAACGTTGAAGGAATGCACGTCAATCAGGTCGGTTTGCAGCGTTCCTTCAATCTCTGCGAAAACTCCACCCTTGTGTTGATTGTCGGGTGGTGCGCAAGTAACCGACGGCAACAAAGCGAGAGCGGCGGAGCCAGAACCAAAATAAGCGTCCAGGCTACTCAGGCCAGCAACCACAATCAGCTTATCGCTGACACCCCCTTTGTCCACGAGGGTCGCGCAGAAGGTGCCCGCATCCAGATTGTTGATCTCAATCAACGTGAAATGAACGAACTCGCCTTGAGTTTGAACGATCTGCAATCCTGGCGCATTAGTGGGATTGCCGCCAAAGTCAAGTGTCGATACTGCCGGAGGTCCGTTACCTATATCCAGAGTGATGATGCTATCCGCTCGCGCGCTGGTTAGGCTGGTTCCCACCACAACCACAAGCGGAAGCAGGGAATACACGAGGTGGCGAAACAACTTCATGGTCGTCTCCTCTTTCTCTCTCGAATTTTTCAACTGGGGCCGGTCTTGCTAGAAAGGCATTTTCCCTGGGGCCGATGCTTCAAGAATGGCTGGAATAAAGGCGAGAATTGCCGGCAACATATCACAATTCTTCGCTTTTTCAAACGAGCGAGCGCCGACTTTCCAGCTCATTCACGCGCAGAACGCGTCAAAGCCGGCGCAATTCTCCGCATCTCATCCCGCGAACTAGTTAATTCGTGCTGCGTCGAGAAACATCTGTGATGTTTCTCGGCCGTTTTCTCCAGCGCAGCAACGAACTGCCCGCGACGATTCCGCTTCCCAGCAGGACGAGACTTGTGGGTTCAGGAACCTTGGGGGGAGGTTCTGAAACCACCCAGAGATGAAAATTTCCATCCGTCACTCCCGTGTAGTAAACCACGCCCACCTGTTGCGGCGTGTTCAACTGCTCCACCGCGGATAAGCCTGTCGGTGAAGCGCCAAAGGGCACAGCAAGAGTGGCCGGAACCGATGCAAACTTCACATCCACCGTGGTCGGGCTGATCACTGAGAACACGATGCGGTCACTCAGTGTGCCCCCCAGGTGGTCGTCAAACAGATCCGTGTACAGCGTTTGCGGCGTGTATGGACGCTGGTTCATGGTTAGGGTGAAGTGCAGATAATTCGTGGTGCTGTCTCCCAGAATTGTGAACTGCACGCCCGCCGGAACCGTGAGACCGGGAATCCCGCTCTCCGAATCTGTGATGGTTATGCTGTCCGCTGTGGCGCTACCTGTCATGATCCCGATCGCCGCCAGAAGTGGCAAACAGCGACGTCGGAATCGCCTGAAGCAATCCATTTTCGGCTCCTCTCCTTAAGTTTCACGAGCCCGAGGAAAACCAGAAATGGCTGGAGTCAAGCAAAGCGAATTTGTTCGCAAGATAGCACAGCGCGCTTCGATGTCAATGAACATTCCGCACTGTGTCCGATAATGCTTCACATTTGGAACGCTTCGTAAAATTCTGCGCGGATTTTTTTCATCAACGTCCGATAATTTTTCTTCCCGCTTTACTTTCCCGCCTCCTGCTCCGCCGGAAGGTAATAGCCGGCGCGTGAGCGCAGCCGCAGACTGCCGTTCAGTGGCTGAAGGTGAATCGTCCGAAAACGTCCATTGGGCAAGGAATTTGGAGCATGGTAGAAAATGGCGTAACTGTTGCGAAGTTCATCAGCGACTTCTGCGATCGCCCTCTCCAGCTCCTGGTCATTGGAAACTATGAAGTCACGCCCACCGCTTTGCGTAGTCAAAAGGCGTAGTGCTTCATCACCCGGGTACTTCCAGTGGCGACTGTGAATCGCAATGGTGTAGATCGCGAGCTCTTCGCGCTGCGCGACTGCAATCGCATCATACAGGTTGTGTGTGCTGTGGTTATCTTCGCCGTCGCTGAAGACGATTAACGCCGAGCGTCGTGGTTGCCCGCAATCGCGCTCAGTCGAACCCTGAGAGGCTGCGATAATCGCATCGTAGAGCGCGGTCTGTCCGCCATGCCCTGGCTCCAGCAGGACTTCAGACAGACGGGCGGGCGAGTCAACTTCACGCTGCAGCTCGATTTGGGTATCAAACGCCAGCACGAAGAGGCGGTCGTTGTTTCGCATCAAGCTGCCGAGCAGACGGGCTGCTGCCGCTTGCGTCTTCTGCCAATTCTTGTGAGTGGAATCGCTTAGATCGACTACGACTCCCAAATTCAGCGGCAGATCAGCTGCATGCTGGACTTGAACGATCGAGACCCTCTGACCTTGGTCAGTCAGCACAAAGTCGATGGGGTGCAAATCGGCGATTGGGCGGCCATGTTTGTCAGTTGCTACCAGCGTCAGGTGTACTTCGCCGACCGTTCTCCGGAAGACAGGCACCGAAGCCGAATCGGCTCCAGGGCAGGCAAGCGGCAAACAAAAAACTGACAAGAACAGGGACAGTGTGCAGGCAGTGATTTTGTGCAAATACTCCCCCCAGCGAGGATGCCGATGGTACTTCGGCCCGCCCCTTGGGGGAGTCGGCACATGGGGGAGGAGAGGTGGTCCCTCACACTGGGTTGATCGGCAGGGCGCTACAGGGGTGTATCTCTGACTGGGGCACCTGGGTAATGCGTATTGTGACCATGGAGACTAGCGGGGGCCGCTTTTTGGATGCCAAATTGCGTTCTGACACTTACAAGGCTAAGCGCTGCAGATCCCTCGCGGCCTGGAGGCCGCGAGGGATGAGGAATAGGAGGGAGCTCATGCGGCGCGGCTGAAGCCGGCCCTTTCAAGGCAGGCCGCGTGTTCTTCTTAGCTAGAAACTCAAGGTCTTCGACTCAGGCCCTGGATCGCGATATGCCCGGCCCTCGCTTAGAATGACAGTCAGCAATTTCCCGCGAAACCGCAGATCCCTCGGCAGCTTCAGGTTATTGATTTCTCCTACCTTCCAGAGCGCTTCGCCTCGTAGGCTGCAATCGCGGCTTCCTGCTCCAGAGTAAGGCCGATTTCGTCCAATCCTTCCAGCAGGCAGCGGCGTTTGTGGTGATCGAATTCAAATGCCGCATGCAGGCCCATGTCGTCATAGACGTGGCCGGCTTCGAGATCGACGGTGACCTGGTAACCTTCCACTTCCTTTGCGCGCCGCATCAGTTTATTGATCTCAGGATCGGGCAGCGTTACTGTCAGCAAGCCATTCTTGAAAGAATTGTGCGCGAAGATGTCCGCAAACGAAGGTGCGACGATGGCGCGAATGCCGTAGTCCGCCAGTGCCCAGGGAGCATGTTCGCGCGACGAGCCACAGCCAAAATTCTTGGCCGCAATCAGCACGCTTGCCCGCTGGTAGCGCGGCTGGTTCAACACGAAATCGGAGTTGGGCTTTCCTTCGGGTGAATAGCGCCAGTCATAAAAAAGAAACTTTCCGAAGCCGGTGCGCTCGATGCGTTTGAGAAACTGCTTGGGAATAATCTGATCGGTATCGACGTTCACACGGTCGAGCGGGACCGCTAATCCTTTGTGTACACGAAATGGTTGCATGGGTTCTCAGCGAGCCTCAGTGGAATTGCCAGCCGCGAATGTCGGTAAAGTGTCCGGTGACGGCGGCAGCGGCGGCCATCATCGGACTGACCAGGTGCGTGCGTCCGCCCCGGCCCTGCCGGCCTTCGAAGTTGCGATTACTGGTGGAGGCGCAGCGCTCTCCCGGCTGCAGGATATCGGGATTCATCCCTAGACACATGGAGCAGCCCGACTCCCGCCAGTCGAATCCGGCTTCGCGAAAAATCCTGTCCAGGCCTTCCTGCTCCGCCAGCTTCTTAACGTTTTGCGAGCCCGGCACCACCATTGCCCGCACCTGCGGATTCACCCGATATCCCTTGACCACCTTGGCCGCGGCGCGCAGATCTTCCAAGCGCGAATTGGTGCACGAACCGATGAACACGCGGTCGACAGTGATGTTTTCGATGGCCGTTCCTGCAGACAGACCCATGTATTCCAGCGCTCGCTGCGCAGCCAATCGGTCAGCTTCATTGACCGCATGCGCGGGATCGGGCACGCTGCTGGTGACCGGCACCACCATTCCCGGATTCGTTCCCCAGGTGACGAACGGCGCCAGGCGGGCGGCATCGATCTTAACCACGCGGTCATAGTGCGCGCCAGGATCCGAAGGCAGAGTCTTCCATCGTGCCACCGCCTTGTCCCATTGGGCATCCTGCGGCGCAAATCGCCGTCCCTTCAGATAAGCGAACGTAATCTCATCAGGAGCTACCATTCCAGCTCGGGCACCCGCTTCAATGCTCATGTTGCACAGCGTCATCCGGCCTTCCATGGACAGCGCGCGCACCGCTTCACCCGCATATTCGATCGCGTAGCCTGTGGCGCCATCGGTCCCGATCTGCCCGATGATGCCCAGCACCAGATCTTTCGCCGTCACTCCCTGCGGCAAGCTGCCATTCACCAGAATCTGCATTTTGCGCGGCTTGTTCTGCGGCAGGCACTGCGTCGCCAGCACGTGCTCGACTTCCGATGTACCTATACCGAACGCGAGCGCCCCGAATGCCCCATGCGTGCTGGTGTGGCTGTCGCCGCAGACGATGGTCATTCCCGGTTGCGTCAGCCCTAGCTCTGGCCCGATCACATGCACGATGCCCTGCTCGTCGGCATCGATGTCATACAAACGAATTCCGAATTCCTTGCAGTTGCCCCGAAGGGCCGCGATCTGACGCGCGGCAATCTCATCCAGGATGGGAAGATGCCCAGGCGTGGTGGGAACATTGTGGTCCACTGTTGCTACGGTTCGCTCCGGACGCCGTACCCTGCGCCCATTCTCCCGCAAGCCATCGAACGCCTGCGGCGACGTGACTTCATGAACGAGCTGCAGATCGATGTACAGCAGAGTTCGCGGGCCGTTCGGCTCCGCGACTACATGCTCATCCCAGAGCTTTTCAAACAATGTTCGGGGAGACGACATATCAGTGTGGCTTTGGTTTAGTGTGGCTTTGGTTTCGTGTGGCGCGGATACTCCTGTCCGCACCAGTTACTGAATTCCTTGTGCAGCGGTCCTCGCCCGCGCACAATCTTACACCGCATGATACGCGCGTCGCCGGTCCAGCATGTCGGCAACGGCGTGCTCCACCAGGCTGCCCATTTCGCTGGTATTGGCTTTGTACTTGGTCTTGCCTCGCATCAGGTCGGCGGTGCGGTGGCCAGCATCGAGCACCTGGCGGATGGCCTCTTCCACATCGCGCGCTTCCTGTTCCAGTCCGGCGCTATGCCGCAGCAGCAGCGCGGCGGTGGCAATCGCGCCCAGGGGATTCGCGATTCCCTTGCCGGCGATGTCCGGCGCTGAGCCGTGTACCGGCTCATAAAGATCGACAGTGCCGCCGAGCGTGGCGGAGGCCAGCATGCCCAGCGATCCTGTAATCACTGCGGCTTCGTCCGAAAGAATATCGCCAAACAGGTTCTCGGTGAGCACCACGTCGAAGCTGGTGGGGTTGGTGACCAGCTTCATGGCGCAAGCATCCACATACATGTGCTCAAGTTGCACCTCGCGGAATTCCTTGGCAATGAGAGTGACCACCTGGCGCCAGAGTTGCGAGGTCTCCAGCACATTGGCCTTGTCCACCGAGGTCACCTTCTTGCGCCGGGATCGCGCAGCCTCGAACGCGATCCGCGCTACTCGTTCAATCTCCTCGACGGAGTAGCGCATGGTGTTATACGCCGCATCGCGGTTTGCGCCTGAGAAGCCGCGCGGCTCGCCAAAATAGATTCCGCCCAGCAATTCGCGCACGAACAGGACATTGGCGCCCTTTACCACGTCGGCTTTCAGGGGGGAGCAATCCAGAATGGGGTCATAGCAGATCGCCGGACGGAGATTCGCAAAGCCTCCCAGTGCCTTGCGAAGGTTCAGCAGGCCAGCCTCCGGTCGTTTCTCGGGAGAAAGACCGTCAAACTCCGGGCTGCCTACCGCTCCCAGAAACACCGCGTCACTCTTCAGGCAGGTCTCGAGTGTTGATTCCGGCAGCGGAGTGCCCGTCTCTTTAATCGCCGCGCCTCCAATCAGCCTTTCGGTGAGCTGAAAATCGTATCCCCGGTCTTCTCCTACCGAGCGCAGGATGCGGACAGCTTCCCGCGTAACCTCGGGGCCAATCCCATCGCCGGGAAGAATAGCGATTTTCAACTTCATGCCAGGAGATGTTTTAGAGGAAGGCATGGGGGTTAATCAGAAATCCGCCGTTATCCTGAGAGGAGCGCCCCGCGCAGCTCGTCTATGGCACGCTTGTGCCGGTTCGCGGGCGCGAAGTCAATGATTTCGCGTTTCTGTATCCGCGAGGTAGTCAAATGTTGCCTACCGACTACGCGTTTCCGACGCGCTGCTGTGCCAGCATTCCTGGATCCGATGTGGGTTTCATCTGCGGGACCACTCGTGCCGGAAACTCCTCCTGGATAATCGCGAGCAGATGGCGGTCTTCCACGACCTTGACCTGATCCGCCAGTTCCACGAACCGCTTGTAGATGTGGTCCAGGTCGCGACGCTCAAACGCGTATCCCAGTTCGGCGCAGCGCAGCCCCAGCGCATGACGTCCGGAGTGCTTTCCCAGCACCAGCTTGGTTTCAGGCACGCCCACCGACTGCGGCGTCATGATTTCGTAGGTGAGCGGGTTCTTGATCACGCCGTCCTGATGGATTCCCGCCTCGTGCGCAAAAGCATTACGTCCCACGATGGCCTTATTGGGCTGCACCGGAACGCCGGTGATCTCGGTCAGCAGGCAACTAGTGGGGAACAATTCTTCGCTTCGAACTTCAGTGTCGTAAGGCATGATGTCCGGCCGCACTCGCAGCCCCATTACGATTTCTTCCAGCGACGCGTTGCCAGCGCGCTCTCCGATTCCGTTGATGGTGCACTCTACCTGTCTAGCCCCGGCTTCGACGGCGGCGATTGAGTTGGCCACCGCCAGTCCCAGATCGTTGTGACAGTGAGCGGAGACGACCACTTCGCGATCCTCACGTCGCGTGCGCGCTACTACCGCCTCAATGATTCGCGCCATCTCCCGTGGCACTGTGTAGCCCACCGTATCGGGAATATTGATGGTTGTGGCTCCGGCTTCCGCCACCGCCTCCGCCACCGAGCACAGGAACTCCAGTTCGGTCCGGGTGGCGTCTTCCGGCGAGAACTCCACGTCGCGGCACAGCGAATGAGCAATCCGCACTGCCTCCGCCGCCTGGCGGATGCAGTGCTCGCGGGAAATTTTGAGCTTGTAGTGCAGATGAATATCAGAGGTGGCCAAAAACACATGAATGCGCGGTCGCGCGGCTGACTTCACTGCGTGCCAGGCGCGCTCGATGTCCGTATGGGTAGCCCGTGCCAGACCGGCGACGATCGGGCGGCGCACCTGCTCCGCCACTGCCTGGACGGCTTCAAAGTCTCCGTGGGAGGAGATAGGGAAGCCCGCTTCGATCACATCCACTCCGAGTCGCTCGAGCTGCCGCGCCATCACCAGCTTTTCCTGCAGGTTCATGCTGCAACCGGGCGACTGCTCGCCGTCACGTAGGGTTGTGTCGAAGATGGTTACTCGGGCTCGATCCATGGGGCCCCTCTCCTGATTTGGGACTAGAGGCAAGACCTTGAATTTTCAAGGTTAGCGGTTCTGGCTAATAAAGCAAGCTTATAGTTATTTATGCAGCATAACATTGATTTATGCTATAAGCTATTCTTTCATTCCCGACAGGCTCGCAAGGAACCAGCATGGACCTCTTCCAACTGGAAACCTTTCTAACTGTAGCCCGCGAAGGCAGCTTCTCCCGCGCCGCCAAGAAGCTTTACCGCACCCAGCCCGCGGTCAGCCAGGCGGTGCGCAAGCTGGAAGAAGAGCTGGGCGAGCCCCTGTTTGACCGCTCCTCCCGGGAAGGGATTCTGACCGCTTCGGGGAAGGTGTTGGAGAACTATGCCGAGAAGCTGCTCAATATGCGGGGCGAGGCGCTCAATGCTCTGGAAGAACTCCGGCAGCTCAATAAAGGGAAGCTCTCCATCGCCGCCAACGAGCTCACCTGCCTTTACCTGCTGCCGATACTCAACGAATTTCGCCGTCTTTCTCCCATGATCAAAGTGACGATCCAGCGCTCGCTGGCCAGTCAAATTCCCGACGACCTGCTGAACCACAATGCTGAACTCGGGGTGCTCACCTTCAAGCCCGAAGATTCGCTGCTGAAGTCCATTGTGGTTTATCGGGACGAGCTGTGCTTCGTGGTTCCTCCCAACCATCCGCTGGCGACCAGCTCAGAAGTCCATATCGGACAGCTCGGATCGGAGTACTTCGTTGCCCATCACGTGAATTCTCCCTATCGCGAGAAGGTATTGGAGACCTTCCAACGCAAAAAAGTTCCTCTTCACATGGATATCGAGCTGCCTACCACCGAAGCGATCAAGAAATTCGTCGCCATGGGAAATGGTGTGGCTCTCGTGCCCAGTATCTGTGTGGAAGCCGAGGTGGCTCGAGGCGAGCTGGTGCGGGTTGCTGTTTCGGAGCTTGCCTTCGAGCGCAGGCTGCGGCTTGTGTATCGCAAGGGTGCCAGCCTCTCTCACGCGGCGCAGGCCTTTCTCAAAGTCGCCGAGACGTATGCGCAGCGCGAAGGCGGCAGGTACTTATATCAGGCAGAAAAATAGGCCTGAGGCGGGGATTTCCGAAGTCTCATCGTGAGCGAGGGCCGAGCACCCGGGGTCCCCAGCAGACCCGCTTGTGGTTTGCTGGGGTGGGCCGGAGGCCCCAGTCGAACGACCTTGCGTTTACTCTCGTCATGCAAGAGCTTGGTCGCCCTATGTTGCTGATTGCTGACTGCTAAGTGCCCAATCCGATCTTCCTCTTTGCCTTCCCGTCCCCGCCAGTTAATATTCTGACCGTTGCTGAGATGGTGAACTGTCCTTGCTCCTGTCACAGAAACCGGACTACGGCATCGATTCCCCGCGCATCATCATCAGTCAATTCGTCATGGCCGCTCTGCTGCTGCTGGTGGCTGCTTTCGTCCCCAAGATCTTTACGGTCCACATTCGCTGGGGAGCGCTGATCGTCGGCCTGTATTTCCTCTACAGCAGCATTAACATGGTTTTCTACAGCAAGAGCGGTAAGCTCGAGCTGCGCGAGCAGCTGCTGAATTCCATCCCTTGGCGGGGAGACGAGGCTGTGCTCGACGTGGGTTGCGGCCGCGGCCTGCTGACCGTAGGAGCCGCCCGGCGTTTAACCAGCGGCCATGTGGTGGGTGTGGATGTCTGGGATCCTAAGGCTATCACCGGAAATCGCCCTGAGTCGGTTCTGGAAAATGCCACCGCTGAGGGGGTTGCGGACCGCGTTACGGTAAAGCGTGGCGATGCCCGCCAGCTGCCTTTTCCGGATTCCTCCTTCGATCTGATTCTGTCCAACTTCGTGGTGCACGAGGTAGATACGGCGGAAGAACGCCGCCAGATCGTAAACGAAATGGTTCGTGTGCTGCGCCCCGGCGGACGGGTTGCGCTCATCGACTTCATCTTCACCGGGCAGTGCGTCGATGACCTGCGCAGCTACGGCTTCGCCGACGCCCGTCGCGATCGCATGAGCGAGTTTGGCTTCTGGGTGGGGGCGATCCTTACCTTCGGTGTTGTACAGCTCTACCGGGTCACAGCCACCAAGCCGCTGACCGTACGCGAGCAAATGGCGCCACCGGTAGCGAGCGATGAAATCTAGATCGATGAAATTAATTCAAACGGACCGCAAGATCGTTCGACTCTGACGGGTTCCGTTGTAACCCGTCCGCGCTCAGGATGGAGACCCGACCCGCCTTGTCGAGGCTGCGCCTCGACCTGAACGAACCGGGAACGTCCGTTCCCACGTGATATTGGGGAACCTGCAGATCCCTCCGTCGTGCCGTTCCCTATTCTTACTTCGACACCACCGCCGCCTGGCTCGATTCGGGCGTCACGTTTACCGGCTTGAGGAAAGGCATCATGGCGCGCAGTTGTGCTCCCACCTGCTCGATCAGCGCCGTCTGTTCTTCCTTGCGCTTGGCGTTGAACCACGGACGCCCGGCTTCGTTCTCGGCGATCCATTTTTTGGCATAGGTGCCATCCTGAATCTCCTTCAGCATCTTCTTCATTTCCTGGCGCGTGGCATCGGTGATGATCCGGGCGCCGCCGGTATAGTCGCCATGCTCAGCAGTGTCGCTGACCGAATAACGCATGTAATTAAGCCCGCCCTGGTAGATCAAATCCACGATCAGCTTGAGTTCGTGCAAACACTCGAAGTAAGCGATCTCCGGCTGATAGCCGGCATCGACCAGCGTCTGAAACGCAGCTTTGATCAGCGCGCTCACTCCGCCGCAGAGCACGGTTTGCTCCCCGAACAGATCAGTTTCCGTTTCCTCGGCAAATGTGGTCTCGAGCACTCCGGCACGGGTCGTGCCCAAAGCCTTGGCATACGAAAGCGTCAGCGGGCGGGCTTTGCCGGTCGCATCCTGATGGATGGCGATCAGCGCCGGTGTTCCCGCGCCTTCGCGGTACAGCTCGCGGACTCGATGCCCGGGAGCTTTTGGAGCCACCATCGCCACATCCACATTCTTCGGCGGCACGATGGTGCCAAAGCGGATGTTGAAACCATGCGCAAACATCAGCATCTTGCCGGCGGTAAGAAACGGCTCGATGGAAGTGCGATAGAGTTCGGCCTGACCGGTATCAGGGGTGAGAATCATAATGGCGTCCGCCCAATTCGCTGCGTCCGCTACCGAATTGACAGTCAAGCCTGACGATTGCGCTTTTGCGCGCGAACTGCTGTTGGGAGCGAGGCCAACCCGGACTTCCACTCCGCTGTCTTTCAGGTTCAACGCGTGCGCGTGCCCCTGTGATCCATAACCGATGATCGCGACCTTCTTTTTCTGGATCAGAGAAAGGTCGGCATCGTCATCGTGGTAAACCTTTGCCATGGGAGACTCCTTGATTATCAGAACTTGACGCTGAGCGAATTAACTGCCCCACTCAAGCTAAAAGAGGGCTTGAGCGGGTCACCCAGTCCGCTTTCAATTCCCCGCTATTTTCAGGTTGTCATCACGAGCGGCCAGTAGGTCGGGAGGGATCGGCAGTTCCGCATTTTGGGGAACCGACGCGCTCCGCCCCTACACCGAATAGGCCACGTCCTCGCCGCCGTCTTCATACACCGTGGAAGTCGTCGCGCTGATGCCGCCCCCCGCATTCTTGCTGCCGCGGGACATGGCTACCCTCCCGGTGCGCACCATCTCCAGCACACCGTAAGGGCGCAGAACCTCCAGCAGGCCATCGATCTTATCCTCAGTGCCGGTAATCTCGACGATGATGGACTCGGGCGCAACATCCACCACCCGAGCGCGAAACACGTGTGCCAACTGCAGGATATGCGAGCGATTCTCTCCGGTCGTCTGCACCTTGATCATCGCCAGATCGCGCTTCACCGCAGCGGCCGCGCTGATGTCCTCTACTAAGAGCACGTTCACCAGCTTATAGAGGTTGGCTTGCAGGCGAAACGCGCCACCTTCATCGGTATCCACGACGATGGTCATGCGCGAGACACCTTCCTTTTCGGTGTGCCCCACCGTCAGCGACTCGATGTTATACGCGCGTCGGCGGAACAGGGACGACACGCGGTTCAACACGCCGGGTTTGTTTTCTACGTACACCACGAATGTATGCAACATAGGTCCTCTTACTCGTCCGATCCTGTTTCCCAGATAGGCGCGGGCCGGCGGATCATGGCGTGCAGGTCCGCTCCCGCCGGCACCATGGGATACACCGAATCTTCCTGCTCCACGCGGAAGTCGATCAGCGCCGCCGCTGGATGCTGCCGAGTCTCCTGCACCGTGGGGATCACGTCTTTGCGCTCGCTCACCGTGAAAGAGCGAATGCCGTAAGCATCCGCCAGTTTCGCGAAGTCGGGATTCAACAGCGGCGTGGCGGCGTAGCGCTTTTCGTAGAAAAATTCCTGCCACTGGCGCACCATGCCGAGGAAGCCATTGTTGATGATGGCGATTTTGACGTCGATCTTCTCCTGCGCGATCGTAGCCAGCTCGGCCATGGTCATCTGGAAACCGCCATCGCCCACCACCACCCAGACCTCAGCGTCGGGCCGCGCGAACTTGGCTCCGATTGCGGCGGGAAGTGCGAATCCCATCGTGCCCAGTCCACCCGAGGTAATCAAAGATCGCGGTTGATCGTGGTGGTAATACTGCGCTTCCCACATCTGGTGCTGGCCTACATCGGTGACCACCAGGGCCCGGCCCTTGGTCTCGCGCCAAAGATCGTTGATGACGTGCGCTGCGTAAAGATGCCCGCTGTCTGGCAGGTTCTGTATGTCGCGCACCGCCGAATCGCCCTTCAGCTCGCGAATGTGGCTGAGCCACTCGGAGCGGTCGCGGGTTTCAATGCGCGGCAGCAGCTCCTGCAGCACTTCGCCCAGATCGCCCAGCAACGCGATGTCCACCTTTACATTCTTGTTGATTTCCGCCGGATCGATCTCTACGTGAATCTTTTTGGCCGTGGGCGCATAAGTCTTCAGGTTGCCGGTCACGCGGTCGTCGAAGCGCATGCCGAACGCCAGCAGCAGGTCGGCCTCCTGGATCGCGTGATTCACCCACGCTTCTCCGTGCATGCCCATCATGCCGAGGTTTAGGGGATGCCCAGCCGGAACACCGCCGATTCCCAGCAGGGTCATGGCAATGGGGATGTGCGCTTTTTCAGCAAAATCCTTCACCAGACGAGTCGCGCCGGAGAGAATGACTCCGTGGCCAGCCAGGATCACCGGGCGCTGCGCGCTGTTGATCATCGCCACCGCTTTCTCGTAATCCTCGGCGGCGGGTGAAAGGTCAGGGCGATACCCGGGCAGCTGTGGCTTGGCCGCCTCCCAATCGAACTTGCAACTGCCCTGCTGGGCATCTTTCGTTATGTCGATCAACACTGGACCCGGCCGCCCCGACTGCGCGATGTAGAACGCTTCGCGGATCGTCCGCGCAATGTCTTCCGCATGTGTCACCAGGTAATTGTGCTTGGTGATCGGCAGGGTCACGCCGGTGATGTCGGTTTCCTGGAAGGCATCGGAGCCAATCAGCTTGCTCCCCACCTGCCCCGTGATGCAGACGATCGGCGAGGAATCCAGCATTGCCGTGGCAATGCCGGTAACCATGTTGGTGGCGCCAGGGCCGGAAGTTGCAATCGCAACGCCCACGCCGCCTCCTGCGCGCGCAAAGCCATCGGCCATGTGCGTCGCGCCCTGTTCGTGGCGCACCAGGACATGGTGAATGTCATATTTCGTCAGCGCATCATAGGTTGGCAGGATTGCGCCACCGGGATAGCCGAATACATGCCGCACACCCTCGCGCAGGAGGCATTCCCAAACAATTTCCGCACCTGTCTTGATCATCGGTACCTTCCTACTGCTTCTTGCTGAATTTTTGTCACCGTTTCAGTCCCGGCACGCGCACTCCAATCCGAAGTTGTGGCGCCGTGCGATGCGGACGACACCATCACTGCGTATTTACCCATGACTCCGGTGGGATAGCGCAGTGCAGGCTGCTTCCAAGCGGACAGCCTCGACTTCAGTTCTGCATCGCTCAGCTCAACCTGCAATTTTCGTGTCGGAATATCGATCTCGATGATGTCGCCGTCGCGGACGGCGGCAATCGGCCCGCCATAGGCCGCTTCGGGAGCCACATGTCCCGCCATGAACCCATGGGTCGCTCCGGAGAAGCGCCCGTCGGTGAGCAGAGCTACAGATTCTCCTAGCCCTGCGCCAGTAATCGCCGCTGTTACCGCGAGCATCTCGCGCATTCCCGGACCACCGCGCGGGCCTTCGTAGCGGATAACCACTACATCGCCAGCCTTGATCTCGCCCGCCTGGACCGAAGCGAACGCCAGGTCCTCGTTGTCGAAAACCCGTGCCGGGCCGCGATGATGCTGGATCTCATGCCCGGCGATCTTCATCACGCAGCCATCGGGCGACAGGTTCCCCTTCAGGATTACCAGGCCGCCGTTCGGCTTGATCGGATTGGAAATCGGACGGACCACTTCTTGCCCCGGCGCTTCTACTGCCTGGTCGGCTTCCGCGGCCATGGTCTTTCCGCTGACTGTCAGACAATCGCCATTGAGCCGCCCGGCCTGTTGCAAGCGCTGCGCCAGAAGGCGCGCTCCACCTGCGTGGTACATGTCGGTAGCCATGAAGCGGCCTCCGGGTTTCAGGTCGGCCAGCAAGGGTACGCGCGCGCTGATGCGATCGAAGTCATCGATATCGAGCTCAATCCCCAGTTCGCTCGCAATGGCAAGGAGGTGCAGAACGGCATTGGTGGATCCCCCGCTGGCGGCCACACTGGCGATGGCGTTCTCAATCGCCTCGCGCGTGATGATCTGAGAAGGGCGAATATCGCGGCGGAACAGCTCCATCACCATCGCTCCCGCTTCCCCCCCTACATCTTTCTTATGGCCGTCGAGGGCGGGAACGTCATTGGCCCCCATCGGCGAGATTCCCAGGAATTCGCAGACCGTCGCCATCGTGTTGGCTGTGAATTGTCCGCCGCAGGCGCCGGCCCCGGGACAGGCGTGATTCTCCAGATCAGCGAGCTCGGCATCAGTCATGCGCCCACGAGCGTGAGCGCCGACCGCTTCAAAAACATCCTGGATGGAAACATCGTGCCCCTGGAATCGTCCCGGAGCGATCGAGCCGCCATAGAGCATCAGCCCCGGAATATCCAGGCGGCACAGCGCCATCACCGTTCCCGGGATCGTTTTGTCGCAGCCTGAAAGCGCTACCAGTCCATCGAAGAGGTTGCCGCGAGCCACCAACTCGATCGAGTCTGCGATCACCTCACGGCTTATCAGCGAAGTCTTCATCCCCTCGCTGCCCATAGTGATCCCGTCGGAGATCGAAACCGTGTTGAACTCCATGGGTGTGCCACCTGCCCGCCGTATGCCTTCCTTCACGGCAGCCCCAAGTTCACGCAGGTGGTAGTTGCACGGTCCCACCTCGATCCAGGTGTTGGCCACGCCGATGATCGGCCGACGGAGGTCTTCATCGGTGAAGCCTACGGCTTTGAACATGGCCCGGGCAGGCGCCCGGTTTGGCCCCTCGGTGATGGCAGCGCTTCGCCGCTTCGCTTCGTTTGCCATTTCCGGACACCCCTGGGATCGATTTCCGCGATCAAATTAAAAAGCCATCATCCTCAGCGAATGATGGCTCGGGAAACTTTGTTCTATTCCGGCCTCATCCGCTGCCGACTCCAATGGATACTCGAAGGCCCACGAGGGGCAGTCGTACCCCTACCCGCGCAAAACCTGCGCTGATGAGTCCGACTGTGCTCTCCATTGCCATGAGTCATCTCCGGCAGCGAGCCGGAAAGAATGTGTGCGTGCAGGTAAGCATACGCCGAATTAGCGATAAGGCAAGCTTATAGTTTATTGGGCGAGCATAATCGGAACTGATCGTATAAGCAGGGCTTTGACGAGGATGATTTCTGGCGTCAGATGGGTCCTTATAGGTCTTCCGGTTTTAGGCCGGTGTATTTCCCGATTTTCCTGAGTGCCACCGGCCCCAGCCTTCCGAATCGTGCCAGGCCCAGGTGTAATCGGGAAATCCTTCTTTTTGGAGTTGGACGTGAGATCCCTTCTTCTCCGTTTTGGGCCGCCATCCAATCCGCAGAAGCGCCCGATATACCCGGCTCGCCTTGGTGCTCGGCCACTCACTCACAAGAATTGGATTGACTTGGGAGGCTTTCTAACTTGCTCAGTTCGATCGGCAATTACCCGCAACGCTAGTGCAGTGACTGCCACCTCGGCGCCTTGCTTAGTCTTTCCGTATGCCATGACGCCGGGAAACTGGGGGATTTCCGCCAACCAGCGGCCGTCAACCTCTTTGTCAAACACAATACGGAACGATTCGCCGCCCTCCGGAGGGATTGGGACAGTGGCCATGACACCTCCACGATGGTAAGCCGTCGCGGAGATCGTTTTGGAACACCAGATGTGATGTCAATTTGATTGCCGTTACCTGGGAATAGAAGTGATGCGACTTACCTGTGTCGGCCTCCCTTGCGGTAACTCCCAATCAGCGGTATAAGCGGGGACTCGATGCCAAAGGTTACCCTGTTCATCCCCTGCTTCGTCGATCAGCTTGCGCCCCAGGTAGGCATCGACATGGTCGAGGTGCTTCGCCGAATCGGGTGCGATCTTTACTTTCCGGTTGAGCAGACCTGCTGTGGGCAGCCCGCCTTCAATTCCGGATTCTGGGACGAAGCTCGCCCCATCGCCGAACGTTTTGTTCGGATTTTCGAGAATGCAGAGACTATCGTCTGCCCGTCAGGCTCCTGCACTACTATGGTGCGGAATTTCTATCGCGACCTGCTGGCAGACAGTCCGCTGCGTGAGCCCGCGGCTGCTCTGGCCAAACGGGTATTCGAGTTCTCCGAATACCTGGTCAAAGTCGCAGGCATAGAAGATGTTGGAGCGGAATTTCCGCATCGCGTGACGCTGCACGAAACCTGCCACGCGCTACGCGAATTGCATATAAAAGTAGAACCCCGAAAGCTCCTATCCAGAGTCCGCGGTCTGGAACTGGTAGAGATGCCGTACGCGGAGGAATGTTGCGGTTTCGGTGGCGCCTTTGCCGTCAAGTTCGGCATGATTTCAGCC
>Ga0187776_10000251_pt1 | contig 26210 bp, 23 predicted proteins | sample 0216_BV02_MP12_2_FD_132426 | JGI IMG/M metagenome (GOLD analysis project Ga0187776, IMG submission 132426) | Tropical peat soil microbial communities from peatlands in Department of Meta, Colombia - 0216_BV02_MP12_20_MG | ecosystem: Environmental > Terrestrial > Soil > Wetlands > Peat | place...
ATGCGCGACCTGGCAGTGGTAGCACTCGAGGAAGTTCTCGCAGACGATCTTCCAGTTCGCCGCGACCTCGGCCTCCCAGCGCGAGCGATGGACGAGGGAGTGGACGTCGAGGCCGAGCTCGGCGACCTGTGCGGGCAGCGAGCCGAGAGCCACCGAGAGCGGCTCGGCGTCGGCCGTCGAGTTGGCGAAGACGAACGGGCCCCAGGTGTCGACGGCGACCGGCAGGAGGCATAGCTCGTCCTGCGGGAAGTCGGGCTCCTCCTCGCTGCGCGGAGCCGCGCGCAGCCGGCCGTCGAGTCCGTACGTCCACGCGTGGTATGGGCACTGCAGCGTCTCGCGGGTGCCCTCGCCTTCGGCGACGACGTGGCCGCGGTGCCGGCAGACGTTGACGAAGGCGCCCAAGAGCCCCTCACGGTCGCGGGTGACGACGATCGGCGTCCGTCCGGCCTCGGCGGCGAAGTAGCCGGGCTGGGCCAGTTGCCCGGTGTGGCCGACGTACTGCCAGGTCGAGCGGAAGATCCGCTCCTGCTCCTGGCGCAGGATGTCGGGGTCGGCATACCAGCCGTACGGCAGCGTTTTCTCCACAGGTGAGAATCTAGACATGCGCGCGATGGTGCTTCACGCAGCCCGCGAGCCGTTGCGGCTCGAGGACATGCCCGTCCCGGAGCCCGGGCAGGGCCAGGTCCGCCTGCGGGTGTCGGCATGCGCGGTCTGCCGCACCGACCTGCACATCGTCGACGGCGAGCTGCCGAAGCCGAAGCTCCCGCTCGTCCCCGGTCACCAGATCGTCGGCCGCGCGGAGGATGGGCGGCGGCTCGGCGTCCCCTGGCTCGGCTGGACGGACGGCACGTGCCGTTACTGCCGCTCCGGCCGCGAGAACCTCTGCGAGACGGGGCGCTTCACGGGCTACGACCTCGACGGTGGCTACGCGGAGTGGGTGGTAGCCGACGAGCGCTACTGCCTGCCCATTCCCGACGGATACGACGATCTTCAGGCCGCGCCGCTCCTCTGCGCCGGCCTGATCGGCTACCGCTCGCTGCGGCTAGCGGGCGACCCGGTGCGGCTTGGGCTCTACGGCTTCGGCTCCTCGGCACACATCGTCGTCCAGGTTGCGCGGCACGAGGGGCGGCGCGTGTTCGGCTTCGTCCGGCCCGGAGACGATGCGGCCGCTGCCTTCGCGCTCGAGCTCGGGTGCGAGTGGGCGGGCCCGTCGGACGAGCCGGGCCCGGAGGAGCTCGATGCGGCCATCATCTTCGCGCCGGTGGGCGCGCTCGTGCCGGCGGCGCTGCGGGCGACGGCCCGCGGTGGCGCCGTCGTCTGCGCCGGCATCCACATGAGCGACATCCCGTCGTTCCCGTACGAGCTTCTCTGGGAGGAGCGGATGGTGCGCTCGGTCGCCAATCTGACGCGCCGCGACGGGGAGGAGTTCCTCGCTCTCGCGCCGCGCGTCCCGGTGCGCACCGAGGTCGAGGAATTCGAGCTGGAGCGGGCGAATGACGCTCTCGATCTGCTGCGCGGGGGTGGGATCCAAGGTTCGGCCGTGCTAAGAGTCAGTCAATGAGCAGGCTGACTGACATCGCGGATTTCGCGTCCCGGCACCGCAAGGCGCTCGGCGCGGCCCAGCTGGCTCTGCTCCTCGTCTTTTTCTCCCTGCTCGGTTGGGGGCTGCGCGGCTCGTTCAACTCCGCCTCGCACGACCTCCACCACTCGAATCTCGTCGTCTTCGTGGCCGGCTGCGCGGTCCTCGGCGTCTACTACCTCGTATTCGTCTTCGGCTGGATGTGGATCCTCCGGGAGTGGGGGGTTCGGCTCTCGTATCCGGCGTCGCTGCGCGCGGAGATGATCTCGATGCTCGCGAAGTACATCCCCGGCGGGATCTGGACTCCGGCGGCCCGCGTCGTCGCAGCCCGGCGGGCCGGCGTCACCGACGCGGCGCTCGTCACCTCGTCGATGCTGCTCGAGGCGGGGCTCTCCGCCGTTGCCGGGGTGATCGTCTTCGTGCTCAGCCTCGCCTACGTCGACGACGTACATGCGCCGCTCGCGCCGCTCATCATCTTCGGTGTGGTCATCGCCATCCTCGTGCAGCCCCGAGTCTTCCGGCCCTTGGCCCATAAGGTCCTGCACCGGTTCGGCTACCGGCAGGACCTGCCGAACATCCGCGCGCGGACGCTCAGCGGGCTCCTCGTCTTCTATGCCGGTACCTGGGTGGTAGGCGGAGTGGCCCTCTGGCTGATGCTGCGGTCGGTCGGCGCCCATCCGGAGGCGGCTTCGATCGTCTTCCTGGGCGGCGTGTCGGCCGTCGGCGCGATCGTCGCGGTCCTGGTCGTATTCGCGCCGTCGGGCCTAGGGGTGCGCGAGGCGTCGATGTACGGGCTGATGCTCGCGGTCGCCACGCCGGGCCAGGCTCTCGGTGCGGTCGCGCTCAACCGGCTCGCGCTGACCGCTGTCGAGCTGCTCCTGTTCGTCGTCGGCGGTGCGGTTCTGCGCGGCCGGGCGTCGTCCGGGCCGCCGGACGTCGCCGAGGCGTCGTCTTTGTAGCGCTCGGTGCTGCTCGCGCTCGACCTCCCGCATGAGCTGTGGCGCGCACTGTCCTTCGCCTTCGGGATGACGTGGGAAGTTCTGTGGGCGCTGATCCTCGGTTTCGCGCTCTCTGGCGCAGTGCAGGCGGTCGTGACGAAGCGGGAGATGCGGCGCCTGCTGCCCGACGACTCGCCACACACGCTGCTCGTCGCCACCGGCCTCGGCGCGGCCTCTTCGAGCTGCTCATATGCCTCGGTAGCACTCGCGCGCTCGCTCTTCCGCAAAGGCGCGGACTTCACGGCGGCGATGGCGTTCGAGATCGCCTCGACCAACCTCGTGATCGAGCTGGGAATCGTCATGGCGGTGCTCCTCGGCTGGCATTTCGTGGCCGGCGAGTTCGTGGGCGGGCCGCTCATGATCGTCTTCGTGGCGCTGCTCTTCCGCCGCTTTCTCAGGCGGCGACTCGTGGACGAGGCACGTGCAGAGGCGAAGCGAGGGCGCCTCGGCTCGATGGAGGGCCATGCGGAGATGGACATGTCCGTCGGCGGCGGAGGAAGCTGGTGGCGACGGTTGCGCACACCGGCCGGCTTCACGGCGACGGCCGACTACTTCGTGATGGACTGGGCTGCGGTTGCCCGGGACGTGTTCGGCGGGCTGCTGATCGCCGGCGCCCTCGCCGCCTGGGTGCCGAACTCCTTCTGGCAGGGACTCTTCCTCGAGCACCACGGCACTCTCGCCAAGGTCTGGGGGCCGCTGATCGGCCCGGCCGTCGCGATGCTCAGCTTCGTCTGCTCGATCGGGAACGTGCCGCTGGCGGCAGTGCTCTGGAACGGCGGGATCAGCTTCGGTGGTGTGCTCGCCTTCATCTTCGCCGACCTTCTGATCCTTCCGATCCTCGACATCTACCGCCGCTACTACGGCTGGCGGATGGCCGGCTTCATCCTCGTCAGCTTCTACGTGACGATGGTCGCAGCCGGCCTCGCCGTGGAGTTCCTGTTCCAGGGGCTCGGCCTGGTGCCGACCGAACGCGACGCGAAGGTCGTGACGGCACGAGTGGCCTGGAACTACAGCACGTACCTGAACATCGTCTTCTTCGCGGTCGCGGCCGTCCTGATCTGGCGCTACTTCCGCCGCGGCGGCGGCTGGCCGATGCTGCGGATGATGAACGAGCCCATGGACGAGCATGATCACGCTGCGGGGCGCGGCGAACCGAGCCCCGCAGCGAGTCGTTCGGCCACTTCTTGAACGTGATCGTCAGCCGGTGGCGGGCGCAGGTGCCGCGGCGCTGCTCCCCGCGTCCTGCCGCAGGAAGGCGAACACACTCACGATGAGCACCCAGAGCGGCAAGGCGAAGATCACTGCGATCCAGCCGATCGGCGTCACCGAGATCACCCCGAGCGGGATGGCGACCCAGCCGAGCCAGCTCGGAATGGTGGCAACCGACAGGATGGCCAGTCCGAAGCCGAGCAGGAACAGTGCCGCTCCCGCCAGCAGTCCGAAGAACACGTCGTTCTGCAGCACGTTGAGCGCCTGCTCGGACGCCGGGCTGATCCTGAGGGGTACGTCCGCAGCGGCGAAGTTGAAGCCGGCTGCGACGAAGACCCCGACCGCGAGCACGATCGACCCGCCGAACCCGAGAATGGTCGGGCCGTCGCCGGCGCCACGCGCCCGGAGATAGGAGCGCAGCGCGGCTGCGAAGCAGACGCCGATGACGAGCCCATAGACCAGCAGGAAGGTGCTCGCCATCACGCTGCTTCGATGCGTGTGGTACCAAGCCACCACGTGCGCGGCCGTCGCGTCCGAATCGGGTGTGCTGCCCGAGACGAGTGCGCCGACGAAGACCAAGACCGCGAATGGAACCCCCAACAGAGGTGCCCACCGTCCCCAAGCCCCGTTCACTCGATGCTCCTTTCCGCAGTAATGCCGAAGGCCCGCGACGTTAGGACGCGCCTCGGATGAACTCAAGGCGCGGATGTGGTTTCTTAGGCTTCTCTCATGAGCCTCCGCAAAGCCGCCTTCGCCGCGATGTACGACCGCTGTTCTCGCGCGAGCGAGGAGGCCGGGCTGGCCGCGATCCGGCGGCGTCTGCTCGATGACGCGTCGGGAGACGTCTTGGAGCTCGGCGCCGGCACCGGAGTGAACCTTTCGTACTACGACGCGAGCCTCTCCTCACTCGTCCTGACCGAGCCGGAGCCGGCGATGCTGCGCCGGCTGCGGCCCAAGGCGCTCGAGCAGGCGCCGCTGGCTCAGGTGGTGCAGGCGTCCGCCGAAGAGCTCCCGTTCGAGGGCTCCAGCTTCGACACGGTCGTCTCGACCCTCGTCCTCTGTGGAGTCGACGACCAGGGGCGTGTACTCGCGGAGGTGCGGCGTGTCCTGCGGCCGGGTGGACGGCTGCTCTTCCTCGAGCACGTTCGTTCGGACGACCCGCAGCTCGCCCGCTTCCAGGACCGGATCAACTGGCTGAACCACTTACTGGTCGACTGCGACTGCAACCGGCAGACACTCTCGGCGATCGAGCAGCAGGGGTTCACCGTTTCCCGCGTCGACCGGTTGGACCTGCCCAAGGCGCCCAAGTTCACGCGGCCTGCGATCGTCGGCGTCGCCGCGACCCCGTGAGCCCTGACGCAACGTCGTCCCCTTCGGATGACGCGGCGCGGCCGCGCGGATAGCATCGTCGAGGCGTGTGTTCGAGACATGGAGGTGGGCAGTGAGTGAGAACGAGATCGAGCTGGGGCCGGTCGACTACCTGATCGTCGAGTGGCCGCCGGGCAAGGAGCCGACGGGCGAGGGTCTGGACGAGATCGTGCGGCTGTCGGACCTCGGGATAGTCCGTGTGCTCGACCTGGCCTTCGTGACGAAGGGCGAGGACGGCACGGTGGCCGGGATCGCGATCGCGGACATCGACGGTGACGGGCGCCTCGACCTTGCGCAGTTCGAGGGCGCGTCGTCCGGTCTCCTCGGCCAGGACGACTACGACGAGGCGAGCGCGGCACTCGAGCCGGGCGCGTCGGCGGCGATCCTGCTCTACGAGAACCGGTGGGCCGCTCCGTTCGTTGCGGCCATGAGGCGCAGCGGCGCGCAGGTCGTCGCCAACGGCCGGATCCCGGTCGACGCACTCATGGCGACGCTGGAAGAGATCGAGACCGCGCAGGCCTAGCCGCGGCGCGACGAACCCGAAAGGAGCGAGAAGACGATGGGACTTCTACGTGGTGTGGCCCGCACGGCCGTCATCGCCGGCACAGCAACCGCGGTGTCGAACCGCGTGTCGCGCCGCCAGGCGGAGCGGTGGTACGGCGACGAACAGCAGGCCGCCGACGAGGCCGCGGCAGCGCCGGCGGCCGCGCCCGCGGCTGAGGCACCGGACATGATGGAGCAACTCAAGCAACTCGGCGAGCTCCATTCGTCGGGCGTGCTCACCGACGCAGAGTTCGAGGCTCAGAAGGCGAAGATCCTCGCCGGCTGAGTAAACGACTGTGCCGCGGCCGCCGCGTGCGGCCGCGGCACGTTGTGTGAGAGGATCCTGGTGTGGAAGCGGGCCCGACCCCGGTCGTTTTCGTCCACGGCCTCTGGCTGCACGCCGACTCGTGGAGCCCGTGGTTCGACGCGTTCAACGAGGCGGGCTATTCCGCGACGACGTTCGGCTGGCCGGGCGACGGCGACACGGTCGAGGAGACCCGCGCCGCACCGGAGCGAGTAGCCGGATACGGCATCGCCGAGGTGGTCGCACACTACGCGGAGGAGATCGCCAAGCTCGACCGCAAGCCCATCGTGGTCGGCCACTCCTTCGGCGGACTGATCGTGGAGAAGCTCCTCTCCGACGGCGCGGCCGTCGGTGGAGTGGCAATCGAGCCCGCCCCAGCGAAGGGCGTCCTCTACCTGCCGCCCTCAGCGCTGCGCGTGGCGTCGGTCGCCTTGCGCAAGCCCGCGAACCGGAACGGCGCCGTTTCGCTCACGAAGGGCCAGTTCCGGTACGGATTCGGCAACACGCTCTCGGAGCAGGAGTCGGACGAGCTCTGGGAACGGTGGGCGATCCCGTCGCCGGGGAAGCCGCTGTTCGAGGCGGCGCTCGCGAACGTCACGCCGCATTCTCCCGCGGCCGTCGACCGCAAGAACGCGACGCGCGGGCCGCTGCTGATCACAGCGGGCGGCAAGGACCACACCGTCCCGGCCGCGATCAGCCGGCAGACGCAGATGCTCTACAGCAAGTCTCCGGCCATCACCGACCTGCGTACGTTCGCCGATCGTGGCCACTCGCTGACGATCGACAGCGGCTGGCGCGAGGTGGCCGACACCGTGCTCGGCTGGCTCGGCGCACACGATCTGTAGTTCGGCGTCGTGACGCTGGCGTAACGTTCGGCAGCGAGCGATGGAGCTGCGCGAGAGCGAGGTCGACCGCCGTGCCGTGCGCTACCGGGTCGTGGGTGCGGGGGAGCCGCTCGTGCTCGTCCACGGCCTCGGCGGCTCCTGGCGCTGGTGGTCGCGCGTTGTTCCCACGCTCGCCCGGCGGCGCAGCGTCTATCTCGTCGATCTGCCGCGTCTGGGCCGTGCGGTCCGGCCGGAGGAGCTGAGCAGCTGGCTCGAGCGCTGGATCGATTCGGTAGCGATCTCGCGCGCCGACCTCGCCGGCCACTCACTCGGCGGGCTCGTGGCGGCGGAGGTCGCAGCGAAGAGGGCCGAGTGGATACGGCGACTCGTCCTGGTAGCCCCTGCGGGCATTCCCTGCGGCCGAAGTGTCCGGGCACGGGTCGTTCCGCTCGCTACTGAGCTCCTCGAGGTCCGTCGAGATCTGCCGATGGTCGTGGCCGACGCCGTCCGGACGCGACCGTTGCCGCTCGCCCGCGGGATCGCCTACTCGTCACGCTGGGACGTCCGCCCGGCCTTACCCGACGTGCGGGTGCCCACGCTGCTCGTGTGGGGCCGGCGCGACCGACTCGTCCCTGTGGCCATCGCCGACGAGTGGCTCCGGCGGCTGCCCCACGCCCGCCTGGTGCAGCTCCAGTGCTCCCACGTTCCGCTACTCGAAGCGCCGGAAGAGCTCGCCGACCGCATGCTCACATTCCTCGACGAGCAGCTCCCGGACGATGCCCGCGACGAGGTCGGGACGCGTGTAGTGGACGGCGTGTGGCTCGTCGGGGACGACGACGAGCCGGCCTCGGGGTAGTAATGCCGTCACTCGCTCGGCCCATTCCCGGCTGACGAATCCGTCCTCCTCCCCGAAGACGACCACGACCGTCTCCGTGATGTGCGGCAGCCGCTCCTCGATCCGATCCGCGAGCGCCGCCCGGCCAGTCGCGAGCAGTCCCCGGATACCGACCGACGCGTCGTCGAGCGCCGCGAGCGCCACCAGCGTCAGGGGCTCGCGTGCGGCGTCGCGAAGTGTGGCAACGAGCTGGCGCCTGCCGCCACGGCGAGCTGGGTCGATCGTCGGCCCGACGAGTACCAGGGGTCCGACTAGACACGGCCGTGTCACGGCGAGCTGAGTGGCGATCTGGCAGCCCATCGAGTTGGCGACGACGAGTGGGCAGCCGAGCTCGTTCGCGTCGATCCAGTCGCCGAGACAGTCGGCGAGCGCGGCGATGTTCACCCGCCCGCGAAGCACGTCGCTCTTCCCCTGTCCGGGCAGATCGGGTACGAGCACGGAGCACGAGGTCGCCAGAGCGCGGGCGAGAGGACGCATGTAGGCGCCCGAGACGCCGTACCCGTGGACGAGTACAACCGGCGGCCCCACCCCGACTGTCGCCGCATGGATCCGCATCCCTCCGACCTCGCTCCAGAGAGTCCTCATCCGCATGCGCCCAGATTCCGGGCTGACGACGCCGTGCGCATCGTCCGCTCTGGGCGATGCGCGCACAGGTCAGGCGAGGTCGGTCGCGGCCTCCGCGATCGACGCGACCGGCCCGACACAGACGTCTTCGGCGTCGAAGAGTTCCAGCCATTCGGCGAGAGGGCGCGTCACGAAGATTGCCGCGAGCTCGGCCGCAAGCGCCTCTTGGTCTCCTTCGAACTGGCGCTCCGCCAGCCCCGGCCGGCCCAGCAGCTCGGTCAGGCGGCGGAAGAAAGCGGGCTCGAGCGGGGCGACGGTGAGATGGCGGCCGTCGGCGGTCTCGTAGATGCCGTACGAGGCGAGTCCGCCGGTGAGCATGCGCGGCACAGCGTCGCCGCCGAGGCGGTGCGCGACGAGGCGGTGGGAGCCATGAGTCATCGAGACGACGAGGTGACTGCCTCGGCCGGTGCGGCCGCGCTCGAGGAGCGCGCCGAGGATCTTGGTCACCGCCCCGAGCGCTCCCGCCGCGAGGTCGGCGATCTGGACGGGCGGCCAGGCGGGCGCAGTGTCCCAGAGCGCGCCGGCCCAACCGAGATAGTTGAGGTCGTGCCCCGCGCGCTGCTCATGGCGACCGCCGAGTCCGAAGCCGGTGATCGAGCAGTAGACGGTCCGCTCAGGAACGTGCTCAGGGCCTACTCCGAGCCGGGAGGCGATGCCGGGGCGGAACGACTCGAGCACGATGTCAGCCTCGCGCATGAGCTCGAGCGCCGGCGCGGGATCGCGTTTCAGGTCGAGCCGGAGAGACTCCTTCCCCGCGCGCAGCGCGGTGTCCCAGGCGGGGGCGGTGCCACGCATCGGATCGCCGCCCGGAGGCTCGACGCAGACTACTCGCGCCCCGAGCTCCAACAGCTCCCGGGATGCGAAAGCGCCGGGAAGGTAGCGACTGAGGTCGACGACCAGCATCCCACTTAGGGGCTGCATCCGGGTCGAACCTAGCACTGGCACGACGGGGCGGCGGGATCCTGGCCTACGAGTTCGGCTCTCGGCTGACGCTCCTCATGGTTTTCCTCGCACCGTTACCCAGACGTTGTTCGCGTCGGCGGCGACGCCCGCCGGCCGGTAGGGGAGGCTGATGCGGCGAACGGCGTTCGTCTTCGGGTCGATGCGCCAGAGCGCGCCGTCTTCCGGCGTCGCCGCCCAGATGAAGCCCGCGCCCGCCGCGACGGTCCAGACGCACGAAATGCGCGGGCACCTTGCACGGTTCCGAATTGGTAGGGGAACCGAGCGGGGCCGGAAGGGTTCGACCGCACTGGTGCGCACCACGTGCGCCACCGACCAGTCTCCTGCCCACACGGTGCTTCCATCGACGGCGAGGCCGGGCCCGGGATTGATTCCGACGGAGTCGATCGTCTGCGGCGTTCCCGTCGCCGCGTCCAGTCGCGTCAGTTTCCCGTCGTCGTAATCGGTGATCCAGAGATCGCCGTAGGCCCCCGACCAGGCGAGCGCGCCCGGCCTGTAGGTGATTGGGATGGTCCGCGGTGAACGCGGATGGCGGGGGTCGACCTCCGTGATCGCGTGGACATGCGGCGGTTGATCGGCGAGCCACAGCGCGCCGCCCCCGTACGCCAGGCCCCGGAAGTAATGGTTCCCGCCGGGAACGGGAAGTGTTTCCTTGAACTTCAGTGTCCTCGCGTCCACTCTGACGGCATTCGACGTTTCACCCGTCCCAGGCGTAAAGCAGTTCGCGACCCATACGTCGCCCGAAGGATCGGCCGTGAGCCCGCACGGTGAGAGCCCGCCGACCGGGGCTATCTTCCCCGTCGTGGGGTCGACCCGCGTGAGCGTGTGATCGCCGGCATTTCGGATGTTGCTGTCGCTCGAGTCGCGGAGAATGTGGTTCGTGACCCAGAGGTAGCCGCCTGATGCGATCACGAGATCGGGCGCATCCCCGACCTGGGCGACCTCGGTTGCCTTCAGCGACTTCGGGTCGATCCGGATGACGCTGTTCGGCAGCAGCTGGTGCGTCGATCCGCCAAGGGCTACGGCAAGGGCGGCCGCAATGGCCCCGGCGACGGCGACGGCGACCACGCCGGCAAGGACCGAGCGGCGCCGCAGCGTGCGCGGCTCGCTGAGCCTCTCGGCGTCGAGCGGGGGAAACTCGGACTCCAGCCCATCGATCTCCAGCTGGAAGAGACGCTCAGGTCGATCGAAGTCCTTGAGCCGGTAGGTGCCGAGGGAGCGCACGTTGACGCCGCCGATTTGGTCCTCGACCAGCTCGCGCGTCGCGTTCGAGAGCAGCACCTGGCCGCCGTGGCCGACAGCACCGATGCGCGCCGCTCTGTGCACGCCGAGTCCGACGTAGCGCTCCTCGCCGGGTGAGGGCTCGCCCGTGTGGAGGCCTATGCGCACGCGTACCTGCCCACCGTCCGGCCAGTGGTGCTCGGCGAGAGCGCGCTGCGCCATGACGGTCGCCGCCAGTGCCGACTTCGCGCTGGCGAAGACGAAGAAGAACGAGTCGCCTTGATTGTCGACCTCGCGTCCCTCGCACCGCTCGACGGCGTCTCTCAGGATGTGCCGGTGTTGCTCGAGCACTTCGCGATAGCGCTCCTCACCGAGCTGCCTGAGCAGCGAGGTGGAACCTTCGATGTCGGTGAACAGGAAGGTGACGGTGCCGACTCGGAGAAGGTGGCGAGCAGGTGCGCTGAGCGTGGCGTCGTGGCCGAGGATCTGCCGCTCCAGCTCGTTGAGGAAGGGGCTCGGTTCGAGACCGAGCTCGTCGTGAAGGACCTGCCGACCGCGCCGGTACACGTCGAGCGCGTCCGACTGGCGGCCGGAGCGGTAGAGCGCGACCATGAGCTGGCCGCGGAGTTGCTCGCGTAGCGGGTGGTCGGTGACGAGCGTCTCCAGCTCGGGGACGAGCCGGGTGTGGTGACCGAGCTTCAGCTCCGCCTCCATCCGCTGCTCGGTTGCGGCGAGGCGAAGCTCCTCCAAGCGCGCGATCTCGAGCTGGGCCCACTCCTCGTACTCGAACTCCTCGAACGCCCGTCCTCGCCAAAGCGCCAGTGCCCGCTGCAAGGTGAGGGCGGCCTCGTCCGCGTCCTGCTCGACGGCGAGCCTGGTGAGCCGCTCGAACTCCCCGGCGTCGGTGTCGGCTGCCACGAGCACGTAACCCGAGCTTCTCGTCAGGATGGCGTCGGCGCCGATAGCGCGTCGCACCTGCGACACGTATCCCTGCAGCGCCTTGTGCGCGCTTGCCGGCGGCCGACCTGACCAAAGCTCTTCGATCAGCCGGTCCGAGGAGACGAGCTCGTTCGCGTGCACCAGCAGGAGCGCTAGCAGTGCGCGCTGACGGCCCGTCCCCAGGGGCAGCTTCCTGCCGTCTTCTCGGACTTCGAGCGGCCCGAGGATGCAGAAGCTGAACGGCACCGTGGACCGACGCTAGCGCACCCACAACCCGGGTGCAAGCAGGGGTTTTACCGCTCCGATACCGCGCCTGACCGCCCGGTGACTGCCCGCCCCGAGTCTGTGCGCATCCGAGCACAACCCCATTCATCAGGACGGAGGAGAGATGAACAGACAGATGCTTCGGAACGCAATCGTCGCGTTGGCCGTGGGCGGTGCCGTCGTTGCAGCTTTGCTAGCAGCGACTGGGTGCGGTGGCCAGTCGAGTCGAGACGCCTCCACAGGCACCAAGGCGAGCACGGCTCCATCAACCGCGACCGTGGCGAAACTGCCGCGACCGCTCGGCGCCGGCGAGCAGAAGCTGGCACCTGGAGTTCAGGTGCTCGATCTCGTCTCGCGCGAGCAGGGCCAGGGCGGGTACGCGCATCTGCCCAGGATCGCGATCACGCTGCCCTCGGGCTGGTTCAACTTCAATGGCTGGGCGCTGAACGACGGCGGCACGCTGGCCGTGGCTTTCTGGGACGTCGCCAAGGTGTACCCCACGGGCTGCCGGTGGCAGGGGAAGCCGATGCTCGATCCCGGGCGCACCGTCGACGGTCTCGCAAGGGCGCTGGCGACACGGCCGCTCCGCCACGCCAGCAGGCCCACGAATGTCGCGCTTGCCGGGTTCCACGGCAAGTACCTCAGGTGGTCCGTGCCGGACAAGATCGACATCTCGAGCTGTGGGCAGGGCTACTTCGAGAGCTGGACGGGGAGGGGCTGGGCGAGCGATCGCTGGCAGCAGGGACCCGGCCAGGTCGACCGTCTCTGGATCCTCGACGTACACGGGAAGCGCCTCGTGATCGACGCCAACTACCTCCCTTCGGCCACGAGGGCGGACCGCACCGAGCTCGACCGCATCGTGCACTCGATCAAGTTCCTGCCCGTCTCGCCGCGGAAGACTGCGTCCGGGTTGTCCGGCCGTGACGCGGGCGATCGAAGCGGCAGTTGGATCGCCTATTCGACGGCGCCCGCGCATGGTGCTCTGCGCGGCTCGGGCAGCGACGTGTTCGTGACCCGCGTGGGCGGCCGGCCCGTGCTCGTGGCCGGCGGCAGAGAGCGCAAGATTCAGAACAAGTGCCCGGTCTTCTCGCCGGACGGGCGGATGCTGGCGTTCGCCCGGATGGCGGGAGTTCGATCGACGATTGTTGTCACTCCTATCAAGGAGGCGCGCCGGGCCGAGTCCGACGGGTCAGGAAGCGTGCTCGACGCAACCCAATGGCGCATCCTGAAGGTGCCGGGCGGCCGCATCCACTGTCCCAGGTGGTCGTCCAACAGCTCTCGACTGGCCTATCTCGACGGCGGAAGCGTCATCGTCCGTGGTCTCGACGGCGCGAGGCGGCACCGGGCTGCCGGGGATCCGACGATCCGTGACTTCGGCAGGAGCAAGCGCGTGCTCGTGTCTCCCACGGGAGATCTGGTCGCGAGCGTGTCCGGCGCAGGGATCGTCGTTTCGTGGCCGGACGGTTCACACAGGCGGGTCATCGACGACACCCCGCCGAGCTATGCAATCGCCGGCTGGTCGCCGGGCGGACTCAAGCTGCTCGTGATGAGAGACGTCGGCGGTGGCTTCATGATGCGTGCGGTCTCGGTCGAAGCGCCGTTCGCCTCCACGACCGTCCTGGCCTACGTCCGCGTCAACAATGAGCGATCGTGGCCAGGCTACGGCGACGTCTCCTGGCAGCCGATCCCGGGACGCTAGGCAGATCGAATGAACCGCCGCTCCCGCTTGCGCCGAGATTCGTGAGCGGGAGCGACGGGACTCGAAGGCGCGGCTCCCAGCCGGCTGGCGCTGCCGGGCCGCTCGCTCGGCGGGTCAGGTCTCAAGCTGCACTGCTGTCCAGGTCGATGATCACCCTGCAGTCATGGAGTGGATCAAGAAGCGGTTCGACCTGTCTCACGGTCGCGTGTCGGTGGGTCGAAGTGCCGCCGGGCTCGTCGTTGCGATGACGATCGGGCTCTGCGCAGCGCACCTGGCAGCCGCGCGAGGGCTGCATTCCATGACTGGCTTCGCGGGGCGCGCGTCCGCAGCAGCGCCCAGCTTTGGCAACCCTGACGGGCACTTTCCCGTGCCGCCCGCGGGTCGGGCGGCCAACGCCGGGCATCCCGATCGCGTGGTCGGAAGTGGTCGGCCGGCAAGTTGCACGTCAGCCGCCGTCGTACAGGCCGTCGCTGCGGGCGGGATCATCACCTTCGACTGCGGGCCGCAGCCCGTCACGATCGTGATGAAGTCGACTGCACGCGTCGTCAAGACGCGACGCCTCGTCGTGCTGGACGGAGGCGGACTGGTCACCCTGAGTGGAGCCGGCAGGCGCCGGATCCTCTACTCGGACACCTGCGCGGGCGCCTGGTCGACGAACGACTGCGTCAACCAGCCGTACCCCCGGATCGTCGTCCAGAACATCACCTTCGAGGACGGGTACGACGGAACGCATCAGGCGAGCTGCACGGCCAACGCACCGAAGTGCTGGTACGGCGGCGTCGACGGAGGCGGCGCGATCTACGTCGAGGGCGGACAGTTCAAGGCGGTCAACTCGCGATTCATCGACAACCGCTGCTACGCCCACGGCCCCGATCTCGGCGGCGGCGCGATCCGCGCCCTTGCGCAGTACCAGAACCGCCCCGTCTACATCACCAACGACACGTTCCGGGGCGGCCGCTGCTCGAACGGCGGCGCACTGAGCAGCATCTCCGTCCAGTGGAACATCCTCAACAGCGAATTCGTCGACAACAAGGCGATCGGCTGGGGAGCCAACCCGGCATCCAGCGGCACGGCGGGTGGCGGCAGCGGCGGCGCCATCTACCTCGACGGCAAGGATGACAACGTACTGATCGCCGGCACCGTGATGAATGACAACGAGGCCAAAGAGGGAGGCGGCGCGATCTTCGACGTTGTGGACACCGGCTGGGGCGCGCTGAGGCTGAACGAGTCGCATCTGCACCACAACATCAGCGGACAGTTCCAGACATTCCCCGGCATCTACTACGAGATCGACGGCAAGGACACGGTTCCCACGATGATCAAGTCCACAGCCGACTGACGGTCAGCAAGCCTCGGTCAAATGGTTCGCTCGACTCGCTGTGGCAAGTCTTTGGCGCGAGCGCTTGAAGCGACCCGAGAGCTGAGGACGCGTTCCCACAGCCGCTCTCCGCCGACGGCGAGACAGCCATCGACGACGGCGTCGTCTCCGAGCGCGCTCGGATGTATCTCCGGCACGACGGGCGACAGCCGGGCGAGCTCGTCGCGCACCGCGTCGGCGAACCCGGGAGCGCCTCCGATCCCGCCACCGAGGATGATCAGCTCCGGGTCGACGACCGCCACGATCGAGACCAATGCGCGCGCGACGAGGGCCGCCTCGCCAGCCACCACCGCGCGTGCGAGCTGATCGCCGGCCGCTGCCGCCGCGAAGACGCTGCGCGCGCTCCGCACCCGTGCTCCGCCCTTCCGTGCTGCCCCCACGACGGCGGCTGAGGAGGCGACCGACTCGAGCGCGCCGCGCCGACGTGCATCAGGCGAGTCGAGCGGCTGCCCGTCGGCCAACGGCAGGAATGCGATCTCCCCGGCCGCGCCGTGCGCGCCTCGGTGGAGCTTGCCGTCGACGACGAGCCCCATCCCGATCCCGGTGCCGACCGAGACGAAGGCGAAGGTCGAGACGTCGCGGCCAAGGCCATGGTCGCGTTCGGCGACGGTCGCGGCGTCGACGTCGTTCTCGATCGTCGTCTCCTCACCGAGCAGCCGCCTGAGCTCGCGCAGGACGCCCGGTCGCTCCCAGCCGGGCAGGCTCGCAGCCATCCGAAGGGCGCGGCCGCCGGGCGCCACGACTCCCGGGCTACCGATGACGACGTGGAGGAGCGCTCGGTCACGGGCGACACCGGCGTCATACAGGACCTCGGTCGCAAGTGCGGCCAGCTCGCGGACGCGGCCGGTACCGCTCGACGAGCGGGCGGCTCTCGTCCGGCGCGCGCGGACCGTCCCCGCGAGATCGGCGACCGCGCCGCGGACGAACTCGCGCCCGACGTCGAGGCCTAGCACGAAGCCCGCGTCGCTCCGGATCTCGTAGAGGCGCGCGCTGCGGCCGCGGGGGCCGGCGCGGCTGCCGGCGTGCTGCACGAGCGCGGCGCGCTCGAGGCTTGCGAGCGCGAGCCCGACCGTCGGCTTCGAGAGGCCGGAGGCGCTGGCCAGCTCGCTGCGCGAGACGGGCCCGTCTTGGCGCATCCGCTCGAGCAGCAGCTGCTCGTTGAGCGTTCGGATCAGCCCGGGCCTCGCCGCCCCTCTCGTCGCGGATGTCGGCGTCACCATCTTGTCACCGAGATAAAGATAGGTTAGTTTCCTAATTGATGGAAGGCGCTTGCGCTGGGGGTAGGTGCGGCGAATCGGTCAACCTGATCACGGCCGCTCGGCGGCTAAGGAGGAATGGGAGATGAGACGAGGCCTTCTCGTCCTGCTGCTCGCCGGAGCCGTCGCGGCCGTCTGGACGGCCGTCGGAAGCGGGGCCGGCACTCACAACTCGACTGCCGCCCACAAGGCGGCCGGGGGCACCTCGGTCACGATTGCGAACGTGGCCGGTCAGACCTGGACGTGCGGGTTCAACCCGTTCAACAGCAACGTCCAGTTCCTCTCCTTCGGCCCCGTCTACGAGGAACTCGTGTTTGTGAACGAGCTCAAGAGCGGTGCGGCCACGCCGTGGTTGGCCTCGAAGTACGCCTGGTCGAATCACAACAAGACGCTCACGTTCACGATCCGGCCCGGGGTGCGATGGTCGGACGGCAAGCCCCTCACCGCAGCAGACGTCTACTTCACGTTCCAGCTGCTCAAGAAGTTCAAGGGTCTCGACCTCCAGGCCGCGTGGTCGGTACTGAAGAGCGTGACTCGCAAGGGCAGCAACCAGGTCGTCTTCAACTTCAAGGCCCCGGCGGCGCCGTCCTTCTACTACATCGCGGGCCAGACGCCGATCGTGCCAGAGCACGTCTGGGCAGGGATCAAGAATCCGGTCACCTACAAGGACACAAGTCCGGTGGGCAGCGGCCCCTTCACGATGAGCTCCTGCAACCCGCAGGTGATCAAGTACACGAAGAACGGGCGCTACTGGCAGAAGGGCAAACCGGTGATCGACACCGTCATCTACCCGGCCTACACCGACAACCCGCCTGCGAACCTTGCCCTCGCGACCGGCCAGGACCAGTGGGGCGGCCAGTTCATCCCGAACATCAAGACCTACTACAGCGCCAGGAGCAAGGACAACCACTACTGGTTCCCGCCGGTCGCCAACGTCTCGGTCTTCATCAACCTCACGAACCCGATCCTCAAGGACGTTGCCGTCCGCCGGGCAATGGCCTACGCAATCGACCGTCCGCGCGTCGCGCAGATCGGCGAGTACGGCTACGAGCCTGCTGCGAACCAGGCCGGAGTGGTGACCCCCACGTTCAAGAGCTGGCTGGACAAGAAGCTCGCGAGCCAGGTCGGCTACAACCCGGCGAAGGCGAAGCAGATACTCACGAAGGCCGGCTACAAGCTCAAGGGCGGCGTCTTCTACACCAAGTCCGGGAAGCCGCTCGCGTTCACGATGCTCAACGTCAGCGGCTACACCGACTGGATCGCCTCCGCCCAGATCGTCCAGCAGGAACTGAAGGCGATCGGGATCAAGGTCACGCCCTCGAACCTGGCGGGGAACACCTACGACAACGACGTCTACACCGGCAACTACCAGCTCGCCTACGACGGCAACGAGGCCGGCGGGCCCGGACCGTACTACGAGATGCGGCAGGAGCTCTATTCGAAGAACTCCGCGCCGATCGGGAAACTCGCCTCCTCGAACTGGGAGCGCTACTACAACACGAATGTCGACAAGCTGATCAACCAGTACGCCACGACCACGAGCTTGGCGAAGCAGCATTCGATCATCGACCAGATCGAAGCGGCGATGGTGCGGGACGTCCCGATCATCCCGGTCACCGAGGCGATCGACTTCTACCAGTACAACACCAAGTCGCTCACCGGCTGGGTGACGCCGAACAACAAATACGCGAAGCCCTCTCCCTATGAGGTGCCGGACTGGGGTGTCGTCCTGCTACATCTCAAACCCAAAGGGTGACGACCGAGTAAGCCACACTTCTTCGACATGAGGCGCGGAACGTGAGGTTCGTCCTCCGGAGGCTCGGGTTCTTCGTGCTCACCCTGTGGGTGGCGATCACGTTGAACTTCCTGATCCCGCGCCTCATGCCGGGCAGCCCGGCGGTGGCGATGATGGCCCGCTACCGCGGTCACATCAACCCACAGGCCCTGCACGCGATTCAGATCGCGTTCGGCGTCAACACGCACGAAAGCCTCCTTCGTTCGTACGTCACCTACCTCGGCAACGTGCTCCACGGCCGTTTCGGGGTCTCGCTCACGTTCTTCCCGGATCCGGTGACGCACGACGTGCTCCAAGCGCTGCCGTGGACGCTGGCGCTGGTCGGCGTGACGACGGTGCTCGCGTTCATGCTCGGGACGCTGATCGGTCTCGTCGGCGCTTGGCGGCGCGGAGGGCTGATGGACAGCGCCCTGCCGCCGATCTTCGTCATCACCTCTGCGTTCCCGTACTTCTGGCTGGCGATCCTCTCGATCTGGCTCTTCTCGCTCAAGCTCGGGTGGCTCCCCCAGAGCGGTGGCTACGACGTCACCGACACCGTCGGCTGGACCTGGGGGTTCGCCGGCGACGCGTTGAAGCACGCAGTCCTGCCGGCGATGACCATCCTCATCACGGCGATCGGCGGTTGGATCCTCACAATGCGCAACAACACGATCTCCGTGCTCGCCGAGGACTACGTGCGCATGGCGCGCGCAAAGGGTCTGAATCCGTGGCGGGTGATGTGGACGTACGCGGGCCGGAACGCGATCCTGCCCAACCTGACCGGCTTCGCGATGTCGCTCGGCTTCGTCGTCGCAGGCGCGATCCTCGTCGAGTACGTGTTCAACTATCCGGGGGTCGGCTGGATGTTCCTCCAGTCGGTCGAGAACCAGGACTACGCACTCATGCAGGGCCTCTTCCTGCTGATCGTCGTCACCGTGCTGACGGCGATCCTCGCCGCCGATGTGGCAACCGCGCTCCTCGATCCGCGCACACGGGACCAACGATGAGCGCATCCCCCCTCGGCGCGACCGACCAGCTCGCGACGCCGCCTGCCGGGCCGGCGCCGATGGTCGCGGAAGTCCGGCCCGGCCGCGGGGGCGACCTCTGGCGCGCGATCAGGCGCAACAAGAAGGCGGTCGCGGGCGTCGTCCTGCTCGTAGTCTTCCTGGTCTTCTCGATCTTCCCGGGCCAGATCGCGCCTTACGACCCGACCGCGGAGATCTTCCCGCCGGCGCTCGGAGTGTCGCGGCATCACCTGCTCGGCACGACGGCCTATGGGCAGGACATCTTCTCGCAGCTCGTCTGGGGCACGCGCCTCTCGCTCGTGATCGCGCTGGCCGTCGGCGGACTCGCCACGGCGCTCGCCGTCCTCGTCGGCGTCTCGGCCGGCTATCTCGGCGGGGCCACCGACGGGTTCCTCTCCCTCGTCACCGATGTGATCCTCGTGCTGCCGATCTTCCCGCTCATCATCGTGATCGCCGCCTACGAGCAAAACGCCGGCTTCCTCACGCTCGTCGTCGTGCTCGGGGTGCTCGGCTGGTCGTACGGGGCCCGGCAGCTCCGCGCGCAGACGCTGTCACTGCGGAGACGCGACTTCCTCGAGGCGGCACAGGTACGAGGCGAGCGGAAGTCCTACGTGATCCTCAACGAGATCCTGCCGACGATGACCTCGCTCATCGTCGCGACCTTCCTCGGAGCGGCGCTCTACGCCGTGCTCACCGCGGCCGGCTTGCAATTCCTTGGGCTCGGAGACCCGAACAGCCAGAGCTGGGGAACGATGCTCTACTGGGCGCAGAACAACGAAGCGCTCTTCGCGGGCATGCCGCTCTGGGCGATCGCTCCCGGTGTCTGCATCGCGCTGCTCGGCGCCTCCTTCGCGCTCCTCAACTACGCCTTCGACGAGATCAGCAGCCCGGCGCTGCGCGTCCGCAAGCTCGAGCGTGCAAAGCTCCAGACGGCAAGGCCGACGCCAGCCTTGCCGTCGCCGGGCGAGACGAGCGACGGGGCGGTCCTGAGGGTCGAGGACCTCAGCGTCGCGTACGCGACCGACGCCGGCCCCGTCGTGGCCGTCGACCACGTCGACCTCGAGCTCGCCCGCGGCGAGTTCCTCGCCATCGTCGGAGAATCCGGCTGCGGCAAGTCGACGCTCCTGTACGCGATCGCCCGCCTGCTCGGCTCGCCCCTGCCGGGCGAAATCGTCGGTGGCCGTGTCCAGTTCCAGGGCAAGGATCTCGTCCTGCTCGAGGAGAAGGAGCTTCGCCGCATGCGCTGGCGCGACCTCTCCGTCGTGATGCAGAGCGCGATGAATGCGCTCAACCCGGTGCTCACCGTCTCCCAGCAGATGGAGGACGCCTGCCGCGCCCACGCGAACTGGTCGAAAGCCGAGATAGAGGTGCGCTCGCGCGAAGTGCTGCGGCTCGTCTCGATCGACCCGGTGCACCTCAACAGCTACCCGCACCAGCTCTCCGGTGGGATGCGACAGCGCGCCATGATCGCGATGGCGCTCCTCTTCACGCCGGACCTCGTGATCATGGACGAGCCGACCTCGGCGCTCGACGTCGTCGCGCAGCGGTCGCTCATGGTGCAGATCAAGGAGCTGCAGGAGCAGCTCGGCTTCGCCGTCATCTTCGTGACCCACGACATGTCGCTCGTCAGTCACTTCTCGGACCGGCTGCTCGTGATGTACGCGGGCCAGGTCGCGGAGCTCTCGCCGACGAAAGAGCTGTTCGACCGGCCGCTCCACCCCTACTCCCAGGGACTGCTCGGTGCCTTCCCCTCGATCCACGGCCCGAAGGTGCGACTCCTGGGCATTCCGGGCTCGCCCCCCGACCTCGCGCACCCGCCGACCGGCTGCCGCTTCGCGCCGCGCTGCCCGCAGGTCGAGCCGCGCTGCACGGCCGCCGAGGTTCCGCTGTCGACGGTCAACGGCAGCCTCGTCCGCTGCGTCCTCCACGAGACCGGCACATGACCGAGGAGCTGCTTCGCACCGAAGGCCTCACACGCTACTTCCGCGTCGGCAAGCTCACCGGCCGCCAGACACTGCACGCGGTCGACGACGTCGACCTGAGCATCGGCCGCGGCGAGATCGTCGCGCTCGTCGGCGAGAGCGGCAGCGGCAAGAGCACCATCGCGCGAATGCTCGCGCGCGTCTACACGCCGACGCGCGGTGAGATCTGGTTCCAGGGCCGCCCGCTCAGCCGCCTGCGCGGTCGGAAGAGCAGGCTCTCCTACAGCGCGGACGTACCGATGGTCTTCCAGGACCCCTACAGCTCGCTCAACCCGGCCTACCGGGTCTCGCACGGGATCCTGCGCGGGGTCAAACTCCACCGCGGCGATCTCTCCGCAAAGGAGCGCCGAGCCGAGCTCACCCGCGTGCTCGAGGCAGTCGGGCTGACGCCGGACACACGCAGCCGCTTCCCCTTCGAGCTGAGCGGAGGCCAGCGGCAGCGGGTCGGCTTCGCGCAGGCGCTCGCCCTGCGGCCGAAGCTCATCCTCGCCGACGAACCGGTCTCGATGCTCGACGTCTCCATCCGCGTCGGCGTCCTCAACCTGATGAGCGAGCTGCGCGAGCGCGAGGGCGTCTCGTTCCTCTACATCACGCACGACGTCGCCAGCGCGCGCTACCTGGCCGACCGCGTCCTCGTCATGTACGCCGGCCACCTCGTCGAAGAGGGCGCGACCGAGGACGTCCTGCAGCGACCGAAGCATCCCTACACCCAGCTGCTTCTCTCCGCGGTCCCCGATCCTCGAGCCGAGCTCGGCCTGGCCGACGCGCGCGACGTCGGCGAGCCGCCGAAGATCGTCGAGCCGAAGCCCGGCTGCCGCTTCCGGCCGCGCTGCCCGCTCGCGATCGCGGAGTGCGCAACCGTGACGCCGCCGCTACGGGAGCTCGACGACGGACGCCGCGTTGCCTGCCACGTCGCCGAGTGACTCGGTCGCTCGGTCGAGCTCCTCGCGTGCCCGCCTGAATGCGTCGGGAGCGGCTACGAGTCGGTCGAGCCCGAGGAGCGCCGCGCCGACGATCGGCCGCGACCGTGCGACCGTGATCGAGCGCCGAGGCCCGACCTCGCGGACGCCGGCTTCGATCGCCGCAAGCAGCCGCCGGTTCCCGGATTGGAGTAGCCCGCCCCCGAGGACGACATCGACTTCCTCGTCCGCGAACTCGAGCCGATTCGCGGCCGCCCGCACGAGGGCTACGCACTCGGTCGCAAGCCGGTCCACGATCCCGCCGGCGACGGCATCCGTCTCGCCTGCAGCGAATACGAGCGGCGCAAGTTCGCCGAGCCGGCTCCACGGTATGCGTCCCGCGTGGATGGCGCGTGCCAGCTCGACGGGCGTTGCGAGCCCGAAGTGCTCCGGGACAATGCGCTCGAGCTCGGTCTTGGGGCCGCGTCCGTCCTCGCTGCGTGCCGCAGCTGAGACAGCGGCGAGGCCTACCGCGCCGCCCCCGTCCATCACGTCACCGCTGATCGCGCCGAGCGACGGGAAGCGGACCTCCCGGCCGTCGGACGCGACGCCGACGCAGTTGATTCCGGTGCCACAGGTGACGGCGATGCCCCAGCCGCGCTCGGTGCCTGCCCGGAGCACCGCGTAGGTGTCGTTCCCGACGACGATCTCGGGCGCCCAGCCTCGCCGCTCGGCGGCCGCCTCGTAAGCATCCTCCTCGTCCGCGAAGTCGAGACCGGCGATGAGCAGCACGGCAAGATCGGCAGGCACGCCGACTTCGGCGGCTAGCCCGTCGATGACGTCGACGCTCGCCTCGACGCCGATGTGGTCCGGTTGGCTGAGCGAACCGCGTGCGAAGCCGAGCAGGGCGCCGTCCTCGCGGACGAGAGCCGCGTCGGTCTTCGAGCCGCCGCCGTCGACGGCGAAGACGGTTCTCAGTGGACCGCCTCTGCGATGAGCCGCTCGAGCAGGCCGTCGACGAGCTCGACCTGGCCGATCAGCGGGTGGGCGAGCAGGGCCTTGCGGGCGTCTGCCGGATCGCGGCTGAACGCGGCGCGAACGGTCAACCGCTCGTAGGCGGCCACGTGCTGAACGAGACCCAGTAGTTCCGGCGCGAGCGGTGGCTGCGGCAACGGCTCCGGTCCGTCGCGGCCGACCCGTGCGGGCACCTCGACGACATCGTCGGCTGCGAGCCCACGCAGGGTCGAGCCGTTGCGGACGTCCACCTCGTGCACGGCGCCGTCGCCCGACGACAGCGACGCGACGAGACCGAGCGCCGCCTCGCTGTAGTAGGCGCCGCCGCGCTGCATGAGGAGCTCGGGCCGCTCGTCGACGCTCGGGTCGCGGTACAGGTCGAGCAGGCCGCGCTCGATCACCTGCACGACCGCGGCGCGCGGCTCGCCGTCCAGTTGCTCGCGCAGCACGGCGTCGTGCGCGTAGAAGTAGCGGAGGTAGTAGGACGGGACTGCGCCGAGCTCGTCTAGCAGCCGCCGCGGCAGCTCTATGTCGTCGGCAAGCTCGTCTCCGTGCGCGACCAGCAGGCCCGGAAGCACGTCCTCCCCGTCGAGCAGCACCCGCCGCACCCAGGTCAGGTGGTTCAGCCCGACCTGGTCGACCAGCACGCGCCCCGGCTCAACGCCGAGCCAGCCGGCAAAGCGGCGCTGGAACCCGATGGCGACGTTGCACAGGCCGACCGCGCGATGGCCATTGTCGAGCAGCGCACGGGTCACGATCCCGACCGGGTTCGTGAAGTCGACTATCCACGCATCGGGCTTGGCGAGCGTTTGCACCCGCTCGGCGATCTCGAGCACGACCGGGACGGTCCGCATCGCCTTTGCGAAGCCCCCGGCTCCCGTTGTCTCCTGGCCGATGCAACCGCAGGCCAGCGGCGCCGTCTCGTCCCGTAGCCGCGCCTCTTGGCCGCCGACCCGGATCTGCACCAGCACAAAGTCCGCACCCTTGACCGCGCGGTCGAGGTCGTCGGTCACCTCGAGCCGTCCGGCGAAGCCCTGCCGTGCAAGCATCCGCCGCGCCATCCCGCCCACGACCAGACGCCGCTCGGAGTCGGTGTCCTCCAGCACGAACTCGTCGACGTCGAGGCGCGTGAGCCCGGAGACAAGCTCCGGCGTGTAGGTGGAGCCCCCGCCGACGACTGCGATCTTCATCGCTTCTCGTTAATCTTACTTACGAGGTGACGGAAACCAAGGCCGTCCCGGCGCTACTGCGGGCGCTGAACGAGCGAACGATCCTGGAGGCGGTCCGCTCCTCCGGCCCGGTTTCGCGCGCAGACCTGGCACGGCGGACCGGAATCTCGAGGCCGACGGTGTCGCTCGTCCTGCGGACACTGCTCGAAGACGGGCTGGTCCGGGAAACCGCCCACGACCCGGGCCGACCCCACTACGGAGCCGTCTACTACGAGGCCGATCCCGAAGCCAGCCTCGTCCTCGGCGTGGACTTCGGCTCGCGTTCGGTCCGCACAGCGCTCTGCGATCTCGCCGGCGAGATGCGGGCACGAGAGGAGATCCGCAGCCGGGGTTCGGTCGAGGAACGGATCGCCGCGCTCGCCAGCACCTGCCGCTCACTGCTGCGCACGAGCAAGCTGGATCCCGACCTGCTCGAACGGGCTGTCGTCGGTCTCCCCGCCGTCGTGTCACCTGCCGATGGAAGCGTGTCCTCCCCCGATCTGGCCGGGCTCGGAGCATCCGACCTCCGGGAGCAGTTCGAGTATGCGGTGCAGGCGCCGGTGACGCTGGAGAACGACGTCAACCTGGCCGCGCTCGGCGAGCAACGAAACGGCGTCGCGCAAGGCGTCGACGATTTCGCCTTCCTCCTCGTCGGCGCAGGGCTCGGCGCCGCCGTCGTGCTCGACGGAAAGCTCCACCGTGGCCGGAATGGAGCCGCGGGCGAGCTCGACGCGGTGCGCAACGGCCGCACCGACGAGGTCGACCCGTGCGCCGCGGCGATCTCTCAGTATGCGGCGGAGCTCGCGGGCGGACGGAAGACTGCGCTCGCGCCGCCGTTCGAGACGCGAGAGCTGTTCGCGGCCGCACGCTCGGGCGACGGCGTCGCGGCCGACGTCGTTGAAGAGACCGCCCACCGGATCGCGCTCCACGTCCTGCCCATCGCGGCGACGCTCGACCTCCCTCTCGTCGTCCTGGGCGGCAGCGTCGGCGCAAACCCCGAGCTGCTCGAGCCGATCCGCCGCCGGCTCACGGATTGGCTCCTTTCACCGGCCCCGCGTGTAGAGGTATCGCCGCTTGGAGAGGCGGCGGTGCTCGAAGGGGCGGCCGCCGCCGGCGTCGACGCGGCACTCGAGCGTGTCTTCGAGCGGCGCGTCCGCCGAGCGTCCTGACATGAGTCGCGCCGGCTGCTCCTACTTCGGCGTCAGGATCCCACGCCATGCGCACCGGGACATGGCCGATCTCGCCGCCCGCGGCTACACGGGCGTCCTCCACACCTTCTCGGAAAACGACTTCGCCTACTACCGCGGCACGATGGCCGAGATCGTCGCCGCCTCGCACGCCGAGGGGCTGGCGGTGCAGGCGAGCCCGTGGGGGCTCGGCCGTACATTCGGCGGCGAGGCCGAGAGCCGCTGGGTCGCCATTCACCGCGAGGAGTGCCAGGTGCTCGACGACGGACGCCGCGTCGCCGCGGCCTGCCTCAACAGCGACTCGTACCGCGGATTCTGCAGAGCGTGGGCGGACTGGGTGCTCGAGTGCGGCGTCGACGCAGTCTTCTGGGACGAGCCCGCCTGGGTCGTGGGCGCGGACGTCGGGATCGAGGACGAAGCGCGCTGGACCTGCCGCTGCGACCGTTGCGCCGAGCGCTTCGGGGGGCCGATCCCGGCCCGGCTGACGCCTGAGCTGCAGCGTTTCCGCGAGCAGTCGGTCATCGATTTCCTACGCGAGCTGGTGGCCCACGTCGCGGCTCGCGGCGGCTCGAGCACGGTGTGTCTCCTGCCCGCCACCGATGGGCCGCAGGGAGTCACCGACTGGGACGCGGTGGCCGCTCTCCCCGGTCTTGCCACGCTCGCGACGGATCCGTACTGGAAGCATTGGAACGAAGACGCCGAGCCGTTCGTGCGCCGCTTCGCGAGCCTCGTGCGCGACACCGCGCATCGCCACGGCGTCGAAGCTCAGCTATGGGTGCCGAGCTTCGGACTCGACCGCGACGACATTCCCGACCTCGAGGCGGCGGTGGCGGCGGCGCGGGAGGAGGGCGTCGACGACCTCTGGACCTGGGGCTACGAGGCATGCCGGCACATGACGAGCCTCGCCACTCCGGACTCGCCGCTCGTCTGGCAGACAGTAAGCGCAGCACTCTGTGCCGGGGTAAGCGATGTCGTGGCTCGAAACTGAGCTCGGCGAGCAACCGGAGGCACTGCGGCGCTTCTTGGCGACCCAGGCGAAAGAAGCTCGAGCCGCTGCTCG